>MWVX01000048.1_pt1 | contig 36682 bp, 27 predicted proteins | sample 1047311 | NCBI WGS metagenome assembly MWVX01 (sample SAMN06349984, study PRJNA376086) | soil metagenome | isolation source: MtG-4 sample Antarctic (ecotone) soil | place: Antarctica | collected 2015-01-13 | reverse complement strand
CGGTTTAGGCTGCACTTACTATCTATAGATTGATAACCACAGACTCAGTCATCTGGTTTCGGTTTCATTCGGACTCTACGCATGCTTTATTTGCCTGCAGAAAGGTGCACAGAGATCCTGATTTTATGTTTACAGATTTAACACTGTATTCAGATTCAGCATTAAGCGGATCCCCAATTGCTACAGCAGGTTTGTCTAATGTCCAGTTTAGGAACAATAGAGGTATTGTAAGTGCAGAATTCCCGAGTGGAAGGGATTATTATCTTCGGTTAAGAAAAACTGGATTTACACAGCAGGCAGTTACGCTCCTTTATACAGCAATCCCGCCCTCTCCGGCTTCGGCAGAAGAGCTAGAGGATTACTAAATTAAATTCCATGATAAATAACTCTAATTATGAAAACTAGAATAGTTGCTCTCAATTTTTGTCTCCTCTTGCTTTTTTCAATTCAGTCTTTGTCCCAGAATCCCGACATCGTTTGGACAAAATCTTACGGTGGCAGCCTGGAGGACTTTGTTAAGGACATAAACCAGACAACCGACGGTGGTTATATTCTTGCAGGAGGGACTGAATCCAGCGATGGGGATGTGACTATAAATCACGGATTCTGGGATGCCTGGATTTTAAAATTAGACCCTCAGGGAAACATGGACTGGCAGAAAAGCTATGGCGGCAGCGTATTTGAGGGGGTGAACGCAATAATACAAACAAAAGATGAAGGATACTTGTTTGTTGCTAATACAGAAAGCAATGACGGGGATGTAAGCGGAAACCACGGAAGCTCGGATGCATGGGTCGTAAAGCTTGATGCCGACGGCAATATTCAATGGCAAAAGTGTTTTGGGGGAACAAAGATTGAGACTGCATCGGATGTACTACCAGACGTGGATGGAGGATATATTTTCGTTGGCTATACACAGTCGACCGATGGTGATTTAGCCAATAACTTTCATCACGGGTCGCAGGATGTCTGGTTTGTAAAAATTGATAGCATTGGAAATATTGTATCGTCTCACGTTTTTGGTGGAAGCGGGTCAGATCAGGGGATATCTTTTGCTATGACATTTGATGGAGGATACATCCTTAGTTCTGTATCATCAGGTGGTGATGATGGCGATGTAGCTAACAGCAATTATCACGGCTCTGGAGATTATTGGATTTTAAAATTAGATAGTCTGAATAATATCCAATGGTCAAAATGCTATGGCGGAAGCTATTATGAATTGCCAACTTCTATATGCCAGCTAACAAATGGTAACTATATTATTGCCGGCTATTCAGAATCAATTGATGGTGACGTCACCGGACATCATGGAACAGACACCAACTATGATTATTGGATAGTTGAGGTTGACACAGCGGGAGGAATTCAATGGCAGAACTCACTTGGTGGATCTGAAGATGACCGTTGTTATTCCGTTGTTGAATTATCTGATCAAACAATAATGGTGGCGGGTTCTTCTCTTTCTGATGATGGTGATGTTAGCAATAATCCAGGTCAATCAGCGTGGATAGTTAAATTGAACCTGGCTGGAAGCATTTTATGGAGTTCAACATATGGAGGTTCCAGTGGAGAAGAGGCATACGACCTTCTTCAAAATTCTTCCGGGGGAGTAGTTTTCGCAGGAAACTCCTTTTCTTCCGATGGGGATGTTAGTAGTAACAATGGTGAACTCGATTATTGGGTAGTGGAATTATCAGCCTCCACTTTAGTTAATGATATTAAGCTAAATACATCATTTGATGTTTATCCAAATCCGGCGTCGGACGAGATCCATTTCATAAGTTATGAAAACCTTCCGGGATTTTTTGAACTCCGGGATATTTTTGGCCGTATTTTTCACACCTCTTATTTCTCTAACAATCAACCACTATCCATTAATACATCACATTACCCAAGAGGCATTTACTTTTTGCAAATACATACGAAAGAGCTTACTCATACAGAGAGAGTAATAATTCAATAATCTCACAATAGACCTAATTATATTCAATGAATAAATTGATTACAAGAAAATCATAAGCATTGGGTTCCTTTGCATGTTTTTCAATGTACTAATAGATAGATTCTACGTCATACAGTACGTTCTTCTTGTCTGGTTGGGAAAAACGGATTCTACCTTCATCCCGTAGCCGCTGAAGAGTTGTCTTACTCTTTATCCTTAATTTATCCATAGCCTCTATAGCTGAAATCCATCTGTCTTCTTTGATATTGTGCTTCTCCTTAAGGCGCTGAACCACTTGTTCAATCAGAGAATAAAAGGCTTCGTCTTCAAGGCAAATGACTTCCATTATTCAGAAAACTAGCAAGACAAGTCGGTAAATCTAAAAAAAGGATAATAATATTATTATGCTCCGAAACCTCAAAATTATTACCTAACTGATGTTATTCGTAGTACCTATTAATTGTACCTGATGAAATGTCCGAATTAATATCCACTTCATTTCAATTGCGGAACAGAATTCGAATATCTGGGCATTATGTATACGTACTTGGTGTGCAAATGGTGTGCAAGCATCCACACGCTTTTTAAAATATTTATAATAATTCATTGATTTTCAGTGTCGGGGTGGCAGGACTCGAACCTGCGGCCTCCTGCTCCCAAAGCAGGCATACTGCCAACTGTACTACACCCCGATTCTTAATTAAATTTTTGCGAAGGAAGAGAAAATTATCCAAACTCTACGATAGCTGGCCAAAAATCAATTATCTCATCCTGCGGAGAGGGAGGGATTCGAACCCTCGATACCCTTTGCAGGGTATAACGGTTTAGCAAACCGGCCCTTTCGGCCACTCAGGCACCTCTCCATTGAAGCAAAAATAGAAAATTAAAAAGGGGCATGAGCAACCCTTATAATTGCAGACTGTCGATTTATTGGCGGCTACACACTTATTTATTTTCAATTTTGATTACTCCTTTTCTAATTCCGATTCCATTTCTTTAAGCTCAAGCTTCAATGCCCCACCCGACATCAGGGTTTCTCTGAACGAAATCCCGAGTGAGATGAGCATGAGCAACAACGCAAATCCAAAAAGATAGCTGCCTAACAGCTCTTCCTCAAAAAAAATAAGAGAGATCGACAAGGTGGTGAAAAAGAGCGATGCAATGCCGAACGCCTGCATGTTACGGATGAGTGTGATTCGGGTACGCAGATTACTTATCTGGGCGAGAAGGTCAGGCCGCCGCTCATCCTGGTACTTCGTTTTTAAACCGCGTATAAGTGTTGCCATTGAGAGAAACCGGTTCGTGTAAGCGATCAGTAACAACGAAACGGTAGGGAAAAGGATGGCTGGAGTAGTAAGGTTGATTTGCATGTAAGTTACTTTCATGCAAAGATCATAAAGCAGGGATTTATATGCCGGTCGATTCTTAATTTTTGTATTTGCCGTATCCGCTAAAGGCTAATCCTTTAACTTCTTTTAATTTTATCCGCTAATCATATTGCCTCATGAAGATCAGCTATAACTGGTTGAAAGATTATATTGATGTGAACCTGCCAGCTAGTGAAGCAGCTGACCTTTTAACCCATGTGGGCCTTGAGGTAGAGAACATCTCCACATATGAAACAGCTCAGAGTAAATTGGAAGGGCTTATGATCGGCAAGGTGATGTCTGCAGAGAAACATCCTAATGCGGATAAATTATCGGTTACCAAGGTTGATGTAGGGAATGTCACCGAGCTGCAAATTGTATGCGGTGCAACCAATGTTGGGGCAGGTCAAAAAGTAATTGTAGCTCTTCAAGGCACCTTATTGCACCCCTTTGAGGGCAAACCCTTCAAAATAAAAAAGTCAAAAATCAGGGGAGTTGAATCAGAGGGTATGATATGCGCCGAAGATGAGATAGGATTGAGCAGCAGTCATTCGGGAATCATGGTGTTGCCCGATGAGGCACCTATAGGAATGTGGGCCAGGGATTTCATGAAGGTTAGATCAGATGATATTCTTGAGATCGGCCTCACTCCCAACAGGGGAGATGCGATGTCACATATCGGCGTAGCACGTGACCTGATAGCATCGCTTCGTGCAAAGGGAAATTTAGAGGTTAAGTTAAAGTTGCCATCTGTTGACGAATTTTCAATTGAAGAATCACCGGCAAAAATTAATGTTCAGGTAGAAGATGCCATAGCGTGTCCGCGTTTTTCAGGAGTGGTGATCTCCGGTATTACCGTTGGTGAATCTCCTGAATGGCTCGTCAACAAACTGAAATCCGTAGGATTGCGGCCAATCAATAACATTGTCGATGTTACAAATTTCGTGATGCTTGAAGGTGGGCAGCCACTGCATGCTTATGATTTTGATGAAATAGAGGGATGTCAGATTGTTGTAAAGACGATGCCCGAAGGAACGATCTTCAAAACACTTGATGACAAAGAGGTGAAGCTTCGCAACAATGATCTCATGGTTTGCAGTGCTGTAAAACCAATGGGCATAGCGGGTATATATGGCGGAATAAGCTCAGGTGTAAAGGCTTCAACAACTCGTATTTTCCTTGAGTCAGCATGCTGGAACCCTAAATGGATCAGGCGCACTTCCACCCATCATAATCTGAAAACTGATGCTGCAGCGCATTTCGAAAAAGGAACTGACCCGAATGGAACTATCTATGCACTTAAACGGGCAGCACTGCTAATTCAGCATTTAGCCGGGGGTAAAATTTCGTCTGAGCTTGTAGATATTGTTGGTAAGAAATCTGACGAAAAAATCATTACCCTGTCATGGGAAAAACTTAACAGAATCTCCGGGATCGAAATACCAAAGGAAGTAGTCGCAGAAATTCTAATGTCTCTTTCATTCACAATTATTTCAGCCAATGAACATCAGATCGTCGTCGGCGTCCCAACATTTAAAACCGACATCTTACGAAGTGAGGATGTGATGGAAGAGATACTGCGCATTTATGGTTACGATCAGATCCACATTCCTACCACCTTGCGATCTTCCCTTAGTTTCTTAAAGGGAACAGGAAAGGAGATGTTGTTCGATGAAATAGCTGGTCTTCTTGCTTCCTGTGGCTTTCGCGAAATGGTTAACAATTCAATCACAAATAGCAAATACCAGGAGCAATTTTTCCCAGAAACTAAAGACGCGATTGTAGGTCTGTTAAGCTTTTCCAATATAGGTTTGGATTCCTTGCGTGCGTCAATGCTCTTTCCTGCATTAGAGGTTGTTCGTTACAATCACAACAGAAAGTCATTTGATCTCAAATTATTTGAATTCGGAAAGTCATATTTAAAGCAAAACTTATCATATAAAGAAAATGCCTGCATATCGGTGTTAGTTACCGGTGCTCTTAGCAGTGAATCATGGATTAAGGATCAGCAGCCTGCGGATTTTTATTTTTTAAAGGAGATTATATATAATATTTTGAAAAAATCGGGGATAAAAAACTTCTCCAATGCTCCCCTTGAAACTACGATTTGGCCTCAGGGTTTAATTTATCGTGTGGGCAAGACTGACTTGGTTACCTTTGGAAAGTTGAATGAGGTCATTGCCGCCACATTTGATTTAAAACCAGAGATATATTATGCGGAAATAGATGCTGATGCATTATTAAATCTGGCAAACAATAATATTAATTTTACTTTGCTTCCTAAATTTCCCGCTGTACGTCGCGACCTCGCATTGGTGATAGACGATGATGTGGTTTTTGGGGAGATTGAATCAATGGCCTATAGTGTTTCAGGCAAGCTGTTAAAGGAAGTAAATCTCTTTGATGTTTACAGAGATGAGAAATTTGGAAAGGGAAAAAAATCGTTTGCGCTTAGCTTTATTTTTCTAGATGAAAACAAAACACTGACGGATTCGGAAGTAGATGGCGCCATTGACAAATTGATAGATAATTTTCAATCACAACTGAAGGCAACAGTCCGAAGCTGAAATGAATGAACTGATTAAACAAGCCGACGAACTCATTGGGAAGATTAACCGGCTACTCGACCGAAACGACAAACTCTCTGCCGACCTCCTCGAACGGGATGAAAGAATACGGGCACTGCAGGAAGAGATCCGTGGTAAATCCGATCGTCTCCGACTGTTGCAGGAAGAGATGAACTCCGTAAAGCTGGCAGGCAGCATTCATGTGGGTGAAATGGATGTGAAGGAGTTTAAGAGAAAGCTAAATGAGTATCTGAGAGAAATAGACCGATGCATTCTTAAGTTGTCTGCAGAGGGATAAGTCTCTTCCTCTTTTTTTGCTTGATTAAAGGTGTGTTATGCTGTTACTTCCCTGAGATGAAAAAGATTATTAAGTCAATATTCAAATTATTTATCTGTGAGTGAAACTATCAGCATCAACGTTACCATAGGCGACCGGATGTATCCTCTGAAAATCCGCGCTGAAGATCAGCTCATGGTTAGAAAAGCTGAGCAGCTAATCAATCAGAAATACGGCGATTTTCAACTGCGCTTTTCCGGGCAGGAGAAGCTTGATTATCTCGCAATGAGTGCATTAATGAACGTCGTAGATCTGATGAAGGAACATAGTGAGTCAGACGGGGCTGCATCTATGGTTAAAGAAAAGCTCTTAAAAGCATCTCAGCTTATAGCCGACGGATTGCGAAAAGTATAAGGTTCCTCTGCACTTCTTATCTCTATTATTTCATAGAAAAAAACCATGGTGCCTTGTGTTCCTCCGTGTTGCAATCATTAACTCCGCATTCAAAAATTTATAATTTTGTATGAATTCTCCCCGTTAAGGGATAGCCGCTCTTGATGGTTTGTCCTGTTTAAGCATTTTGAATCATGTTATCCAAAGTAAAACTCCTCATTTATGGAATCATCAACTCTTTATATCATAATTTCTGCCATTGCCATAATCATGCTGGGCCTTGGTCTTCTGATAGGTAAATTTACTTTCGGTAAATCATCAAAAAAAGAACGCGAACTGGCGGAGATTGAAGCCCAAAAAATAATTTCAGACGCAAGGATTCAATCGGAAACAATAAAAAAAGATAAGCTGCTTGAGGCTAAAGAGGAGATTTTGAAGCAGAAGACTGAATTCGGGCAGGAACTGCTTCAGAAAACGAAAATGTCGGAGCAGAATGAACAACGATTTCGCTCAAAGGAACAGGCACTTAATCAAAAGATGGAGGGTTTCCAGCGAAAGGAACAAGAGCTTGAATCAATCAAACAAAACCTGAACCGTCAGCTTGAGCTCTTATCGGTTAAAAAATCGGAATTAGACAAAGTACAGGAGGAGCACATTCAAAAGCTGGAAAAGATTGCGAGGCTAACCGAGTCGGAGGCCCGGGAACAGCTTATACAGAATTTGAAGGAGACAGCACGGTCGGAGGCGATGGGATATATTAAAGAGATTCTCGATGAGGCAAAGATCAAAGCAAATAAAGAGGCAAAGAAGATTGTTATTCAAACCATTCAGCGTGTAGCCGCCGAACATGCTATAGAGAATTCAGTATCCGTATTTCATATTGAAAATGATGACATAAAGGGCCAGATCATTGGCCGTGAGGGAAGAAATATCCGCGCACTGGAGGCTGCCACAGGCGTGGAGATTATAGTTGATGACACACCCGAAACCATCGTCATCTCCGGATTCGACCCGGTTCGGAGAGAGATTGCGCGCCTGGCACTGCAGCGGTTAGTGACTGATGGGCGTATTCATCCTGCTCGAATTGAAGAATCTGTGGAGAAGACGAAAAAGCAAATGGAAGAGCATATTGTAGAAATTGGGGAACGTACTGTAATTGAGCTTGGCATTCACGGAATGCATGCCGAATTAATCAGGATGGTAGGCCGAATGAGATTTCGTTCTTCTTATGGTCAAAACTTATTGCAGCACTCAAAAGAAGTAGCAAACCTCTGCTCTATCATGGCAGCTGAACTGGGAATGAACCCAAAGCTTGCCAAGCGCGCCGGGCTGCTGCACGACATAGGGAAGGTACCTGATGAGGAATCAGAGCTGAGCCATGCACTCCTGGGTATGAAGCTCGCAGAAAAATTTAATGAACACCCCGCAATCATCAACGCTATAGGCGCCCACCACGATGAGGTAGAGATGATGTATGTGATTTCACCGATTGTTCAATCCTGTGATGCCATATCCGGTGCACGCCCCGGAGCAAGGCGCGAGATGATGCAGCAGTACCTCAAAAGGCTTAAAGAGCTTGAAAACCTTGCTATGAGCCATGATGGGGTGGAGAAAGCCTATGCCATACAGGCCGGCCGTGAATTAAGAGTGATCGTTGAAGCCGAAAAAATTGGAGACAAGCAAGCTGAGGAATTGTCGTTCTCTCTTTCTCAGAAGATCCAGAACGAAATGACTTACCCGGGTCAGATTAAGGTAACGGTGATTAGGGAGAAGAGGGCAGTAAGCTTTGCAAAGTGATCAATATTTATTGCCTACCGGGAAGACTTAAAAGGGACAGAACCCTACGAACTGTCCCTAATGATTCTTACAATGTTGTTTTTGTGAAGAATTAACCACTAAATACGAATAAAAACGCAATTAGATATGTGCCTGTAAAAAATTATCCACACGCAGCTGTTTAAACTAATTGCACATCGTCTATTCCAATGGCAGTTTGCAGCGGCCATTGACTCTTTTTGTTTAGCCGTTCTTCCAATCCAACCGAAAATTGCGAGCCTTAGCCATTAGTCTGATGGCATAAATAACCATGTTAACAGAACACTTTTACCAAAGTTCTAAGCTATTTATGCGGCACACCTTTGTTACTTCTGATAAAATACAATGGGTAAATCAGTTATTCCCCATTCATAAATCATTTGTCTGATGAATATGGATTTACTGGGGTCTTCAATTTTCTGCCATGAAAAGAAATTAGATGAGTATGGCAGCACTATCACTGTGTCAGTTTTTGCATTTGCAAGCACCTGAAGGTTTAACTCTTGCTCTTCCCGCGTGTTCCTAATAGGGAAATTCTGAAGCCAGGAAATCAATAGCATGATCAATGTAGTAATCAATAAGGGAATTCTGAATTTGATCTTATCAGATTGAAGAAGAAACAGAGTGCCTGATATAATTACCACAATCAGGAAAATGGTAAAGGGCATGGTAACATCATATCTTAGTATATCGGGTCGGTAATGCCGATAGCCTCCTAACGGTAGAAGCAGCAAATACATTAAAATCATTATTCCTATAACGATAATTACCCGAAATTCTTCAGTTTTTAATATAACCCTGTGAAATCTTCTTAAATAGATAAACTGCATTATTACCAGAGCATACCAAAATGGAAGACCATAGTGAAAAAAGTAACTTGGTGCCCTGCTCAACATTAACTTATATCTGTCAAAAACTAATATGGAAGTTATATTTTCACTATTAAACCTTCCAATATAAAAAGCATAAGCCCACATAATCAGGAAAGCCGGTAACATGCCAAGGACCGGTAACGGCATTTTCTTAATCCGTCTAAAAAAATCATAAAGGTGAAATTCAGGGTTTGTTGGCAAGCTTTTAAGGTAGAATAAAGCTAGCAAAACGCCACTCAGAAAAATACCAAGAACAGGAATAAGTGGTCCGGAGAAAATAAGAAACAATCCAATAATCAGAGAAATGGTAACAGCCACTGCAGGCAGGGCCTTTGACAGAAAAAAAGAACGAAAGAAAGGATAAAAAAAAAGCATTAACAAAGCCAAAGGAAAACCATAAAAAGCTGTATAGGTAACCGATAGATCAATGATTGCAGCATTCGCATACCAGTGATTTAATTGAAAAAACGGAAATGCTAAAACACAACTGATCAAAAAAAATTTTAACGAAAAGCTCCTATGCATATTGGCATAAAGGGCAATCATCACTACCATCAGCCAGTGGCAAAACCATTGAAAAAGAGCTGAAGTAAGAAAAAGCGACTGAATATCATCAGAAGAAAATTTTTTAATTAAGAAATATCCATCATGAAAAAGCGTGTATAATGTCCAATGACAAAACCATCGTCCTGCTCCTCCATATGTCTCTCCTTTTAAAATTGCATGAAGACCGAAGGGATCGGTGAGAGCTAAAGTATACGTAGGAAGCGGCAATACTATACTTATTACATCCCCGTCAATATATGTCACCAAATATTGTTTGAAGGAAATTATCATTGCCACACCGATAAGTGATAAAAGACTTATCACCCCCAGGAAACTTTTCACACGTTTGTTAGTCATGGCAAACCTGAAGTTAAGTCCGACCAATTAAGGATAATCATTCTGAAGATATATCTGGATATGTATTTTTATCTGCATGCAATCGGGTTACATCCGCGGTCGCGTCGGATTGAAATCTACAAGGAGTATATTATAAACTCAGGTGATACTTCACTCTCTTATTTTAATCTTCCTTCCAAATCCAACCGAAAACTGCGAGCCGTATCCTTCGCAATATCATAGCCTGCATCGGCATGGCGGATGACGCCCATCGCAGGATCGTTGTTCAGCACTCGTTTTAATCTCCTTGCAGCATCATCTGTTCCGTCAGCAACTATCACCATACCGGCGTGGATAGAATAACCCATCCCAACGCCACCGCCGTGGTGCACCGATACCCAGCTTGCCCCACCTGCTGTATTTATAAGGGCATTTAAAATGGGCCAGTCAGCTACAGCATCACTGCCATCAAGCATGGATTCTGTTTCTCTATTCGGGGAAGCCACACTCCCGGTATCAAGATGATCTCTTCCTATGACAATCGGCGCATTTACTTTCCCTGACCTCACCAGCTCATTGAAGGCAAGCCCTGCTTTTTCCCGCTCACCCATTCCGAGCCAGCAGATTCTGGCTGGCAATCCCTGAAAAGCAATCTTTTCTTTCGCCATCTTCAGCCATCGGTGCAACCCTTTGTTTTCAGGGAATAACTCAATCAATACATTGTCCGTAACAGCAATATCCTCAGGATCGCCACTCAATGCAACCCAACGAAAAGGGCCTTTTCCTTCACAGAATAAAGGTCGAATGTAAGCGGGAACAAAACCTGGAAAATCAAAGGCGTTCATTACGTTGCGCTTATCATGGGCCTGGCCACGCAGATTGTTGCCATAATCAAAAGTTATGGCTCCACGTTTTTGCAATTCAAGCATTTGTCGCACGTGCCTGGCCATGGTATCGAGTGAACGCTTTATATAATCATTGGGATTTGTTTCGCGCAGCACCTTTGCCGCTTCAACAGAAAGCGCCTCAGGAAAATATCCGATCAGCTCATCATGCGCCGATGTCTGATCAGTAAGGGTCTCAGGTGTTATGTTGCGATCAAGCAATCGCTGCAGAAGATCCACAACATTACAACAGACTGCGATGGAGATTGCCTCTTTATTTTCTTTCGCTTCAAGTGCCCAGTCAATTGCTTCATCAATATCAGTTGAATATCTATCGAGATATTGGGTTTCAACGCGTTTTTTTATCCGCCATTCCTCCATCTCTGCGGCTAAGCATACGCCCTCATTCATCGCAATAGCCAAAGGCTGTGCTCCGCCCATACCACCGAGTCCAGCAGTCACATTTAAGGTTCCTTTCAGACTACCATCAAAATTTAAGTCTGCAAGAGAAAGGTAGGTTTCATATGTACCCTGAACTATGCCTTGAGAGCCGATATATATCCAGCTTCCGGCAGTCATTTGTCCATACATCATCAACCCTTTCTTATCCAGTTCACGAAATACTTCCCATGTAGCCCATTTAGGTACCAGCATTGAATTAGAGAGGATCACCCGTGGGGCATCTTTGTGCGTTGGAAGAATGCCAACCGGCTTTCCTGATTGAACGATCAGGGTCTCATCTTCATTCAAATCTTTCAGCGCTTTAACAATGAGCTCAAAGGCGTCCCAGTTACGCGCTGCCTTTCCGAGTCCGCCATACACAATCAATTCTTCAGGCCGCTCAGCAACTTCGGGATCTAGGTTGTTGTGCAGCATGCGATAGGCTGCCTCCTGAACCCATCCCTTGCAGGCAAGCTGTGTTCCATGCGCGGCTTTAAGACTTTTTCTATAGGAAGGATTGGAAGTTTCCAGAGTGGACATATATTTTAGAATCTAATAGAAGTCGAATTTTGAGAGAATTTATTCTGCAATTTCTTAACAGGAAAATTTCTATAAAAGGGATTACTAAAACATTAGCTCTTTAAATTCTCCCATCTCAGGCATAGAGATGAATTGAAATCCATTGCTTTCCAAACCCTTCTTCAAAGCAAGTTGTGCCTCGAACACACCGTGTACAAGAAACAATTTTTTTAGTCTTTGCCTGTTTAAATTATTTAAGAAATGCAGGAGCTCATCATGATCACCATGGGCGCTGAACGAATCCATGATCTCTACTTTTGCTCTTAACTGCTTTTCATCCCCAAAGATTTTAATAGGAGAAATTCCGTTCCGTATTTTCCATCCCAATGAGCCCTCTGCGCAATAGCCTACAATGAGGATCGTATTTCGCGCGTCTTCCATATTATTTTTAATATGATGTACGATGCGTCCTGCTTCGGCCATGCCTGAGGCAGAGATGATCATGCACGGCTCAGGCTTCATATTCAATGCCTTCGATTCTTCAACCTCTGTGATATAAGTAAGATCATTGAATCCAAACGGATTATTGTCAGTAATCAGGTACCTGCTAACATAATCATCAAAGCATTCTGTGTGATTTCTATAAACCTCCGTGGCATTGGTTGATAAGGGGCTATCGACGTAAACAGGGATGTGTGGAAGCTTTCCATCTTTATTCAGCTGATCAAGCATGAAGACAACTTCCTGGGTTCTGCCAATGCTGAATGCAGGAATGATCACTTTTCCCCTTCTTGAGATACAGCAATCCACAACTACCTTTAATAAATATTCCTTATCATCAGGATAACTCTCGTGATAGCGACCTCCATATGTTGCCTCGCTGATAAGGTAGTCTACATCTTCCATTGGAGCGGGGTCTTTCAGGATCGGACGATTTGGCCTTCCGATATCTCCTGTAAATCCGATTTTTCGTAATCCTTCCGTTGATTGAACATTTAGCAGGATGCTGCCACTACCAATGATGTGACCATTGTCGCGGAAGTATCCTGAAACTCCATCTCTAACTAAGAATTCCGTTTCGTAGTCAACGGCTTCAAACAAGCGGAGAGCTGGCTCTACATCATCTTGTGTATATAATGGGTTAATGGGTGGCTGTCCCCTTTTTAAACGCTTTTTATTGACATATCTCGCATCATTTTCCTGTATGTGTGCACTATCGAGCAGCATAATCTTGCAGAGATCTTTTGTTGCCGAAGTGCAGATGATTCTGCCGTTAAAACCCTCATGCACGAGTTTAGGTATCCGCCCGCTGTGATCAATGTGTGCATGGGAAAGAATCAGCACATCAATTTCTTTAGGATCAAAATGAAAACTTTGATTAAAGGTGTCCACATAATTTTCTCCACCCTGGAATAATCCGCAGTCAAGGAGAATCTTATAACCATCATCAAGAATAATAAGGTGTGAGCTTCCTGTTACAACTCTATCGGCTCCGCAGAATTTAATTTGCATATTGAGGCTTGTGGATTTCTATATCATATGAAAAGTGGAATATTGAGGTGAAGATCATTATTTATCATGACTAAAGAAATATCTCTGAGCTATGATAAATTTTTCCTTCACAATTTAATGAGGTAATGGATTTAAGATTTTCGAACCAGCATTAGAATTTCATTCCTGAAATTAATCTATCCCTCCCCTGAAAACTCATTTTAAGTAGTATTTTACTCTCGTAATTTTACTTGGGATGATCAACATTTATTTCCGGCAGCACGACAAGATTGCCCATGAATCTGATCTGCGCACGTTGCCTCAAATTGATCCGCTGAGCGTGGTGTGGGTTGATCTGAACCGCCTTGATGACCTTGAGAAAAGATACATCAGCAATAAGTTTGGCATCAACCTCTATGAGAAGCAGCAGCAGGAAGAAATTGAAAGTAGCTCACGCTATCTCGAAACAAATAAGATCATCGTTGCGAATTCAAATTTTCTGATGCCCCAGGGTGATACCTACATCAGCGATCCTGCTACCTTCATCTTAAAAAACAATTACTTGATAACACACCGCACAAACGAATTCCGATCGTTCACAGAAATTTCCAGAAAAATTTTGACTGCACCGAAATCCTTTCCATCAGGCCACCATGTAATGTTATCAATATTCGAAAATAGGATAGACTTTGATGCGGATTTGCTGGAGAATATTGCCCGCGACATTTCGCGTATTGGCAAAATAGTAGGGACAGGGCAGAAGGCAGAGCGCGATTTCCTGATTCATATTACACAATTGCAGGAGATGACGATGATGCTTCGCCAGAATATGATTGATAAGCAACGGATGATCTCTGCAATGTTGCGAAGCGACCATTTTCCTAAAGATTGCTATGACAGGCTTAGAATGATGATCAAAGATGTAAATTCCCTGATGGATCATACCTCATTCAGCTTCGACAGGCTCGAATACTTACAGGATACATTTCTTGGATTGATTAATATTGAGCAGAATAAGATCATTAAAATCTTTACTGTTGCATCAGTGGTTTTTCTTCCACCCACATTGGTTGCAAGCATCTATGGGATGAACTTTGTGGGCATGCCCGAACTCAATTGGAAGCTTGGATATCCCTTTGCGCTTGCACTAATTATCCTCTCTTCATTACTCACTCTATGGATATTTAAACGGAAGGGCTGGCTTTGATTATTTTTTATATAATTACGAAGAGAAATCGAATTAGGTCTGAATTAAGTCACTCCTTCTATATTAAATAGTTTGGTAAGTTTTTAGCACGATGTGCCGTTGAATTAAGTTCAAAGGCTGAGTATTTTAAACATTTTTATATTTAATACTTTCCTTTAAAAGAAAAGTAACCAAAAGAATCGCGATTGCCAAACGGCTCCGCCAAGGCAATCGCAGGCTCGCACACAGCTTCGATTTTGATAGTACGTTGTTAAACACCTCGTGGTTTCTTAATAAATACGACTTAATTTTAAAATCTTACCAGAGTAATAACTTTAAATTAGAGCGTCCCAAAGAAAATTCTTAGGACGCTTTTATATTGCTATTATTTTTAAGCTGTAACCGCAGCATTAGCCGTAGCCCACTCAATGAGAATGTCCGCAACTTCCGGGCGTGAAAATTCTTTCGGTGGACGTTGTCCATCGCGAAGCATTTCCCTCACTTTCGTTCCACTTAACGAGATCATCTCTGAATCTTTTGGCGCTGTCTTGCTGGAAGACATGCTTTCGGTATTCACACACCATGAAGTATTTTCAAATTTTAAAATGAGCATACCAATTTTAGGCCCCATGGTCTCCATTAATTCCTGTGCTTCATAGGTTCCATAATATGTCCCTACGCCTGCATGATCACGGCCGATGATCATATGTGTGCAGCCATAGTTTTTTCTGATGATTGTGTGATTTATTGCTTCACGCGGGCCGGCATAGCGCATTGCGGTTGGTAAAACACTCAGTTTAGTGTTATCCGGGTTGAAATAATTTGTGATCAGCGCTTCATAGCACTTCATACGCACGGGCGCAGGAATATCATCTGATTTCGTTTCACCTACAATCGGGTGAATCAGAGCACCGTCCACAGTTTCCTGAGCACATTTGATCAGATACTCATGAGCACGGTGAATGGGGTTGCGTGTCTGAAATGCTACAATGGTCTTCCAGTTACGCTTCTCAAATTCTGCGCGGGTTTCGGATGGATCAAGGTAATATTTTTCATCTATCGTCTCATTCCTAAGCGGGCGGTTTACCATTTCAAGTGGGCCGGAAATGAACTTGTTGCCACCATTCATAATTGCTTTTACACCCGGATGTTTATCTTCCGTCGTTTTAAAGCATTTTTGAAACATATTTGGCAGGTCAAGCTCAAACTTTTCCTCTACGGTCATAACTGCAACCACGCGGCCTTTCATATCAAGCAGGGCAATCTCTTCACCTTGCTTTAATTCCTGATATTTATTCTCCGCAACAGGTAGCAGTATGGGGATGCCCCATGGAAGGCCGTTTGTCAATTCCATTTTTTCTATGGCGGATTCGGAGTCTGCTTTCCCCATGAAACCTGTCAAGGGGCTGAAAGCTCCAATGGCAATCATCTCAATATCGGCGGTATAACGGTCTTCTATTGTTAGCTGGTAAAGAAACCGGGCTTTATTTTCAAGTTCAGATTTACGGGTGCCTGATGCAATACGATTTACGAGCACACCGCCATGGGGTTGATTCATTGATTCAAATTTTTTATTTGTTATTTGAAAGGAATAGTTAATTAATCTTCAGCAGGAATATAGTTGTTAGCGATTAGCCAGTCAACCACATCCTGAGCACATTCTTCAAGAGATTTCTCCCCTGTTTTTACGGTAAGCTCGGCATGCTCAGGAGCTTCGTAAGGAGAGTCGATGCCTGTAAATTGTTTGATCTCACCGGCCCGGGCTTTCTTATAGAGCCCTTTGGGGTCGCGGGTTTCACAAACTTCAAGAGATGCATCAATAAATATTTCAACAAATTCACCTGATGTTACAATCGAACGAACCATATCGCGATCTGAACGAAAAGGAGAGATAAATGCAGTAAAGACGATAACCCCGGCGTCTACAAATAATTTAGATACTTCCCCTATGCGACGGATATTTTCTTTGCGATCTTCCTCTGAAAATCCCAACCCCTTATTTAATCCCATGCGAACATTGTCGCCATCAAGAATATAGGTATGAAGGCCCATGTCGAAGAGTTTTTCTTCTACTTTATTTGCAAGGGTCGATTTTCCTGAGCCGGAGAGGCCAGTATACCAGAGTATGCATGATTTGTGACGCTTTAATTCCTGCCTGTTTTCTTTTGTGATGGTATGTCCATGGGGAATGATGTACTTTACTTCTGCCATTTTTTAAGAGTTATTTAGTTTAGAGTGAGAATGATCCCGTAGGGATTTTTAGAAAAGTCGCAAAGATAACAAAGCTTTATTTAGAGTGATCCCGAAAAATGTAAGAAGCTTTTTCGACCCCAAATGTTAAAGACTATCAATTGGTTAGCCTTAATTGGGGAACAATATTACAAAATATTATCTGCACCTAAGTTTTAATTTGATAAATTCACATGTCTTCAATCTTCCCTTAACAGATTAATTGCTATCCAGGCCATTAAACCTGTTGAAATTTCCAGGGCATCTTCATCAATATTGAAGGTAGCAGTATGTACCGGTGAAATAATATTGTGCGATGGATTTCCGGTTCCTATGCGGTAAAAACAAGCAGGTATTTCCATGGAATAAAAAGCAAAATCTTCAGAAGCCATCCATGTGCTTAATTGTAATACATTTTCACGTCCTAAGTATTGAGCTGTGTAATTGATGGCCTGCCTGGTTATTGTTTCATCATTGGTCAGGCAAGGATACCCGATAATAATATTTAGATCTACGGTTCCTTCGCAGGAATCAGAAAACTCTGCAACTAATGTTTTCAACCGCTCATGTACTTGCTGCCGCCATCCTTCATCCATGGTTCTGAAGGTGCCTTCTATTCTAACCTCATCCGGAATTATATTGGTAGCTCCAGCTCCTGTAATTTTACCAAACGTGAGAATGGTGGGAACCGCTGCTAAAGAAAGATCGTGCGATAGTTCCTCTAACATAACAAGCAATCGGGCAGCTAAGAATAAGGGATTGATGACACCTGCAGGTACAGCAGCATGGCCGCCTTGGCCGTTTATAATTATGTACAATTCATCGGAAGAGGCCATGTATTTCCCGGCAAAAAAACCTGCTTTCCCAACGGGCAATTGAGTAAACACATGTTGTGCAATAATGACATCCGGCTTTGGATTTTCAAGTATTCCAGCTTTAATCATCAGCGAAGCCCCACCAGGCAGTTTTTCTTCTGCTGGTTGAAAGATCAATTTCACAGTTCCTTCAAACCCAGATTTGAGCGAATTCAGGATTTTGGCAGTGCCCAGTAAGGACGAAGAATGAACGTCATGGCCGCAAGCATGCATAACTCCTGTGTTTTGTGATTTGAATGAGATATCATTTTTTTCTGTTATTGGAAGAGCATCCATATCTGCACGAAGGGCAATCACCTTCTTAGTTGGATTTTTTCCTTTTATAATGGCTGCAATTCCATGGCCACCGATTCCCTTTTCATGGGAGATGTTCCATTCGGTGAGCTTTGCAGAAATGAAGTTTGCAGTTTCCACCTCCTGGTATGAGAGTTCCGGATGTGCATGAATATGCCGGCGAATGCAAATGATCTCTTCCCTGATCTCTTTTGAAAGCGTTTTTATTAAGTTAGCCTCAATCATCTCAATTTTATGAATTGTAAATATGTTTTTTTCTTGGTCTGATGGTACCTGGACCAAGGCCATCCAAAATAAATCGCTTTACCCTATTAATCTGTTGAAGAATTAAAGATATAAGCTATTGGTACTTTTAAGTTGTTTCGCAAGGGCGCCCTTCTCCTTGGGAGAAGGGAGGGGATGAGGAGAAAAGCGTACAAAATAAACTTTCAGATATCCAAATGGTATTAAGTAAGTTGATAAGTTTGGTTTACATTAATTGTGAGTAGAAAAGCCATCCGCAGCCCATGGTACAAAACAAAAAATATTAACATTACCATTCAGCCGACCTCACCAAAACCTGGTCCGCAACAAGGAACAAAGTAGGGAAATCTGATCTTAGGTCATCCATAAACTCGTTTGCCTCCGCGCGGCTATTAAAGTCGCCAACCCTCAATTTAAATTGTGGCTGCTGATAAGAAATATAGGCGCCCACATCTGGATATTTGTGTAGAAATTGAGCTTTTATATCAAGCAGAATTAGTCGGTTGCTGTTCGCCCCCAACTGTATTCGAAATCCATTCACTGCTCTTTTTTCTGTTGCGAAGATTCTATATAATCTTAAAACTTTTTGAATACCGGAATCCTGTACCACCGTTATTTTTCCTGGCTGAGCTACCAGCGTCAAAGGAAAGATTACGAGGAGAAGTAGTATTTTATTCATTGTTTTTGAGCTAGAAAAATCACTTAAAAGAAAAATCAGGCTCAGATATAGAGTTAAATTCAGGCTTCTACTTTTTCAATGATCTGTATTGCGGCAGATGTACCGATGCGATCAGCCCCGGCGCCAATGAGATCAAGCACCTCATTTTTTGTTTTGATGCCACCTGAAGCCTTAATCTTTATTTTTTTGGGAAGAAGATCCCGCAACTGGGCTATAGCTTCCACGGTGGCCCCCCGGCCGATGAATCCGCTTCCATTTTTTACAAAATCCACCTCTGCCTTTACTGCAAGGCTGCAGGCGCGCTTCAAATCACTCTCAGAAAATAAGCTGGTCTCAATGATAAGCTTTACAATCTTGTTTCGAAGATGGGCTAGTTGGGTGATGCTTTGAATTTCTTTCAAAACTTCTTTCTCATTTCCAGAAAAAAAAGCACAAAGGTTCATTACCACATCTAATTCATGAGCACCGTCCTCCATTGCACGCTTTGCCTCTTCTACTTTAATAAATGAACTTGAATATCCGAGAGGAAAACCAATAACGGAGGCAATTTTTACCTTCTCATCTTCAAGCAATGCGAAGGCGTTTCGAACAAAATAAGGAGGTATACATACAGCCGCAAATTGATATTCAATTGCCTGTTCGCACAATTGAGTTATTTGCTGGGAGGTAGTTTCAGGCTTTAAAAGGGTGTGATCTATTTTTGCGGCAATATCATTCTCTTCACGCTTCTTTTCCATGACAATTCTTATATTTTTTTCCGCTGCCACAAGGACACGGATCGTTTCTACCAATTTTGGTACCTACTCGAATCGGTTCTAATTTTTTTGGCTCCTCCTCCTCCATCCCATTTCCATTCGATCTGCTGTTACCATTCATACTTGCAACGGGATTTGCTACGTTGGCTCCTCTGCCTTCTCTCATCCGACTATAATCTGTTCGCTCTGTTGCCCGGGCCGGGTTCACCTGCTGTGGCCCTTGTTGACTCGGAAGTCCCGCTTTGAAGAGAAATGAGATTACCTCACGGTTAATTTCCCCCATCATCTTCTTAAAAAGTTCAAAGGCCTCAAATTTATAAATTAGCAACGGATCCTTTTGTTCATACACCGCATTCTGCACGGATTGTTTCAGCTCATCGAGCTGTCGAAGATTTTCTTTCCAGGCATCATCAATGAAGGCAAGTGTAGCCGAACGTTCAAATGCCTTCACCACCTCACGGCTTTCTGTTTCATGAGCCTTTTTCAGATTTGCAATAACCTGAAGGCCCCTGTTGCCATCAGTGAACGGTACCACGATGTTCTCAATTGTTTCTCCGCGATTCTTGAAAACATCTACCACTACCGGGTTAACCGTTTGGGCAAGATGGTGTACTTTTCTTTTATATACTTCTGTAGTTTCCTCGTAGAGCTGCTGAGCAAGCTTCGCTGCTTTCTCTTCTTTAAAATCTTCTGGAGAAATCTTAGTGTCTGTTGACAAATAACGGATCACATCCAATTTAAAAGTGTCGTAATCGCTCGCTTCCTGATGCTGATTTACCAATTCATCACAAAGATCGAAAACCATGTTATTGAGGTCGTAAGAGAGACGTTCACCAAACAGGGCATGCCGGCGTTTCTTATATATCACCTCACGTTGTGCATTCATCACATCATCATACTCGAGCAGCCGTTTTCTTATTCCGAAGTTATTTTCCTCAACCTTCTTTTGAGCCCGTTCAATAGACTTGGTGATCATCGAATGCTGAATCACTTCACCCTCCTTATATCCGAAGCGATCCATAAATCCTGCAATCCTATCGCTTCCGAATAGGCGCATCAGGTCATCTTCAAGCGAAACAAAAAACTGAGAAGAACCCGGATCACCCTGACGTCCGGCGCGGCCCCTGAGCTGGCGGTCTACGCGCCGTGCCTCGTGCCGTTCTGTTCCCATGATGGCAAGTCCGCCAGATTCCTTTACTCCAGGCCCGAGCTTTATGTCCGTACCACGACCGGCCATGTTGGTGGCGATGGTGATAGCACCGGGAAGACCAGCTTCCGCAACAATCTCAGCTTCCCGCTGATGTTGCTTAGCGTTTAAAACATTGTGTTTAATGCTTTTAAACTTAAGCATGCGGCTCAACAGCTCGGAAACTTCTACTGAGGTGGTACCCACAAGCACTGGCCTGTTTGCTTCACGCAGCTTTAAGATCTCATCTATTGCTGCATTGTATTTCTCACGCTTGGTTCTATAAACTAAGTCCTGCTCATCTTTTCTGATTAACGCTACATTCGTTGGGACAACAATAACATCGAGCTTATAAATTGACCAAAATTCACCCGCTTCGGTCTCAGCAGTTCCTGTCATTCCGCATAGCTTGTGATACATGCGGAAATAATTTTGCAATGTGACGGTAGCAAATGTTTGTGTTGCTGCCTCAACTTTTACATTTTCTTTTGCCTCTATCGCCTGATGCAAGCCATCCGAATAACGCCTTCCCTCAAGGATACGGCCGGTTTGCTCATCAACGATTTTTACTTTTCCATCCATAACCACATATTCCACATCTTTTTCAAAGACTGTGTATGCTTTCAGAAGCTGCTGAACAGTATGTATGCGTTCGGCTTTTATTGAGAAATCCTGCATGAGCTGGTCTTTCTTCAATAATTTCTCTTCTGGCGCTACTTCCGACTTTTCAATATCAGCAATCATAGCACCTACATCGGGGATCACGAAAAAGCTTTTGTCCTCACCTGCTTCAGTGAGCAACTCAATGCCACGCTCTGTTAAGTCAACCTGATTATTCTTTTCATCAATAGTGAAATAAAGCTCTGCATCAGCTTTGGGCATCTCTTTCTGATTGTCGGCCAGATGGTGCGATTCAGATTTTAGCATGACGGCCTTATTGCCCTCTTCACTCATATACTTGATGAGGTTCCCATATTTGGGCAATCCACGGTGCGCTCTAAGTAAGGCCAGCCCGCCTTCGGTAGGTCCCGTTTTTTTATCCTCAATTAATTTCTTAGCATCATTTAGAAATTGGTTCACAGCCCTCTTCTGCATTTCCACGAGCTTTAATATCCGAGGCTTCATCTGCTGAAATTGTTGGTCTTCTCCCCTGGGAATCGGTCCTGAGATAATGAGTGGTGTACGAGCATCATCAACTAAAACAGAATCGACCTCATCCACCATTGCATAATGAAGTTTTCTTTGAACCAACTCTTCTTTTGAGCGAGACATGTTATCGCGCAAATAATCAAAGCCGAACTCATTGTTGGTGCCGTAGGTGACATCGCAGTTGTATGCCTTGCGGCGTTCAGGAGAATGCGGTGGATAATTGTCTATGCAGTCTAAGGTAATTCCTAAGAATTCGAACAGGGGTCCGTTCCATTCACAGTCGCGGCGCGAGAGATAATCATTCACGGTTACGAGGTGAACACCCAGTCCGGTGAGGGCATTGAGATAAACAGGCAAAGTAGAGACAAGGGTTTTCCCTTCGCCGGTTGCCATCTCGGCTATTTTGCCCTGGTGCAACACGATACCACCTATAAGCTGCACATCGTAGTGAACCATTCTCCATGTAACAGGCAGACCGCGAACGAGCCAGGTATTATTATATATTGCTTTATCATTATCAATGGTGATGAAGTCTTTTTTTGCCGCCAGATCGCGATCCAGATCTGTTGCAGTCACCGTAAGAGTCTCATTCTCTGTGAAACGACGCGCCGTTTCCTTCATAACGGCAAACGCTTCAGGCAGCAGCTCATTCAGTATTTCTTCAAGCTTATCATCACGGTCTTTCTCAAGCCCGTCGATTTTTTTGTAGAGCTCCTCTTTTTCATCGAATGAGACATCATCGCTTTCTGCCTCCGTCTTTAAATCAGTGATCTCTGTATCGATTTCGGTTATATGCGCCTGTATACGTTCTTTGAAATCAATTGTTTTTGCGCGAAGTTCATCATTCGATAGGGTGCTTAATTTTTCATACTCCTCCAATATCTGTTCAACTAAAGGTTCGATTGTCCGGACATCTTTTTCCGACTTGTTTCCTCCGAGTAATTTAGTAATGAAGCCAAACATGCTGCTTTCTTTTAGCGATGATCCTGAAGGTTAAGGGTAATAATTCAATGAATCCACCTTACACTGCAAGACCATATAAGTAATGAAAAAGGAGGACAAAGTTAATTTAAAAATTTGACGCGGGAGGGCAATATTAATTGTTAATACATTCCGAAAATCTGAAGATAACAACCTTGCAACACCGAAATTTTTTCTGTATTTAAGCTGTACTCCATTGAGTATTTCACGGCCGAAATTTCAGCAAACATCAATTTGAGTATGAATGCCAGCCCTCATTGGCTAATGCTACGCATTCATGCAGGAAAATTCAATCTCTTTATTTTCGCGGCCTAAACCGGTTTCATATTTAGAATGAGTAAAGAAACAATTTCAAAAGATTCATTTATCTCTTTGTTTAGTAAAGCAGTTAAGGGGGGCGAACAGAATTACACATCCGGCAGCCTGCGCAGAGCTATTTTTATGCTCGCTGTACCTATGATTCTTGAAATGAGCATGGAATCTGTGTTTGCAGTGGTTGATATTTTCTTTGTAAGCCGTTTAGGGAACTACGCTACCGCAACAGTCGGATTAACAGAATCGGTTATTACTATTGTTTATTCAATAGCCATCGGATTAAGCATGGCAGCTACCGCGATTGTATCAAGAAGAATTGGAGAAAAAAATCCTGAAGAAGCTTCTAAATCTGCAATGCAGGTAATTATGATAACCCTGGTGGTAACATGTGTTATCAGTATTGCAGGAGCTGTATTTGCAAAAGAGATTTTGTTACTTATGGGTGCTGAAGCGGAAGTTGCAGCGAAAGGAACTGCCTACACGCGGATTGTATTTGCGTCAAGCATCGTGATCACCTATCTTTTTGTGATAAACGGCATATTTCGTGGTGCAGGAGACGCTTCAATTGCAATGCGTTCATTATGGATTGCTAACATTTGCAACATCATTCTTTGTCCTACTTTAATCTATGGAGCAGGGCCTATTCCTGCATTTGGACTTACGGGAGCCGCTATCGCAACAGCTATTGGAAGAGGAGTTGGTATTTGCTATCAGGTCACTCATTTATTAAAAGGCAGAGGAGTGCTTCATATTCAAAAACATCATTTTACTCCAGCATGGGAAATCATACGATCAGTGGTCAGGCTTGCTTCAACGGGGGCCTTTCAATTTATTATTGCCTCCGCAAGCTGGATTGTTCTCGCAAGAATAATCGCTGAATTCGGCAATATTGCTATTGCAGGTTACATTATAGCCATGCGCATCATGATGTTCTTTTTATTGCCTGCATGGGGATTAAGCAATGCTGCAGCCACACTCGTCGGGCAGAATCTTGGCGCCGGGCAGCCTGACCGCGCAGAGGCATCTGTATGGAAAACCGCACAATACAACGCCATCTTTATGGCCATTGTAACAACACTTTTTATTTTCTTCGGAAGCTCCCTTGCTTCATTTGTTACCCAGGATGAAGAAGTTATAAGAGTTGCAACACAGGCCATGCGTATTGTTGGGTTAGGATACATTGCATATGGAGTAAGTATGGTACTAACCAATGCGTTTAACGGTGCAGGAGATACCCGAACGCCAACCATCATCAATTTTTTTGCATTCTGGATGTTTCAGATACCACTGGCCTACTTACTCGCCATTACATTCGACATTAAACAGATGGGGGTGTTTGTTGCAATATTGATTGCGGAAACGGGAATCACTATAATCAGTGCAATCATTTTCCGAAAGGGAAAATGGAAAGCGATGAAAGTATAGGACCATTATCAAATTTTGATCAGGAAAACTCAATGAATTTATTTTTACTAAAAATCAATTAGCATGTCACTACAAAATAAGATTGCGTTGGTAACCGGTGGCAGCCGCGGACCTGGGAGAGAGATGGCGCTTCGTTTAGCAGAAAAAGGCAGTGATGTAATAATAACGTATCATTCGCAAAAAGAGATGGCAGATGAGGTAGTGAACGAAATAACAGGGAGGGGAAGAAAAGCAGTAGCCTTGCAATTCGATTCAAGCAATTTTAAATTCCTTGAAAGTTTTATAAACAAAGTGTTAAAAAATTTGCAGAATATTTGGAACATCAGCAAATTTGATTTCCTGATCAACAACGCAGGAATTGGCGCTACCATTCCCTTTGAGAAAGTAACAGAAGAAGACTTTGATCGGTTTTTGAACATTCATTTCAAGTCTATCTATTTCCTGTGTCAGCAATCATTACCAATGCTAAACGACAACGGAAGAATCATCAATATTTCAACAGGGCACTACAAGATTTTGCAACCCTGGTTATTCTGTTTACTCCTCCATGAAGGGCGCTATCGAAGTATTCACAAAATACCTGGCCAAGGAATCCGGTGCCAAAGGCATTACGGCGAATGTGATTGCACCGGGTCCTGTTGAAACTAATTTTAACAATGCTGCAATTCGTAATGCTCCTGCTGAAAGAAGAAATATGATAATAGCTCAAACTGCCTGAGGCAGGCTGGGTAAGCCGGAAGATATAGGCGGCATCGTAGCTTTTCTGCGCAGCGAAGATGCGGGCTGGATTACTGGCCAGCGTATAGAGGCATCAGGTGGCATTGCCTTATAGAAAAGATTTCTAAATACTTTTTAGGCAAAGAGATTCTTATTTAAAGCCATTCAGATATAATGCATTAACGTTATCACTATGAAATTGGATAACCCATCAACATTATTTTGCGAAGGAATATTTCATCACTGTGGTTTCAATTATCTGAGAAGTAGTATCGGGATAGTCAACTACGGAGTGAGAGGAAGATTGAATCCATTCAAGAACTTCATGATGGCATGAAGTATCAAATGAGCGCAGTGTTTTTACTCCCATTTTATTTAAAGCAGCACCATTGCATGCCTGCTCATATTGGCCTTTCATCAGAATGACCATCAGCTTTTTCTTCAGGAACATAGCTTCCGCCGGCGTTTCAAAGCCCGCTCCACAAAGCACTCCATCACATGAGATCATGCTTTTATTGAAACCTTCAGCAGTTACAGGAAACAGCGTCACATTTTTGAACTGTTGCCTGCGATAGCAGCTTTTTGAAAAAATTTCCCAGCTCACTTCATCAACCCGGTTAAGGATCTTGATCAGGAAATTGTCAGCGTACGCAGGAAGATAGACAGTGAAATGATCCCTTTTTAAAACTTCTGATTCACGAATTGATTTTTTTATTACCGGAGTATAAATCAAATGATCATACCGGCAAAAATGAAAGCCAACATATTCACACACCGGCGCAAAATGTACCAGGAGCTTTTCTGAGAAATTATTTCTCTTCAAAGGCCGTGGCGTTTTTTCCGAAAGAAAGGAGGCCTGGTGACCCATCCCGATACACTGCCTGTGCTTTAAGCGACATGCCCATGCTGTTACGGGCTCAAAATCATTTAGTATTAAGTCATATTTCTCGACTGGAAAATTGAATACATCCCTCATAAAATGGAAAGGACGGAATTGAATCATGGATTCCCAATAATTAATACCTCCCCTTTTTCCTGAGCAAAAACTTATACCACGGTTTCTGTATTTTACGAGGTAAGGAAGATTTAATTCACTATTGCAACCACTTACAAAAATATCTACCTCACCGTGATTTTGGAGGTGTGGCAAAATCTCCGCGGCGCGGCTTAAGTGGCCATTGCCCGTTCCCTGGATGGCGTACAATATCTTCATAGAGTGCATGAATATCTGGAATGCCATTAATATTCTCATCCCCTTCCGGGTCTGACTCCTCTTCGTGAGTCATCAGGTCTTTAAAATATTGCAGCTTCCATTCTTCATCATGGTATTCAAGTACGGAAAGATTTTCAATCCAGTCGCCGGAATTAAGATAAGTGACTTGCCTTTTACCATTGGAAAATTGTTTGATAGAAGGCTGATGAATGTGTCCGCAAACCACAAAGTCATAACCTTTTTCTATGGCGATATCTGTCGCCGTCTCCTCAAAATTACTAATGAAGCTTACAGCCCGCTTTACGTTATTCTTAACTTTTTTCGAAAGTGATATTTTTTCTTTTCCGGTCTTCTCAAGAAAATAATTCACTGCCCGATTCAGCAGTATCAGCAAGTTGTACCCCTTGCCACCGAGCTTTGCAATCCATTTGGAGTTTTTCATGGTAACATCAAACACATCTCCATGAAAGAACCAATGCAGCTTTCCATCCAACATCATAATCATCTTGTCATCTAAAATAAAATTACCCAGCTTAAAGCGTGAAAAGCGCCGGAGCATCTCATCATGATTGCCTGTGACGTAATAGACACAGGTTCCGTTGCCCATCATTTTAAGAATTCGTTGTAAAACCCTTATATGGTCAGAGGGAAAATAGCGACGGCTGAAAGCCCATCCATCAATGATGTCGCCATTGAGGATAAGGATGGAAGGTTGTATGGATTTTAAATAACTGCAAAGTTCTTTTGCATGACAACCATAAGTTCCCAAATGAACATCGGAGATAACAACCGCCTCAACATGTCTCTGGATCATTTGAAGAGAACAGTTTTGCAAAGATTAATTGGCAATGTTGTAATAATATTGATTCTGTATTAATAAATAGCTAACTAACAGCTAACATACATTCGTGGATACTAAAAAAGGGGGATTTTCAGTGTAATTCCTGTTAACGAATAAAAAGTAATTATTGATTATGTTTTGATTTGCGCTATACATGAATAATATATGCATAATTAATTTAGAGAATCTTCACTGTGAATTACTAAATACTATCGTTGATGAATGATGGTTAGGTCTCTATATTCGCATTCAGAACAAACACTGGTAGCATGAATATTCTACTTCTGGGCAGTGGAGGCCGTGAACATGCGCTGGCTTATAAAATTTCTCAGAGCCCCCACTGCACAAAGCTTTTCATTGCTCCCGGCAATCCGGGAACTGAAAAGCATGGAGAAAACGTGCCCATTGTCATTTCAGATTTCAATGCCATAGAAAAATTTGTTCTTCACAATAGTATTGACATGATTGTGGTCGGCCCGGAGGAACTGTTGGTAAAAGGCATTTATGATTTTTTTGAAAACAGTGACCAGGTGCCCTCTATTTCTATTATTGGTCCATCTGCTGCCGGAGCGATGCTTGAGGGCAGCAAGCAGTTTGCAAAAGATTTTATGAAGCGTTACAGCATTCCATCCGCCTCGTTTGCATTTTTTACTTTGGAAACTATTGATGAGGCAAATTCATATCTTGAAAATCATCCATTACCTGTTGTGCTGAAAGCAGATGGGCTGGCCGCTGGTAAGGGGGTGGTGATCTGTGAAACCATTGATGCAGCACGGATGGAATTAAAAGAGATGCTGAATGGAAAATTCGGCAATGCAGGTGCAAAGGTGATTATTGAAGAATTTTTGAATGGAAAAGAGATGAGTGTTTTTGTTCTGACAGATGGCTTAGAGTACCGGCTGCTGCCAACAGCGAAAGATTATAAACGTATTGGGGAAGGTGATACCGGTCTTAATACCGGAGGTATGGGAGCCATCTCTCCGGTTCCTTTTGCAGATGAGGCACTGATGAAAAAAGTTGAGCAACAAATAATTCAACCTACCATGGCTGGCCTTCAGAAAGAGAAGATAGTTTACCGCGGTTTTCTCTATTTCGGGTTGATGGTTGTGAATCATGAGCCTTATCTCATTGAATACAACTGCCGCATGGGCGATCCGGAAACAGAGGTTGTTATACCCCGCCTGCAAAGTGATATTGTAGATCTTTTTCTTGGCGTGGTGAATGGCGGACTTTTGCAAAAAGAATTGCGTGTGCTCCCATATGCAGCAGCTACTGTAGTATTAGCTTCCGGCGGTTACCCTGGTGATTTTGAGAAAGGAAAAATTGTGAAGAATCTTACGAAAACCAGTGAATGCCTCGTCTTTCATGCAGGAACCCGAAAGCGTATAAATGGAGATATTGAGTCAAATGGAGGGCGTGTTTTGGCCATCACTGCTTTTGGCAGAAAACTTTCCGATGCCCTCAAGCTCGCAAATCGCAACGCGGAGATGATTTCATTTGAAGGGAAATACTTCAGGAAGGATATCGGTAGAGATGTAATGTGATTAAAATATTCACGTATACTTCAATATAACATTACGATTGTCATTATATTAACATATATAGTTAGTTCAATCCATTGTTTCCATACAATCAGCTCTTCCTGAAGGCGTCTATCTCATCAAAGTAATCTTTTCAGATCTGGTTGTTAAAACCGGCAATTGGTTATACCGTAGCTGTAATTACTAACTACAACTAACCTACTGTTCCAGTTAAGGACAGTGGGTTAGTTGCTAAAGTTGTTGTTTACGGGATCACTAAATTTCATTACTAATTACTCTGAACATCTCCCTTTAGGCATTTAACCTCAGGTATCTACCATTTAGTGAATTTCATGCTATGAATCGCAGATAAAATTCAATCTTTGCAATGGTGATGAACTATGCGATTCTGTTTTTTTGTGCGTAAATGCCGAGTAATATGTTTTCTGTATCTATTACAGATATACTCTCTTCCATGCTTTAGCCAGTCTTCAATTTACCGGCAGTATGAGCTCAGTTCTATCTATCAGCCTATTACCGCCAATAAGATCACACAGGATCCTTATGGCAGGCTATGGATCGGCACAACTAAGGGCTTATTTGGCTTTGATGGCTCTGAATTTACCTTGCGAAATTTTCGGAATGGCTCATCGCTGAACGTTACAGCAGTTTTTTGCGACAGCAATTATGCCTGGATCGGTTTTGAAGATGGAAAGATCGCCCGCATGTCCTTAAGGAACTGGACTAATGAAATTGCTACCGTGATGACCCTTGATGCCACGGTTACACGAATTGTGGTTGATCAAGCGCAACAAACATGGATTTCAACGTATGGCAAAGGACTTTTTGTAAAAAATAAAGATGGCCTAATCAATATCAGCCAGGCAGAGGGATTACCCTCAGATGAAATTTATGCCATGGCGCTTGGTAAAGATGGGGTCGTATGGCTTGGGACAGATGCTGGTCTTACCCGTTGCATCATGCAGCGTGGAAGGCCGCTCTTAAAAACCTTCACCGTAAGTGATGGCCTGTCAGATGAAATAGTAAGATCATTAACTATTGATGATCAGGGGAAAATTTGGATTGGAACAGAGGATCAGGGCTTGTGTCAGTTCGACCCCGTTAGCAACCAATTTACCATTCCACCGTTTAGCCGGAATTGGACCCATGGGCCTGTTACTGCGCTCGCCATTCAGAACACCAGCAGGCTCATGATCGGCACATTTGGCAATGGCCTCCTCAGCATCTCTCTTAAGGACAACTTCCGTCCTAATATATATGATGCTTCCAATGGCTATGATAATGTAAAAGTATCAGACATCCTTGAAGATGCGGAGGGCAACTTTTGGGTTGTTTCTTCTTCGCGTGGACTCGATCAGTTTCCGGCTCTATTTGAATGGATGACCTTAAACGGTCAGCAAATAAAGGGCTCCGTGGAGGCTGTATTATATGCCAGTGATTCATATCTGTGGTTTGCTACTACCGAAGGACTTTTTAGAACACTTCTGGATTCAACTGAAAACCATCCTATAGAAAAGATCAAACTGCACAATGGGAAAAAGGAACCCGTGGTCACTTCTATTTATGAAGACCAGAAAAATAATATCTGGATTTGCAGTTTCGACTCAGGTATCTTTTTAATACCGAAAGACAAAAAAGCTATATTGAAAATTCGGGAGAAGGCTGGCCTGGCAAATGACAATGTGCTATCAGTGAATGGCGATGCCAATAATGTATGGATCGCTACCCTGGGCGGAGTTACACGTTGCAATATTCAAAATGACCTTGGGGGGCAAGAAGATCTCATCCTTGAAAATTTTACAGAGGAAAGTGGTCTCAACAGCAACTTCATATATCAAACATTCATTGATTCAAGAGGAAGAGTTTGGTTTGCTACCGATGGCAATGGACTTAAAGTACTTGAAAATAACAAATTTACAACCTATGATTCCATAGATTCCATTCAAATCCACACTGTTTATTCCATCGCAGAGGATCTCGATGGAAATATTTGGTTCACCACACCATCGAACGGGATTTTTGAATTTGATGGAAAAAAATTTAAGAACTATGGCTTAGCAGCAGGAATCAGCGACTTGTCAATCAATGGTATTGCCGCAGATGCTAATGGGGATATCGTAATCCTGGCAAATGATGCCATCGATGTTCTTGAAAGGCACACAGGGCAGGTTCGGAGATACCGAGGCAAACCCCTATTTGACGATATATCGCCAAACCTCAATGCATACTGCAGCGACCGCTATGGAAATATCTGGATTGCAACAAAAAAAGGCATTTTAAAATATTACTCCCCTTCACCCCTATTTTGGCACCAGGCACGGCTTCAAATCAGGCAGGTTATGGTTTATCTTGAACCAGTAGATTTTGGCTCCGTGAATAGTTTCAACTACAATCAAAATCATTTTACGTTTGATTTTCAGGCTTATTGGTATTCAAATCCAGCGCAGATTCGCTACCGGTACATGCTTGAAGGCCACGACCTGGATTGGATCGTGAGTAAGGATGAACGGGCAAGCTATCCTGAGTTGCCCTCCGGAACATATACCTTCAAAATACAGTCAACCATTCATCATAATTTTAATGATGCACCCATACAATTTTATAAGTTTTTCATCAAACCACCCATCTGGACGACCTGGTGGTTTATCTTAGGCTGTTCTATTCTGGGTGCCTTGGTTATTTATTCTTTAATAAAGCGCCGTGATAAGTGGCGCGAGCGTGAAGGGAAACTAAAACGTGATCGCATTGAATTTCAACTGGAGAATCTTAAGTCACAGATCAATCCTCATTTTCTCTTCAACAGCTTCAATACATTGGCCACACTTGTGGAAGAAGATCAAAAAATTGCGCTTTCATATATTGACCATCTCGCAGATTTCTATCGCAGCCTGTTAGCCTACAAAGACATAGACCTTGTGACTTTAAAAAAAGAACTTGAACTAACACGCAATTATGTTTTTCTACTAAAGCAACGTCACGGAGAGAGGCTTGTAGTGCATACAAATATTCCTGAATATCAAAAGGAACGCATGATACCTCCGCTTACTCTTCAGCTATTGATAGAAAATGCGGTAAAGCATAATGTTGTCTCAAAGGATCATCCCTTAACGATAGAAATTTTTATCGAAGGAGAGAACCGGCTTTGTGTAAAGAATAACCTGCAAAGAAAGAATGATGTAGATTCTACAAGATTCGGTTTGCAAAATATCCGCGCACGGTGCGAACTTCTTGGCAGAGGTGATTTTGAAGTGAAGGAAGCTGCCGGATACTTTATTGTTTATATTCCTTTGTTTGATGCACGAAATTCAGACTAACGTGAATTTATGTGTACAAAATTATTTAAAGAGTCACTTAAATAATCTACAAATCATTTTGGGGTGCCACCGTTCACAACATCGAGCCTTGATTTCAGATCTGCTGATTTACTTGAAAAGAAACTCTGTCTGTTTTTTTCAGAATCGGAATTCGGCTTGGGAGCAGACTGTTGGGCATCCTTTTTCTTTTGGTCTGAAGAACCCGGAACAGTTCTTACGCGGTAGCTATAATGGGAGGATATGTAACCAGCGAAAGATTGATTCACCAGAGAACCACTTATAATAATCATCAAAATAATTGATACAATTTTTAGAGACTTCATAAAGTTATTTTTTAGTGGACGGACCAACGCGTCGAAAAGTTACAACAATTGTAAATTATGAAAAATTTTATTCGTCTGACAGTGCATTAACATCTTATGAAAAATTACCTGGATCCCTCTTTAATCATCCCAGCTGCTATCGCTTCTTTTCCGGCCTTGATTAATACCACCCTCGATTCGATAATGGAACCAATAAAGAGTAACGGTTTTATTGTTGAAATGCTCTCTGTTTCCTCCTGAATTTTATCGAATATAGTGGTCTCAGAGTGTATATTTAGTAGTGATATGCTCACAGATACATGCTTTTCATCTCCAGCCTTGCTCTGCGCTAATAGGGTGCCGGTAGTAAGGAGAATTAAAAGGAACAAGTGAATTAGAATCTTCATGGCAGTAGTTTTATTTATTGATTTGAAATTATTTGTGAGCATACTCAGAGGCATTGGTTAAATGCTGTGCTACCATTTGAGATATGTGATGGAGCGATGACACAGGAATGATTTCCGTAGCTTTTTGTATTGAATCCATCGAGCCGCTATGCTCCATTTTGTCCGCAATAGCTTTTTGCAACCGCTCGTAAATGAGAGTCAAATTGCGACCCCCTATCTCTTCGCTCTCGTACTGAATGTTATCTAATTGAATTTGCTGTTTTTGTTTCACAAGAGAAGCAGCTTCTGTTGATGAAGGGCAACAACCTTCCGAAGAATGAATTGAATCGGCAAAGCTGGCCTGATAACAAAAGGTTACTAAGATTGCGAATACTAATGATGTCTTTTTCATGGTATGTAATTAATTGGGTTTGTGAATAAAGAATTTTGATGATTTGCTTGTGCCTGCATTCGGTATTATTACCGATCGAACTAATAATTTGATGATGGTTCTGAATGTATGTGGACTCCTGTAGAATCAATGTTGACAGTTGTTTCTTTTCGAAAGGTCCTGCGTTTTGGCTCGTCAGAACAATTCTGACACTCCAACCCTTCACTTGTCATTTTCCACTCGTGGCCAAGCATATCCCAGTCGTAGGTATCAGAGATATTGTCCACATCATCGAGCATGCCGCCAAGAGATTTATCGAGTATCATAGCTTTTCCTGTTGGAAGCTTTAAGATCAGCTTTACATTTTGTCCCCGGTACTTAGATGCAGTGCTGAGGTTGAAATAATTAGGCAACACCATCACTGAGTCGGTTACAGAGTAGCTATAATTTATTTCAGCAGCAAGTTCTTTCGCATGTTCATAGCTTTTGCCGCGTGAGTAGTGTACTGCAACCAGGTACATCGAGTCATTTTCACTCTGCTCAATGTCTAACCGCACCATCCTGTTTTGAACAGAATCTGCCTCATCGTCGAGTAGAAAGAGGTCATCGAAGAAATCATTGTGCGAGTCCTGTTCATCATAGGCTCCCTGAAGTGCCCTGATATAAATCCTCTCCGAGGCCATGGGAATAAGGGTAATGATCTCTTTAACTGTAGCGGAGCGTTTGTACTCGCTTGCGATACCCATCCCTGTAATTATACATATCACAATACCAACGAGCCAAAGTCCTCCCATTACAGCGCCGATCATACGAAGGTTCAGTTTCACTTTGAAAAGTATTTTCAGGCCATTCAGCAACAGCAACGTGAATGGGATGCCGATCGCAAGAATGCCCCCTGCTACTAACCAGTAAAGCTGTGAATCTGTCAGCACCATATTAGTAACAGCATGCGGTACGGCAAATTTGAATACTCCTATACCGCTGAAGATTGCGATGGTTAATCCTACCAGCACGGCAATGCTTCCGGCGGTGATTGCTAATCCAAATATGGCCGCAATGAATTTGCCGAATGCCCGCAGCACATCGCCTATGAAATTGCCAGCCCTTTGTGTTGAGGTTCGTGCCCTGGCTCTCATCTCTTCCGAAGTAAGGTTTCCGGCGAACACCTCACCTCTTTTTCTAAGGCTCTCCATTTCCTCCCGAACATTCTTTTCTATATTAGATACGTTCACCCTTTCGGCTTTCATCTGAAGTTTTTCAGACGTTGTCTTTGCTTCAGGAATGATGAACCAGAGTATCAGGTAAAGCAGAATGCCCGTACCGGCAAAAATGATAGAGAAGGCAAATATTACCCGCAGCCATATAGGGTCAATATCGAAGTATGCACTTATTCCACTACATACTCCACCGAGAACCTTGTCATCCGGGTTACGGAAGAATCGCTTCTTCGTGCTTTCATAGTAAAGAGTATCATCAGAATTTATTCCACCCAGTGATCCCTCCTCGTTACCGGGAAGCTCTTCAGGCCGGCCCATGGCCTCAATAACTTCATTTACGTCGGCAACCATGATAACCCTATTTACATCCGGATTCTTTTCAGTAAACATTTCAGCCATCCGACTCTCTATGTCTGCAACAATCTCTTCATTGCCCTGTGTATTTGAAAAATGAGCTTTGAGCTTTTCCAGGTATGTCTTCAACAGCTCGAATGCATTTTCATCAATGTGAAAAACTATTCCACTTAGGTTGATGGTGACGGTCTTATTCATTGTTTGATTCGATTTGACTGGTTTTAGAAGATTGGGTTGATTGAATTTTTAATGTGGTGAGGTTAACGGCACTAACGAGTTCATCCCAGGTTTTGCGGAGCTCCTCAAGGAATTTTTCTCCCAGACCTGTGAGCTTATAATATTTACGTGGTGGCCCTGACTTAGATTCTATCCATTGATAGCTCAGGTAACCATCGTTTTTCAGGCGGGTAAGCAGAGGATATAATGTTCCTTCCACCACAATCAGTTTTGCCCTTTTCATGCGATCGAGAATCTCTGAAGCATAGCATTCTTCATCATGGCCTATGATGGACAGAATGCAAAACTCCAGGATGCCTTTACGCATTTGAGCTTGTGTGTTCTCGATGTTCATGGCATTAAAATGTTTTTGATAATGCAAAGATATATGCACTCAATGGTATTTTGTATCACATAGTACTAACTATTTTTGGATTAGGCATATAACCAATTGATTATCATTGAGAAAAAATTTAGTACCTTGCTATAAAAAGTACCTTATAAGTTTATTTATCTTATTTAAATGATAAAAGGATGCCCTTCAAGCTTGGCCTTTGTATAAGGCATATTTAAGAATGAACAGATTGTTTCAACACGGTGTTTATAAAATTTTGGATGGGGATGTTCTCTTTAAATTACTTTCGTTTCCCCCAGGATTTGTAACCAAAAAAAATTATATCCTATGTCAGAACCCACCATCTTGAAAAAAGCCGAACCTGCATTAACTGTAAATAAAAGTTATACCTATGAAGAGGTTCTGAAAGCCTCGAGCGCTTATTTTGATGGAGATGAACTGGCAGCTACTACGTGGATGAATAAATATGCGGTGAAAGATTCAAAGGGAAATTATTACGAGCTCACACCTGATGATATGCATTGGCGCATGGCACGTGAGTTTGCAAAAATGGAGATTCAGTTTTCTGAGAAGGCCAAATTAAACGGTGCTTTCAAAAATCTTTCAACATACGGACAAGGCCGTGAATTTCTCTCTGAGAAGAAAATCTACGAATACTTCAAACGATTCAACTACATCATTCCCCAGGGCAGTGTTATGGGTGTGCTCGGTAACCCAACTATGATTGCCTCTCTATCCAATTGCGTGGTGCTTCCTGAAATCTTCGATTCTTATGGTGGAATTTTCTTCACTGATCAGCAGCTTGCTCAGCTATTCAAGCGTCGTTGCGGTGTAGGCATCGACATTTCATCCATTCGACCTGCGGGTGCAGCTGTGCTTAATGCTGCAGGAACTACAACAGGCGCCGTATCTTTTATGGAGCGCTTTTCAAATACCACCCGCGAAGTGGCGCAGCATGGCCGTCGCGGCGCATTAATGATCACCATGGACATAGCGCATCCTGATGTGGAATTTTTCATCTCTGCAAAGCAGAACCTTGCGAAAGTTACAGGCGCAAATGTCTCT
>MWVX01000047.1_pt1 | contig 37176 bp, 38 predicted proteins | sample 1047311 | NCBI WGS metagenome assembly MWVX01 (sample SAMN06349984, study PRJNA376086) | soil metagenome | isolation source: MtG-4 sample Antarctic (ecotone) soil | place: Antarctica | collected 2015-01-13 | reverse complement strand
CGCCAACAACACCGACCAGCCGATTGAAGACGTAATTATCAATCGTTATCCGTATTTTGAGCCGCTCACGCAGCAAATACGGCGCGTTGATATGCTTTACATCGAGCGCAAGCGTGAAAGAAACGTAATGGATTATGACGATTTATTATTAAATTGGAAACGTCTTTTGATTGAAAAACCTGAAATTGCAAATGTTTATGCCGAACAGTTCGAGCATATTTTGGTTGACGAATATCAAGACACGAACCGTCTGCAAGCGGAAATCATTGATTTATTGGCAATCAAACACAAAAACGTAATGGTCGTCGGCGACGACGCACAATCAATTTTTAAATGGCGCGGCGCGGAATTTACGAACATTTACGAATTTCCGAAACGTTATCCTGATTGCGAGATTTATAAATTGGAGACGAATTATCGTTCGACGCCGGAAATTTTAGGTTTAGCGAATGTTTCGCTTGCAAATAACAGAAAACAGTTTCCGAAAACTCTCGAAGCTGTTAAAAAATCGAAAGGCTTTGCGCCCGCATTAATTCCCTGCCGCGATGTCGAACAGCAATCGGCGTTTATTGCGTCGAGAATTTTGGAATTGCGCGACGAAGGAACTTCGCTCGAAAACATCGCCGTTTTGTATCGCTCGCATTATCACTCGCTCGAATTGCAACTGGAATTAACCAGAAGAAATATTCCGTATCGCATTCAATCCGGCGTCAGATTTTTCGAGCAGGCGCACATCAAAGACGTGATTTCTTATCTAAGAATAACTGTCAATCCGCGCGACGAACTCGCCTGGAAACGAATCTTAAAAATGATACCGAGCGTCGGAAATGCAACCGCCGCTAAGATTTACGAATCGCTGGCTTATGCCGAAAATCCGTTTGCGCTTGTTAAAAGAGACGATTTCAAATTCAAGCCGCGCAGTTCAAACGGCTGGCAGAATTTTATCGATTTGCTCGATAATCTCGTCAAAGATGAAACCAGAAACAAACCGGCGAAACAAATCGAGTTGATTTTGACGAGCGGTTACGAGCAGCATTTGCAGGAAACTTACGAAAACGCCGAGGCGCGCACTGAAGATTTGCGGCAGCTCGCGCTTTACGCTTCAAAATACGATTCGACCGAAAGTTTTTTGTCAGAACTCGCACTAATTTCAACCGAGCGTTTCGGCGCGCCGCAAACGCTTGTCGGCGAAGACGTTGTGCAAGGCGGCGAAGAAGATGAGCTTTTAACTTTGACGAGCATTCATCAGGCAAAAGGCGCGGAATGGACGGTTGTCTTTATCATTTGGGCGGCGGAAGGCAAATTTCCCTCGCCGCGCTCGCTCAAAGAAATTGACAGCGAAGAAGAAGAAAGAAGGCTTTGGTATGTCGCCTTAACACGCGCCAAAGACGAATTGTATCTGACGTATCCGTTGATGATAACCGATTACAACCGCCAAACCGTTTTGCAGAAACCGTCGCGTTTTGTTATGGAAGTTCCGCCCGCGCTGTTTGAGATTTGGAGTCTGGAAGAAGACGCGCCGCAATTTGACGCGCCGGTTGAATTGCTTGACGAGAAAAAGCAGGATTTTATCAACTAAAAAACTTGTGTATAATTCTATGCGAATAAGATCATGAAAAAATACGTTTATATCATCGAAAAATGTGCAGACACTAATCTTTATGTTGGATATATTCCGGGATTCGCGGGCGCTCACAGCCAAGCCGAAACGCTCGACGAACTAAGCAAAAATATGCGTGAGGTCGTTGAAATGCTGCTTGATGACGGCGAGCCTGAAATGGAAACCGATTTTGTCGGCACACAAACCTTATTGGTCGCCTAAAATGGGTAATCTTCCCATATTAAAATCAACGGAAGTAGTTAGCGTTCTGAGAAAACTAGGCTTCGAGGAAGTTCGCAGGCGCGGTTCGCACATTCAATTTCGCCATGCGGACGGGCGCGGCACGACCGTTCCGCTCCACGAAGGCAGAGACATTTCGCCGGTTCTGCTACGTAAAATCGCTCAAGACATAAAATTAACAATCGAAGAGTTGCTGCAAAATCGCTAGCTGAATTCATATCAGAATTTTATAAACTAATTAATTGGTATTTGCGCCCATCATAATTTACTTTTGCCGAAACTCTACTTATACTTCACATTATAATTTAGATGAATCAAATTAAAACGAATGAAATTTCAGAGTAGTAAAAATTTGTGCGCGCTGGTTTTTGTCATCGCGCTGGTTTTTGTAAGTTTTTCGTGCAAAAAGTCGCAAACCTCAAGTAATCAAACGACGGCGGAAGCCACCGCAAATCAGCCAACAATCAAAGCCCAAACACCGACCGACGCTTACAAATTGCTTTTCGAAGCGGTTAAGGCAAAAGATACGGGAAAAATTCGGCAGTTGATATCGAAAAACTCGCTGGCTCTTGCCGGTTTCGGAGCGCAGACATTTAAGCATTCGATGGAAAAACAGCTTGAAAACGGTATGTTGGAGACGACTATGACTGATTCTCTGCCGGAAATCCGCGACGAGCGCATCAAGGATAATTTCGCGGCAATCGAAGTTTTTAATCAAAGGGCAAACCGTTGGGAAGACACGGCTTTTATTTTTGAAGACGGCGGCTGGAGACTTGCGGTCGGCGACCAATATAACGGCACATATCAATCGCCCGGTAAAGGTCAGGCGCAGGCTGAGTCGGAAGCGTCAAATTCGATGAACAATATGACGCCGCTCACGACAAATACGAACGGCAAATTCCCGACTGCCAAAAACAGCAACGTCAAAACGGTCGAAGTTCCGCTTGAAAATTCCAATAAGACGCCGGACGATAAAAAGAAAAATGATTAACGCGGCGCAGATCGAGGAAATTTTGAAGCAATACAAAAAACACGGCTGGACATTACGCCGTGTTTTGCTTTGCGCGCAAACACAGGAAATTTTGCAAAACTCACTCGAAACTTTGTTCTGTGAAACGCCGGTTGTTTCCTCTGAAACGGACGCGGTTTGGTTTTCACGCGCTTCGGCTGGCGGCGATGAAACGTGGGAACTACGCCGTTTGAGCGCATCGCCATTCGCGCTGGTCGAAGTTTTCCACGCCGACGATGATGAAGACGTGCGCGAGGAAACGCGGCGCGACATAGAAAAACTGGTAAGCGCTAAGTGAAAGCAAAAACTTACCACTTACTGTTTAGCACTTACCACTAATTATTTAACTTCTTTTTAACTTTCTGTTCACACCGCGTTAAAATCTTTCATTTATTCTGACGCTTATATTTCGGCTTCGCGCTTTTATAATCGGCGGTTTTAATCTACATTTCTAATAATGGAGCAAAGAAAACTTCTTGAGCGCGAATTGGACATCCTGCGCGACCGACTTTTACTGATGGGCGGCGAAGCCGAGCTTGCCGTGCAGCGCGCAATGCACGCGCTTATGCAGCGTGACAGCGACGTTGCCAATCAGGTTCTCGAACACGACGACGTTATTGACCGTCTCGAACTTGAAATTGACCGTCTTAGTGTCGAGCTTTTAACCTTGCGCCGTCCGGTTGCGCGCGAGCTTCGCCTGGTAATTTCGATTTTCAAGATTACGCCGATTTTAGAACGCATTGCCGATCACGCTTCGAGTATTGCGCGCGCCGCTCTGGAACTGAACGACGAGCCGGAACTGAAAACTTACGGCGAGTTGAACCAAATGGCTGAAAACGCCCTTGAAATGCTGCAATCCGCGCTTGATGCTTTCACGTCGCACGACGCGAATAAAGCGCGCGAGTTGATAAAAAAAGACGAAGAGATTGACAGAATCTACGACAATCTGGCGAACAATCTGATGGAAACAATGTCGCAGGACGCGACAAAATCAAAACGTCTGGCAAGACTTCTTTTCGTCGCAAAAAATCTGGAGAGAATCGCTGATTACGTCAAAGACGTTTGCGAGCTGACCGTTTATATGAAGGAAGCCGTTTTTATCAAACACAGCGAAAGCAGGTGATAGGCGATAGCTTCTTTCCTACCTATCACTCGAATAATTATGCCAAACGAACTTTTAATCATCGAAGACGACGCCGATATTGCCGAAAGTTTGCATTATAATTTCAAGCGTGAAGGCTTTCGTCCCGTCATTGCTGAATCGGGCGAAAAAGGCTTGCGGCTGGCGCTCGACGAGAAAAATCCGCCAGCGTTGATTATTCTCGACCTAATGCTGCCGGGAATGAGCGGAATGGAGCTTTGCCGACGCTTGCGGCGCGAGCCTCTAACGGAAAAAACGCCGATTATAATGCTGACCGCAAAAGCCGCCGAGGCTGACAAAATCGCCGGACTCGACCTCGGCGCGGACGATTATATCGTCAAGCCGTTTTCGGTTAAGGAAGTCGTCGCGCGTGTGCGAGCCGTGATGCGGCGCATTGAAAAAGACGAAATTCAGCGTTACGAATACGGCAGTCTGACAATTGATTTTGCCGACGTGCGTGTTGCCTGCGCCGGCGCGGACGTTAAACTCACCCGCAAAGAGTTTGCTTTGCTCACATATTTGATAAAAAGCGCGGGGCGAGTCGCAACCCGTCAAAACCTGCTCGACAACGTTTGGGGTTACAGTTATTTCGGCGACACGCGCACGCTCGACGTTCACATTCGCCGCCTGCGCCAGAAATTAGGCGACTGCGGCAATTGTATCGAAACTGTCGTCGGCATTGGTTACCGCTTTATAGAAGTGAAATGAGTTTTTTTGAAAATTGGTTTGGAAATAGAAAAGCGGACGAGAAAGTTTCGCCCGTTGTTTTGAACAAAATCCTGGAAACGATGCGCGAAAGCGTGATTGTCGTTGGTGAGGATACGCGCATTTTATCTTCCAATCAAGCAGCGTATCAAGCATTTGCACGGAAAAACGGCGCGCTCGAAGATAAACGCTTGAGCGAAGTCATCCGTGATTTAACTTTGCACGAAGCCTTTCGTAAAGCGCTCGAAGAAAACGTTTCGTCTGACATTGAACTGGAAATTCCGAGTCTCGAAAGCCGCCGTTACGATGCGCACGTTGCGCCGATTGTGTTGGAAAACGGACGAAGTGCAATCGGAGTTTTTTACGACATTACACAGATTGAACATCTCGAACGGGTTCGACAGGAATTTTTATCAAACATATCGCACGAGCTTCGCACGCCTTTGACTTCAATTATTGCTTTTGTCGAAACGCTCGAAGACGGCGCGATAAAAGACGAGGAAAATAACCAACGCTTTTTGAGCGTCATTCGCAAAAATGCGCAAAGAATGCACCGCCTGATTGACGATATTCTGGAGCTTTCGACAATCGAATCGGGGAAAATCAGACTCGAAATAAAAAAGGTAAACTTACCAGCTTTAATCGAAGAAGTTTTCACTAATCTTTCCGGCAAAGCCGCCGAACGTCATATTACATTAACGAATGAAATTCCCGAAGATGCGTTTGTTTTCGCCGATGCCGTCAGGCTCGAACAAATGCTCACGAATTTAATTGACAACGCCGTAAAGTTTAATTCCGACGCCGGAAAAGTCACCGTCAAACACAAGCGAACCGACATAAAAGACGTGATTTCCGTCTCGGACACGGGCGAAGGGATTTCCGGCGAACATCTTCAACGAATTTTTGAACGCTTTTACCGTACAGACCGCGCGCGCTCGCGCGAAATCGGCGGTACCGGTTTAGGGCTGGCAATCGTCAAACATCTGGCGCGGCTTCACGAGGGCGAAGTTTCCGTCGCTTCGACAATTGGTAAAGGCACGACTTTTTCTCTTGAACTGCCCGTAAAATCTGTCTAAAATCATTTCAAGATTTTCTTCCAAGCAAATGTTATCTGTGTTACAATAAGCCTACTTCAACAATTTGGCTCAAACGCAAATCGACTTTGTTGTTCGTTTTTCAATTTTTTGAATGTTATCTAAAAGGAGAAAGCGCAATGGAATTAAAAATTGGACAAAAGGTTTCTTACCCGAATCAAGGTATTTGCATGGTCGAAGATATTGAAGGAAAAAAAATCGGCGACGAACGGATGAATTTTTACCTTTTGCGAATTTTAAGCGATAATTCGACGATTTTTGTGCCGATGGCAAACGCTGAAACAGTCGGCATCCGACCGATTATCGGCGCGAAAGAATACAAAAATCTGATAGACGGTTTGAGTGCGGATTTCAGCGACGTTTCCAGCGACTGGAAAACGCGCTCGCGCGAATACAGCGAACAGCTCCAATCGGGGTGCGTTTTCAGAGCGGCTGACGTTTTGAAAAAACTCACCTTTTTAAGTCTCGAGAAGAAACTTTCGCTGCGCGAACAAACCTTGCTTGAGAAAGCACGATTTTTAATCGTCTCTGAAATCACAAACGCCGGTTTAGCCAGCGAAAACAAAATCGAAACCAAGATAAGTCAGCTTATCGAAAACGCCTGCGTCAAACATCACGCAACCCAGCCGCGCGTGATGGCGGCGGCAAGTCATTGAAAACAATTACGAATTAAAAGAAAATCTCTGATATTTGTAATTTGAAATTCGTAATTTATGCTTTATCCCTTGTGTAGTTTGCTCGCACAATAGTTTTGATATTTCCGCGCACGTGAAAATCGCCTTCAATCTCGACTCTTAACGGGTCGCACGCCTTGACGAAATCTTCCAGAATAATATTGACGACGTGTTCGTGGAAAACTTTTATTTCTCGAAACGAATTGATGTAGAGTTTCAAACTTTTCAGTTCAATACAGCGCTCGTTCGGCACGTATTTTAATTTAATAACGGCAAAATCCGGAAAGTCCGAAAACGGGCAAATCGCCGTAAATTCCGGAATTTCAAAATCAATCCAAATCTCGCGCCCGGCGTATTCATATCGAAAAGTATCGAGCGGAAAAAGGTTCATCGCTTCGCGCGGCGTTGAGCGAATATCTAAATTTTGCTGATTTGTGGGCGGTAAATTTACTTCGTCTAACATAGAAAACTCTCCGTTAAATAATCGAAACGACAATTCTACAACAAAACGCTTCAAAAAATTAAATCGCCTCGCCTTGAAAGTAATTTGAAAAGCTACTTAAAATCTCAGCCGTTTCGCTGCGGCTAAATCCCGAACGCCTCGTGATTCAAGTTCGCCCAAAAAGTTTACGAAAATATGCGCGGTTGCGTGCGCGTCGTCGCTGGCGCGGTGATGATTCACGAGCGCGACCGAATAATAGGCGGCAACCGTGTTGAGGCGATGATTTTCAATATGCGGCAACAGTTTGCGCGCTAATTTAACTGTACAAAGATGCGCGTTGGCAACGCGATATGCTTCGTAAATTCTGCTGATTTCATGGTTCAAAAAGCGCAAATCAAAATTCGCGTTGTGGGCGACTAAAACCGCGTCGCCGATAAAATCCAAAAACTCGTGCGCGACTTCGCGGAACTTCGGCGCGGTTTTAACCATTCCGTTCGTAATACCTGTCAGTTGCGAAATAAACGTCGGAATCTGTGTTTCGGGATTGACGAGCGTTTGAAATTCGGCGACTATTTTACCGTTTTTGACGCGATAGGCGCCGATTTCCGTGATGCGGCACGGCGGAGTTTTCGCGCCCGTCGTTTCCAAATCGAATACGACAAATTCGGTTTCAGCCAAGTTTCGTTTTCTCGTGCTGATTTGCACCAGTTCGACCGTATCTTTGTTTAATTGAAGGCGCGGGTCAATTTCAACCAAATCCGAAACCAGAAGACGCGCTAAATCCGCGTCGGGCGCGGAGATTTTCATCACATAATCGACCACTTTGATCGCCGACGCGCGACCGCCGAAAGCATTCAGAAGCTCGATTGTTTCGCTAACGAGTAAGGAGTCGGAAATTAAATTGGAAGGCGGCGGCATATTTATAATGGTAAATGGTAAATAGTAAATAGTAAATCAAAGAATCTGTCTTACATTTACCATTTACCATTTACCATTTACCATTACTTATTTACTATTTACCAATGTTTGTTTCTCTGTTTCTGCTTTTTCTTTTGACCGTCGGTGGTTTCGCTTTGACGTATCTTTTTGCCAAAGACGAAACACTGTTTTGGCGCGCGTGTGCCGGAAACGTTGTCGGCTCGGTTGTTTTTTCTTTAATTTGCTTTTTAGCTGCGTGCCTGTTTGGTTTTACAACGCTAACCGTTTCCGTTTCGTATTTGCTGACGCTTTTGCCTTTGATTTTATTTACTCGAAAAGACTTCAGACAAAATTTTTCATCTGATTGGCGAACGGCGACGAAAAAACTTGAAGACACGGATTTTAAAAAACTTCTGCGCGCTGGTTATTACGCTTTCTTTTTCGTTCTGTTCTGGTTTTTTTTCCAGCGCGCGATGATGGAAACCGGCGGCGGAATATTTATCGGCTCGTCGCACAATCTGGGCGATTTGCCGTTTCATCTCGGCGCGATTTTTTCTTTCACCGACGGGCAAAACTTCCCGCCCGAAAATCCTTCGTTTGCCTTTGCCAAATTTACTTATCCGTTTATGGCGGATTTGGTTGTGGCAAGTTTCGTTGAATTCGGAGCGCGCGTCAGCGATGCGATGCTCGCGCAAAACGTTTTCCTAGCCTTTTCTCTGCTGGTTATTTTAGAAAGATTTACCCTTAAATTTACCGGCAATCGTATCGCGGCGAAAATCGCGCCGGCTCTTTTATTTCTCTGCGGCGGCATCGGTTTTCTGTGGTTTTTCAAAGACGCGCTGCAATCGGCGGACGGATTCTTTAAATATTTTGGGAATCTTCCCGTAGATTACACGATTCGAGAGGAAAAATTTCGCTGGGGAAATACTTTGTCGCTGTTTCGCTGGGGCAATTCGCTGACGACGCTGTTTTTAACGCAGAGAAGTTTACTTTTGGGAATGCCGCTGACACTGATTGCTTTGCAGAAAGTTTGGGAAATTTTTAGCTTTGGTCAGAAACAAGAAGATGAAATCAAGAAGCCATTTTCCATTTCCCAGTTTCCACTTTCCACTTTCATTGTCGGTCTTCTCGCCGGGACTTTGCCGCTTGTTCACACGCACAGTTTAGTGGTTTTATTCCTCGTCTGCGCGTTTTTGTTTTTCTTCAGCGTAAGTAAATGGCGCGAATGGTTTGCCTTTGGAATCGGCGTTTCGATTATCGCCGTTCCCGAACTTCTCTGGGCAATGACGGGCAGCGCGACGCGCTTCGGCGTGTTTTTCGATTGGCATTTCGGTTGGGACTCGCGCGGCGAAAATATCTTTTTATTCTGGGCGAAAAATTTGGGCTTGTTTATTCCGCTGCTTGCTTTGGGAATTTATTTTGTTTTTAGAAATAAAAATCAAAAAATTGAACCGCGGATAAACGCAGATAAACACAAATTAAATCAAGGCGGTCAACAGTCAGCAATCAGAAGTCAACAGGACAAATTAATTCACCATTCACCATTCACCATTCACCATTTACTTTTCTACGTTCCGTTTCTGCTGTGTTTTATCGTTCCGAATCTTGTTCGGCTTGCACCTTGGGAATGGGATAATATTAAGGTTTTGATTTACTGGTTTGTCGGTTCTGTTCCATTTGTCGCGCTGGTTTTGGCACGGCTTTTGGAAAGAAAAACAGTTTTTAAGTTTGCTGCCGCAGCTTGTTTGATTGTTTTGACTTCGGCGGGCGCGCTCGACGTTTGGCGCGTCGCTTCACGCGCGGTCAATTATCAAGTGTTTGAGCGGGATTCAGTAAAAATCGCCGAGCAAATCAAACAAAAAACGCCGCCGCGCGCTTTGTTTCTCAACGCGCCGACTTATAATACTGCCGTCGTCTTGTCGGGCAGGCGTTCGCTAATGCGTTATACCGGACATCTTCAATCTTACGCAATTGATTTCGAACCGCGCGAGAGCGAGGTCAAAAGAATTTACGAAGGCTCGGCTGCGTCGGAGAGCTTACTAAAAAAATACGACATTGATTATATTTTAATCAGCCCGGAAGAGCGCAGTTACGCGCAGACAAACAACACACGGCTTAATGAAGATTATTTTCGCCGGTTTCCTGTCATTGCGGAAGTCGGGCAATATCGAGTTTATAAAGTTAAGTAAGTCAGACAAGAAAAATGGTGAATGATGAATGATGAATGATGATTGTTAAGAACTTTCTTTCATTCACCATTATAAAACCTGCGGTTATATTTTTACCGAAATGAGCGAACAGGAAAATCAAATAATGACAGACGATAAACAGCAAACAGCCGACAAACTATGGCTTGTCGGCTGTTCGATTATCACGGCAATCGCCGCGTTTGTGCGTTTTTATAATCTCGAACTAAAACCGCTGCATCACGACGAAGGCGTCAACGGGTTTTTTTTGACGACGCTTTTCCGCGAAGGCGTTTATAAATACGACCCGAGCAATTATCACGGTCCGACGCTTTACTACTTTGCGCTCGCGTTCTCAAAAATGTTCGGCTTTAATACTGTAAGCATTCGCGCCAGCGTGGCGATTTTCGGTGTTTTGACGGTTGTGCTGGCGTTCTTTCTAAAAAATTACATCGGCAAAATCGGTAGTCTCGCCGCCGCGTTGTTTCTCGCGCTGTCGCCCGGAATGGTTTTTATCTCGCGTTATTTTATACACGAAATTTTGTTTGTTTTTTTTAGTTTCGCTATCGTCGTCGGCGTTCTGTATTTCATCGAAAAGCAAAAGGCGGGAGTTTTTGCGATTTCGGCAATGACGTTTTTGCTGCTCATCTGCTTGCTGCCGACGGCGCTGAATTTAGCAAACGCGATTGGCGAGCAAAACGCGACACTTGTTTGGATTGTGCGCGTCGGTCTTTTTGCCGTTGAAGCGGTTCTTGTTTTTTTGATAATGCGAATGCTTCTGGCTTGGAACGAAGGCAGAGCAATTTATTTAATACTCGCGTCCGCCTCGGCGGTTTTGCTTTTTGCCACAAAAGAAACGGCGTTTATCACGATTGCGACGATGTTGATTGCCTGCCTGTGCGTTTGGATTTGGCGGAAAATTTACCGTGCAGCGTTCGGCGAACCGAAAGCAAACGAGATTGAACCGGTTGAATTGACGTGGCGAAATTTCCGCGCTCGGGTGGGTGATTCAAGCGATTTGACATTGCTGATTGTCGCAGTTTCGGTCGTTTTCGCTTACGTCGGCATTTTGTTTTTCTCGTCGTTTTTCACTTATTCCGAAGGCGTTTCCAAAGCGTTTGAGGCTTACAGTTTGTGGACGAAAACCGGAACAAAAGACCACACGCAAAATGGAATATGGGCTTATCTGAAATGGGGAATGAAGCTGGAATCGCCGATTCTTCTGCTTTCCGCACTCGGAACTTTGATTGCGCTGGCAAAAGCGCGGCATCGCTTTGCCGTTTTTGCAGGCTTTTGGGCATTAGGAATGTTCGCCGCTTACACGATTATTCCGTATAAAACGCCTTGGCTCGCATTGTCATTTTTGCTCCCGATGTGCATTATTGGCGGTTACGGCGTCAACGAATTACTAGCCGCCAAAGATAAAATCGTTAAACTTCTTGGCGCGCTCGTTTTACTTTTCGCCGCTGCAATTTTGGGTATTCCAACTTACGATTTGAATTTTCAAAGATACGACGATGATTCGATGCCGTATGTTTATGCGCACACAAAACGCGGATTCCACGACCTTATCAAACAAATCGAGTATTACGCCGACAAAAGCGGCAAAAGTAAAGACGCGGCAATCGAAATCGTCTCGCCCGATTACTGGTCGATGCCCTGGTATATGCGCGAATACCCGAAAGCAATTTTTCACGGGCAATTTGCCGACGCGACCGCATCGGAAATGATTGTCGCATCTACCGCGCAGACCGCAGAATTAAACAGGCGTTACGGCGCGAGTTACAAACACGCCGGAACATATCCTTTGCGTCCGGGTGTTGATTTGATTCTGCTGGTGCGGAAAGATTTAGCGGAGGCGAATGCGCAGGACATTTACAAAATCAGTAAAGTAGCGCCCTAAAAATCGTGGCGGCAACCTTTTCGGCTGAAACGCCGCCTAATGTTTCAGAAAGGAAATTTAACCGCAGATGTACACAGATAGACATAGATAAAAATCGGACAAAAGCAAAAAATTAATTTTTCTATCTGCCAATATCTGCGTTCATTTGCGTTCAGCTGCGGTTAAATTATTCGGTAATAATTTATGTGTAAATCTCTACTGCTCGCTTTTATTTTGATGACAGCTTCGATTTTCGCACAAACGCCGCCGATTGAAGCGGGCGTTTCGCAAACCTTAGCTAAATGGCGCGCGGCGAATTATTCGGACGTGCGTTATAAGTTGAACGTCACGCTCGAAAAAGGCGCGCCGCTAATGAAAGGCGACATCGAGATTCGCGTTAAAATCAGCGAAGCGGGTGCAAAAAACGATTTGATTTTAGATTGGCGCACAACGCAGTTTCAGAACGATAAGGATAACCCTTTCGCCGATGTCGTCGCCGTCAACGACGCCGTAGAAATTTTGTTTTCGGTCGCCAACGAACACATCACGATTTCGAGAAACTTGCTGAAAGCGGGCGAAAACGTCATCAAAATCAAATTTGCGTCGCCGATAAAAACGAGCGGCAGCGCAATCACGCGCTATGTAGACAAGGAAGACGGCGCGGAATACGTCTATTCGCTGTTCGTGCCGTCGGACGCAAGCACGGCGTTTCCCGTGTTTGACCAGCCGGATTTGAAGGCTAAGTTTGGATTAACAATTAAGACCCCAACTACATGGAAAGCGATTTCGAATGGAAAAATTAAATCTTTCTCAAGCGCCATATATGAAAATTTCTTGCCCGATAAAATAGAAGCAACGACAGAAAATATTTATGTGTTTGAAGAAACACAGCCAATCAGTACTTACGTTTTCGCGTTTGCGGCGGGCGAATTTACAAGATTTGAGGAAAAGTCTGTTGATGAAAAAAGTTTTACTATTAATGACAGTGGAAATTTTGGCACGCAGGCAGGTACGTCAATCTATCTGCGCAAATCGCAAGCCGAAAAATTCAAACAGCACGCCGCCGAAACTTTTCGACTCAACCGCGAAGGCGTGAAATTTCTTGAAAGCTATTTCGATTACAAATTTCCGTTTCCGAAATACGACCTTGTTTTGATTCCCGAATTTCCGTTCGGCGGAATGGAACACGCCGGCGCGACGTTTTTAAGAGAAGACCGCGTTATTTTTCCGACCGAGCCGACGAAAAACGATTATATTACGCGGGCAAACGTCATCTTTCACGAAGCCGCGCATCAATGGTTCGGCGACACGGTGACGATGCGCTGGTTTGACGATTTGTGGCTCAAGGAAGGCTTTGCCGAGTTTATGGCGTATAAGACTCTGGAAAAGGTGATGCCCGAATACAATGCGTGGAAAATCTTTTACGAGCGCAACAAACAGCTTGCCTATCTGACCGATTCGACGCGCGGGACAACGCCGATTTATCAGGAAATCCCGAACCTCTCGGCGGCAAAATCCGCTTACGGCAACATCGTCTATCGCAAAGCCCCGTCGTTTCTGCGCCAAGCCGAGTTTTACTTAGGCGAAGATAAATTCCAAACGGCAGTCCGCGCATTTTTGAAGAAACACGAATTCGCCAACGCCGAATGGACGGATTTGGTGAAGGAATTTGAAACGGCAAGCAAGCAGGATTTGAAAGATTGGGCGAATGTTTGGGTAACGGAACGCGGAATGCCGGTTTTTAGAAGCGCCGAAGTTCCGCCTTACAAAACTATTTGGGGAAAATTGCGAAGCACGGGAGATTATTTTCTAACACAAAAACCAAGTCTTGAAAATTCAGCTTTTTGGAAAGAGAACACAAAAGTCTTGATTATTTACGAAGACGATTCAAGGCAAGTGAAGGATTTAAACGTTTCCCGCGCTTTTGAAGGACTTCAACTTTTGGACGGAAAAAAAGTTCAAATTCCAGGTGAAAAAGTAGTTCAAACTATTGAAGTTAAACGAAACTTGAAGAATTTAGTAGGAATTAAAAACAAAGCGAGTTTTGTTTTCCCAAACTACCAAGATTACGGCTACGGCATCTTTCTGCTTGACGAGCGAAGCCGCGCTTACATTCTCGAAAATATCCAAAACGAAAAAGACGATTTTCTCCGCACGATGATGTGGGGAAGTTTGTGGGACAGCGTGCGCGAAGCCGAACTCGCGCCGCGTGATTACGTCGAACTCGTCATCAAAAACATCAATGTCGAAACCGACGAAAGCACGATTCAAACTCTGCTCAATCGCGTTTCAACCGCGATGAATTATTATTTGTCGGATGCGCAATCGAAAGAACTCGCGTCGCAAGTCGAAACGCTTTTGATTGATAAAATGCAAAACACGCCGACGCTCGGACAGCGAATCACGTTTTACCGTGCGTTGTTGAACGTCGCTTCAAGCGAGAAGGCAAGACAAACTTTAAAGGACATATTGAACGGCAAATTTGAGATTTCAAATTTCAAATTAAAAACTAAAGACAAATTCGACATCGTAACGCGCCTTTTGATTTTGAATGACACGGACGCAGCCCGGCTTTTAAGCGAACTCGAAAAAGCGGAAACATCCGACGAAGCGAAACGCTACGTTTACGCCGCAAAAGCCGGAATTGCGACAGCGGAAAACAAACAAAAGTTTTTTGCGGATTTTATCGGCAGCAAAGAAATCTCCGAAAGCTATATCGAAACGGCGTTCGTGCCGTTTAATTCAATCAGACATAGCAATCTGACTTTGCCGTTTCTGGAAAAAGCATTGGCGGAATTGCCGAATCTCAAACGAACGCGCAAAATCTTTTTCATCAACGGCTGGCTCGCGGCTTTTATCGGCGGGCAGAAAAGCGAACAGGCTCTGGCAATCGTCAATAAATTTTTGGGCGATAACGCGAATCTCGATAAAGATTTGCGCTTTAAAATTTTGGAAGCGTCGGACGGTTTAGAGCGAAGCATAAAAATTCGCCAAAAGTTTGCCGGAAAGTAAAATCAAAAGTTTATGAATTCAACGACAAACATATTGTTGACGGCGGCGGGCGCGACTTTGCTTTTATTTGTTTTTTACGACATTTACTCGACAATTTTGCGGGCGACCAAGCGGCAGGGTTTTATCAGCGAATTCTTAAATCGCGGTCTGTGGCGGATTGCAACACGGGTTACGTGCCGTCTTGACCGTCGCTGGCGGCACCGAGTTCTGACATCAGTCGGACCGCTTTTGATGCCGCTGCTGATAGCCCTTATAGTTTCGATGCTGATAACCGGATTTGCGCTCATTTATCTGCCGCGAATTGAAACCGATTTCAACATCAGCGAAAGAGCGGGCGGCGACGCGATTATGCAAGCGTTTTATTTTAGCGGCGTTACGCTTTTGACCATCGGTTACGGCGATATGGTGCCGGTTTCCGGCGCGATGCGGCTTGCCGCGATGATTGAAGCCGCTTCCGGTTTGGCGATTATTTCGCTTTCAATAACTTATTTATTGTCGGTTTATAATGCGTTGGAGCGAAAACGCGCCGTTGCGCTGACATTTTATCACCAAGCGCGACAAGGCGCGGACGTTTCCGGTTTTATTACAAATCATTTTGCGCGTGGACGTTTTTATAGTTTGACGGAAACTTTGCGGCAGTCAACGCGCGATTTGGACGAGCTGCTCGAATCGCATCTCGAACATTCGGTAATTCATTATTTTCATCCGCTCGAAGTTTACAAAGGTTTGCCTCGCGCTCTTTTTATCGTGCTGGAAGCAACCGCGATTCTAAACGCGCACGTTGACGAAAAAGAATACGTCGAAGCCGGCGACCACCCGGACGTTCTGATAGCCAGCGACAGCGCGCGGCACGTTCTCGCCGAACTTGTTACGACGCTCAAACTCGGAGAACGCGCAAATGAACCGTTTGAACCGGAAGCCAAAACGCTTCGGCGGAGGCACAATTCTTTTAGCCGCGCGATGGGACGTTTGCGAAAAGCTAAAATCAAAACTCGCAATGACTTTGAAATGACTTTTGACGAATATTCGACAGACCGCGATTTGTGGGAAAAACAGCTTTTTCATTTAGCCGATTTTCTCGGCTACGATTGGGACGAAGTAACCGGCGACCGAAGCCTCGAAGACGCGACCGACGACGAAGTTGCCGAACGCCACGAACATTTGACCGCCGAAAATCAGTCGGAAGCGTCGCCTTCAACCGAAGCCGAAACGCGAGAACAAATCCGAACCGATTCGTAGATTTACCTTTTCGCACGATAAAATCATAGCCTAAAACTTGCAAAAATTACCGTTAGCTCAATCTTGACAAAAAAGTAATGATTTGCGATTCTAAATAGTGAAAGGTTTTAATTAAAACGAAGGAACGCTTCTCGAGTTTATGAAAATATCCGCCCAGGAAGAATACGGTTTGCGATGTCTCGTGCAGCTTGCGACGCTCGAAGCGAGCGAAAGTTTAACGCTGCCGCAGATTGCCGAGCGCGAAGGAATCTCGCAGGCAAACGCCGGAAAATTGATGTGGCTTTTAAACAAAGCCGGTTTCGTACAGGCGACGCGCGGAACAAAAGGCGGTTACGTTTTATCGCGCCCAGCGAGCGAAATACATTTAAACGAAGTCATCAAAATTTTAGATGCCGACGAAATCGGCAATCATTGTGAAAGTTACACAGGCGTTTTGGATTCGTGTGTTCACAAAGGCGATTGCGGTATTCGTCCCGTTATTGTCGGTCTTCACGAAATTGTGCAAGAAGCGTTATCGCAGATTACTTTAGCTCAATTAGTCGGCGACGAAGCGAAAGTTGACGCGACATTTCACCAAATCAAAAAGTTTGAGCGCAAACTCGGACAGGAAAATTTAAGACATTAATCATTAAATTATAATAATATTATGAGTACGGCTGTTGAATTACTAACAAACAGAGAATATAAATACGGTTTCACGACCGACATCGAAACGGAAACGATTGCAAAGGGTTTATCGGAAGACACGGTTCGCCTTATTTCACGAAAGAAAAACGAGCCGGAATGGTTATTGAATTTTCGCCTGAAAGCGTATCGTCATTGGCTGACGATGAAACAGCCTGACAACTGGGCGAATTTTGATTATCCGAACATTGATTTTCAAAACATCAGTTATTATTCCGCGCCGAAACAGAAAGTAAAAAAACAAAGTCTCGACGAAGTTGACCCGGAACTTATCCGAACTTTCGAGAAACTCGGCATTCCGATTACCGAACAAAAAATGCTGGCAAACGTCGCCGTTGACGCCGTGTTCGATTCGGTTTCGGTGGCGACGACTTATAAGAAAAAATTGCTTGAAGCGGGCGTGATTTTCTGCTCGTTCACCGAAGCGGTTGCCGATTATCCCGAACTGATTCAAAAATATCTCGGCTCGGTCGTGCCGTCTTCGGATAATTATTACGCGGCTCTGAACGCGGCGGTTTTCTCGGACGGTTCATTCGTTTTTATTCCGAAAGGCGTGCGCTGTCCGATGGAATTGTCCACTTATTTTCGCATCAACACGCAGGACTCGGGACAGTTTGAACGCACGTTAATTGTCGCCGAAGAAGGCGGTTATGTCGCATATAACGAAGGCTGCACCGCGCCGCAGTTTGACACGAATCAATTACACGCGGCGGTCGTCGAACTCGTCGCGTTGGACGACGCGGAAATCAAATATTCGACCGTCCAAAATTGGTATGCGGGCGATGAAAACGGGAAAGGGGGAATTTACAATTTCGTTACAAAACGCGGCGCGTGTCGCGGTCGCAATTCAAAAATTTCGTGGACGCAGGTTGAAACCGGAAGCGCGATTACTTGGAAATATCCGAGCGTGATTTTGCAGGGCGACAATTCGATTGGCGAATTTTATTCGGTCGCGTTGACCAACAACGCGCAAGTTGCCGACACCGGAACGAAGATGATTCATCTCGGTAAAAACACGCGCAGCACGATTATCTCGAAAGGAATTTCCGCCGGAAAATCAAACAATTCGTATCGCGGGCTTGTGAAAGTAATGCCGAAAGCCGAAGGCGCGAGAAATTATACGCAGTGCGATTCGATGCTCATCGGGCAAACATGCGAGGCGAACACTTTTCCGTATATCGAAGTGATGAACGCCAGCGCGCGCGTCGAACACGAAGCGACGACATCGAAAATCAGCGAAGAACAATTGTTTTATCTCCAACAGCGCGGGCTTTCGCAGGAAGATTCGGTGTCGTTGATTATCAACGGTTTTTGTAAAGAAGTTTTCAAAGAATTGCCGATGGAATACGCCGTCGAAGCGCAGAAACTTCTCGGCTTGAAATTGGAAGGTAGCGTCGGTTAAGGAGATTTATCGTGTCTTGGAAGTGGTTTGGCGTAAAAACATTAACTCGTTGGGAAGCCATCGGCAAGCCAAAATCCATTGATGAAAATTTCGATGCAGACGCGACTTTGATTGAAGAAAGAGTTGTTTTGATTAAGGCACGAAGTTTTGATGAAGCTATAAGAAAAGGCGAGAAAGAAGCCAAAGGAAATTTATCAGAATATAAAAATTTTTACGGTCAAAAGATAAAACAAAGATATTTAGAGGTTTGCGATGCTTTTGAACTTTTTGATGAGCCTAATGAAAATGGCATAGAAGTTTTTTCTTTAATTGAAACAGTCAGCAAGAAAGTTAAAGATTCAGTACTTATTGAAAACAAATTTGGGAAAGATCAAAATCCTGAATCTTTTGCCAAAAAAAGAGAAAAATTTTGGGGTGCCGAATTGCTTAACAAAGTGATAACGAAATTATCGTAAGAAAAGACTGAAGTGGGAAAAATCAAACTGCCAAACACGCCTGAACCGAAAGGGCATTATTCGCCAGCCGTTGTGCATAACGGCTTGATTTTTGTGTCGGGGCAATTGCCGCGAAACGCGGTGACGGGCGAGGTCGAAACGGGAGCGATTGAAGCGCAGACAGAACTCGCTTTGCGGAACGTCGAACAGATTTTGCTGGAGGCTGGCAGCGATTTGAATCACGTTTTGCAGATGATTATTTACGTTTCGGAGATGGAGCTTTGGGATAAGGTTAATGAAACTTACGCTTCGGTTTTGGGCGAACACAAGCCCGCGCGGGCAATTGTTCCGGTCAATGATTTGCATTTTGGGACGAAGATTGAAATTCAAGCGATTGCGGCGGTGAAAGAATGAAAATTGCGATTGTTATTTTTGATAAATTTACGGACGTTGATTTGTGGTTGATGTGGGATTTGCTTAATCGTGTTCGCGTTCATGATTGGTCGGTGAAAATTTTGGGTGAAAAAGAGGCGCACGTTTCGGCGACGGGAATCTCCGTTGCAACGCACGGGCGAATTGAAGAAGCAACTGATGCAGATGCTGTTTTGTTTGTGAGCGGTCAAGGCACGCGGGCGAAGATGATTGATAAAGACTGGCTATCGCGTTTTCGTTTGAATCCCGAAAAACAACTGATTGGCTCGATTTGTTCAGGCGCGTTGATTCTTGCGGCTTTAGATTTGCTCGAAGGAAAAACGGCGACAACATATCCGACATCGAAAGCCGCGCTTGAAAGTTTCGGCGTTGAAACAATCGAAAAAGCTTTCGTTCAAAACGGAAATGTCGCAACGGCAGGCGGTTGCCTGGCGCAGCAGTATTTGGTCGGTTGGGTAATTGAAAATTTAGCTGACGCGGAATGGAAAAATCTGATATTAAAATCAATTCAGCCGGTTGGCGAAGGTTTGTTTTTTGAAGACGCGGAAAATTTGACAAAACTTTACGCGCCGCCGGCGATGGCGAGCGCGAAAATATAAACGGTGAAATCGGATGTCGAAATAAGAATCGCTTCGCCTGACGAATCGGAGAAAATTGCCGAAGTGATGCGCGAGTCTTTCGCTGAATTTGAATCACTCTATACGCCCGAAGCGTTTGCCGTGACTATCTCCGACGCGGAGAAGATTCGTAAACGATTTGACGAAGGCGCAATTTGGGCGGCGTTGGAAAATGAAACGCTTGTCGGAACGGTTTCGACAGTTGCGGATAAAGAGCGGCTTTACATTCGCAGTATGGCGGTTTTACCGTCGGCGCAAGGCTCGGGAATTGGACGCAAGCTGCTCGAAGCGGTTGAACATTTCGCAGTTGAGGATGGATTCAAGAGCTTGTTTCTTTATACAACGTCTTATTCGTTGAGCGCGATAAGTCTTTACGAACAAAATGGATTCGAGCGCGGCGAAGAATCAGGCGCGGATGAATTTTTCTGAACGCCGGGTTTTACGATGGAAAAGAAATTAATTTAGACAGGAAATTTAGAAAAATGTTATTGGAAATCAAAAATTTACACGCCGGAATCGAAGACAGAGAGATTTTAAAAGGCTTGTCGCTGAACGTCAACAAAGGTGAAGTTCACGCGATTATGGGACCGAACGGCTCGGGCAAATCCACATTGGCGAAAGTTCTCGCCGGTCACCCTTCGTATGAAGTTTTGAGCGGCGAAGTCATTTACGAAGGCAAAAATCTTCTCGAATTAGAACCGGACGAGCGGGCGCGTGAGGGTGTTTTTCTCGCGTTTCAGTATCCGGTCGAAGTTCCCGGCGTGTCAAATTCGCAGTTTTTGCGACTCGCTTATAACGAGAAGATGAAACATCTCGGCGAGGAAGAACTCGACCCGCTCGAATTTAATGATTTGCTCAAAGAGCGTGCAAAAATCGTCGAAATGGATTCGTCGTTTTTCAAACGTTCGGTCAACGAAGGTTTTTCGGGCGGCGAAAAAAAGCGCAACGAGATTTTGCAGATGGCTGTCTTGCAGCCAAAGCTCGCGGTTCTTGATGAAACCGATTCCGGGCTTGACATAGACGCTTTGCGAATCGTTGCCGAAGGCGTGAATAAACTGCGAAATGCGGACAAAGCGATCATTCTCGTAACGCATTATCAGAGGCTTTTGAATTACATCGAGCCGGATTTTGTCCACGTTCTGGCAGACGGTAAAATCGTTAAAGAAGGCGGCAAGGAACTCGCGCTCGAACTCGAAGAAAAAGGCTATGATTGGGTGAAAGCGGCGGGGAAATAGTTTATACAAATAAATGAATTTACAAACGGCGAAAGAAACAAATTACAGCCAGGCTTTTCGTGAAGTTTTAGCGCGCGAGCAAAATGATTGGCTCAAAAGCCTGCGGGAAAAGGCTTTTAAGGCTTTTACGGAAAAGGGATTTCCAACCGTTCGAGACGAAGAATGGAAATATACGAATCTTGCGGAACTTGTGCGCGAGGAATTTAAAACTTCGGAAAACGCACAGGTTGACGCGGAAAAAATCGGCGCGCTTTTTTCAAATACCGAAAGCGAAAATCGGGTTGTTTTTGTCAATGGCATTTTTAATGCAGAGTTGTCGAGTCTTTTCGCTTTACCGGAAAACGCGCAGGTTTCATCTTTAAATAAAGCACTCGATGATGAAAGATTCGGCGCGGTTGTCAAAGAAAATCTGGGAAAATTCGTCGGTGCGGAAACAAACGGTTTTACGGCTCTGAATACAGCTTTTTTGAACGAAGGCATATTTATTTTCGTGCCGAAAAACTCGAAAATCGAAACGCCCATTCATCTGGCTTTTGTTGCCGACGGCGAAACGGCGAGTTTTCCGCACGTTCTATTTGTTGCCGAACGCGGAAGTGAAGCGACTTTAATTGAAAGTTATTTGCGAACGGGCGAAACAAGATATTTTACCGATTCAGTTGTCGAAATTGTTTTGGCGGACGACGCGAAGTTAAAGCATTTGCGCGTTCAGCGCGAAAGTCACGCGGCTTTTCACGTCGGCACGACGGCGGTTAGTTTGAGTCGCGCCAGCTTTTATGATTCGACGAATATCACGCTCGGCGCAAAACTTTCGCGGCACGATGTTAATGTAAAATTCAATGCCGAAGGCGCGGAATGCTTTGTTGACGGGCTTTATTTAGTTTCCGAATCGCAGCACACCGACACGCATTCGGTTATTGACCACCGATTGCCGAACTGCGTTTCGCATCAAACTTATAAAGGAATTGTTGACGGTAAAGCGCGCGCGGTTTTTAATGGAAAGGTGTTTGTCAGGGAAAACGCAAGCGGCACCGACGCGCAGCAATCAAATAAAAATCTGCTTCTTTCAAACGACGCGCGGGTTGACACCAAACCCCAATTGGAAATTTACAACGACGACGTGAAATGTGCGCACGGCGCAACGGTCGGGCAATTGGAAGAAGAAGAATTGTTTTATCTTTTGTCCCGCGGCTTGAGCGACACTTTGGCGCGCAACCTTTTGACTTACGGCTTTGCTGAGGAAATCGTAAATAAAATAGAAATCGAATCAATAAAACGGCAATTGGACGAAGCGGTTTTGAATCGTCTGAACGCGAAATTGGAAATATAAAAACTATGAGAACCAGAACAAACATTATTTTAGAAGAAAGCATTCTGAAAAAAATCGATATCATCGCGGGCGAAAAACAAAAACGCGCCGCTGTCATCGAAACTGCTTTGCGCGAATATATCGAACGCGAAGAAGCCAAGATGCCGCCAGTTGACCTTGACGCAGAAGTTGTCGGCGAAAAAGCCACAACTAGAAGCAGATGATATGAAAGCAGTAAAAAAAATGAAATCGAACGATTGGGACGTTGAAAAAATTCGCGCCGATTTTCCTGTTTTGTCGCAGACGGTCAACGGCAAGCCGCTGGTTTATCTCGACAACGGCGCGTCGTCGCAAGTGCCGAATTTGGTGATTGAACGCGGCTCGAAGTATTTGCAGGAAGAACATTCAAACATTCATCGCGGCGTTCATTATCTTTCGCAAAAGGCGACGAATGCTTACGAAGGCGCGCGCGAAAAAGTTAAGAGATTTATCAATGCGCGAGACGTGAAAGAATGTATTTTCGTGCGCGGCTGCACGGAAGGAATAAATTTGGTCGCGCACGGTTACGGCAGAAAGTTTATCGGCGCGGGCGACGAGATTATTATTTCCGCGATGGAGCATCATGCCAACATCGTTCCCTGGCAAATGCTGTGTGAAGAAAAAGGCGCGATTCTGCGCGTGATTCCGATGAACGAGCGCGGCGAGCTGATTATTGACGAATACGAAGCGATGCTCAACGAGCGGACGAAATTCGTTTCGATTATTCACGTCTCGAACGCGCTTGGCACAATTAATCCGGTTAAGGAAATAATTCAGGCGGCGCATAAATTTGGCGTTCCGGTTCTGCTCGATTCGGCGCAAGCCGTTCCGCATATGGCGGTTGACGTGCAGGATTTGGACTGCGATTTTATGACGTTCTCCGGTCATAAAATGTTTGCGCCGACGGGCAGCGGTATTTTATACGGCAAGAAAGAACTGCTGGAGAAAATGAACCCGTTTCAAGGCGGCGGCGATATGATTCGCACCGTAACTTTCGAGAAAACGACTTACGCCGGTTTGCCGAATAAATTTGAAGCCGGAACGCCCGCGATTGCCTCGAACATCGGATTAGGCGCGGCGATTGATTATTTGAATTCGATTGACCGCGACGCCGCATTTCAATACGAAGAAGAATTATTAAAATACGCGACCGAACGATTATCGGCAATCGAAGGGGTGAAACTCATCGGCACGGCGCGTGAAAAAGCATCGGTGATTTCTTTTACCATCGAAAACGTCCATCCGCACGACATCGGCACAATCCTCGACCAATCGGGCATTGCCGTCCGCGCCGGACATCACTGCGCCCAACCCGTGATGCAGTTTTTCCAAGTTCCGGCGACAGCTCGCGTTTCGTTTGCTTTTTATAATACTTTTGAGGAGGTTGACGTTTTGGTCGATTCGATTCAGAAAGTGATTGATGTTTTTGCGTAGAAACATCGGAAGTTCAGAAGTTATGAGTTTTATTATTTCTGTTATTAAAAATCCAATATATGTTTGGGATGAAAGACGAAAATGCGACGTAATTAATTGGGATGAAAGCGCGGGCGACCATCATTTAGGTTTGGATTTTGATTACAAAGATTTTGAAGAACTACGAAATTTTCTTGACATAAAATTAACACAGGCAAAACGACGCGAAGATGAAGGTTATATCGAACACGAAGAACGGTTAAAAGATGAGTATTTAAAGGTTGCCAAAGAGAAAGGATATGAAATGCTCGGACGAATTTGGTATTGGTATGAAAGCGTCAGCTATTTGCCTTCAGAAATTGACCAATTGCTTAATGAGTGTTTGAAACTCAAGAATAACAATCAGAATTCAAATCAATTGATAGCGATGGACAAACTTATAACTGCTTGTAACGAAGCACATAAAACAAATAGTGGAATTTTCTTGGGCAGTGATTAATATTTAAACTATAAAAAAATGCAGCAAACTCCGATTCAAGTTGGCGAATACAGTTTTACGATTTTGATTGAGCCGAACGAGCCGGACGGCTACTTGGTAACGAGTCCCGCTTTGCCCGGACTCGTTACCGAAGGCAACACGCTAAACGAAGCCTACGCGATGGCGCAGGACGCGATTCAAGGTTATACGGAAAGTTTGATAGCGCACGGCGAACAGATTCCGAGTTTAGTTTGAGATTACAAAATGGAAAAGATTAATCTAGCCGAGAAATTCGCTTTGATTTCAGAGCATTGGCGACCGAAAGTTGTCGGCGAGCTGAATGGTCAGGAAATTAAACTTGCAAAAATCAAAGGCGAATTTCCGTGGCATCAGCACGAACTCGAAGACGAAATGTTTATGGCGGTGCGCGGAAGTTTTAGAATTGAGTTTCGAGATAAAACGGTTGAAATGAAGGCGGGCGATTTTTTGATTGTTCCGCGCGGCGTTGAACATCGCCCTGTCGCCGAAGAAGAAGTCGAGATTTTGCTTTTTGAGCCGAAAGGCGTGAAGAATACAGGAAACATCGAAGACGATAATTTCACAGCACCCGTGGGCGATAAAATTTAATAAAAATTTACTATGTCCGAATTAAGCGATTTATATCAGGAAGTTATTCTTGACCACAACAAAAATCCCAGAAATTTCCGCGAGATTGCGACGGCGAATTTTAAAGCCGACGGCAATAATCCGCTGTGCGGCGACGCGCTTCGAGTTTATGTCGAGATGGAAGACGACCGCGTGAAAGATGTCGCCTTTAAAGGTTCGGGCTGCGCGATTTCAAAGGCTTCGGCAAGTATGATGACACAAACGGTGAAGGGAAAAACAAAGGGAGAAGCCGAGAAAATGTTTGACGAATTTCACCGGATGGTTTTGGGCGAATTGGATGAGGAAACCGAAGAAAACAATTTGGGCAAACTGAAAATTTTTGCCGGCGTTCGAGAGTTTCCCGCGCGCGTCAAATGCGCTTCTTTGAGCTGGCATACGCTGAACGCGGCGCTTCACGGCGAGGAAGAAGTTTCGACAGAATAAATGAAACCGGATATTGAAACGCGCGCAGATTTGGAAACGCTTTTGCTTGAATTTTATAAAATCGTCGCGCACGACGAAGAAATCGGGCATCATTTTGCCGACCTCGATTTAGCCGCGCATTTGCCCGTAATCGTTGATTTTTGGGAAAAAGTTCTTTTCGGAAAGCCCGTCTATTTCGGCAATCCGCTTGCCGTTCATCAAAAAATAAACGAAAAATCGCCGCTTCGGTTTGAACATTTTCGGCGCTGGACGGAAATTTTTGCCTCGACGGTTGACCGATTTTTTGCGGGCGTTCGGGCAGAAAATGCCAAACTCCGCGCGCGGATGATTGCACACACTCTCAATCAACGCATTAATCAGGAAATTGTTGAAATTGATAGTTGACGAGAAAAATTGTTGAAATTTATAAAATTAAACGACAATCTTTAATGATAATAAAGCTAATCGAACTGGTCGAAATCAAAATGCCGCTCGTCTCGTTTTTTGAAACAAGTTTCGGCAGAACTTATGAGCGGCGAATAATTTTAACGCGCGTTGCGGACAAAGAAAATAACGAAGGCTGGGGTGAATGCACCGCCGGGGAAACGCCTTCCTACTGCGAAGAATGGACGGACGGCTGCTGGTCGGTTCTGCGGGAAATTCTCGCACCGATGGTTTTGGACAAAGAAATCGAATCGGCTTCGCAAGTTTGGGATTTAATGAAACAAGTGCGCGGCAATCGAATGGCGAAGGCGGCAATTGAAACCGCTGTTTGGGATTTGGAAGCGAAGAAATTAAATGTACCGTTGTGGAAACACCTCGGCGGCACAAATCGGGAAATCGCGTGCGGCGTCTCAATTGGAATTCAGGATTCGGTCGAACAGCTTTTCAGGAAAATTCAAACCGAGTTGGACGTCGGTTATAAAAGAATAAAAATCAAAATCGCCCCGCATTGGGATTTTGAAATCATCCGGCAAGTGCGCGAAAAATTCGGCAATATTTTGTTGATGGGCGACGCTAATTCGGCTTATTCGTTAAGCGATATTGATTTATTCAAACGAATGGACGCTTTTTGTTTAATGATGTTTGAACAACCGCTTGCCCACGACGATATGCTCGACCACTCGAAATTGCAGCGCGAAATCGAGACGCCGATTTGTCTAGACGAATCAATCCGCTCGCCGGAAGACGCTCGAAAAGCGATTGAACTGGGCGCGTGTAAAATTATCAACGTCAAACTCGGACGAGTCGGCGGACACGCGCAGACACGCCTTGTCGAAACAATCGCGCGTGAAAATTCAATTCCAATCTGGTGCGGCGGGATGCTCGAATCGGGCATCGGGCGTGCACACAATATCGCAATGTCAACTTTGAAAGGTTTTACCTTACCCGGCGACGTTTCGGCAAGCAAACGATATTGGCACGAAGATATAATCGAACCGGAAGTTTTAGTTACTGAAAACGGAACAATCATTGCGCCGGTAAAAGCTGGAATCGGGTTTGAAGTAAAGCGCGAGCGAATTGATAAAATTACAGTTAGAAAAAAAGAGCTAAAATAAAACTCACAGAACACACTAAAGAAATAATAAAAAAACATTTATTTAACAAGAACTATTTATGAGCAATAATAACGAACCTAACAAAATTATTTTCTCAATGGTCAAGGTCAGCAAGTTTTACGATAAAAAACCTGTGCTGAAAGACATTTATTTATCGTTTTTTTACGGCGCGAAAATCGGTGTTCTCGGTTTGAACGGTTCGGGAAAGTCTTCGCTTTTGCGAATAATCGCCGGAACGGATAAGGAATTTAACGGCGAAGTAGTTTTCTCGAAAGGCTACACAGTCGGCTTTCTCGAACAAGAACCAAAACTTGACGAAACGAAAACCGTCCAGCAAATTGTTGAAGAAGCGGTTCAGGAAACCGTGAATCTATTACAGGAATTCGATGAAATCAATCTGAAGTTCGGTGATGAAATGACGGACGACGAAATGGCGCAATTGCTCGAAAGACAGGGCGAAGTTCAGGAAAAACTCGATGCTTTGGATGCTTGGGATTTGGACGCGCGGCTGGAAATGGCTATGGACGCGCTGCGCTGTCCGCCTGCCGAAACACCGATTAAAAATCTGTCGGGCGGCGAAAAACGTCGCGTCGCGTTGTGTCGACTGCTCTTGCAAAAACCCGACGTTTTGTTGTTGGACGAGCCGACAAATCATCTTGACGCGGAAACTGTCGGTTGGCTCGAACAGCATTTGCAAAAATACGAAGGCACGGTTATCGCCGTGACGCATGACCGCTATTTTCTGGATAATGTCGCGGGCTGGATTTTGGAGTTAGATCGTGGCGAAGGAATTCCATGGAAAGGAAATTATTCGTCGTGGCTCGAACAAAAACAAAATCGTTTGAAAGGCGAAGAAAAAACGGAAGCCAAGCGGCAAAAGACGCTGGAACGCGAGCTTGAATGGATTCGGATGTCGCCGAAAGGTCGCCACGCGAAATCGAAGGCGCGAATTAATGATTACGAAAATCTCGTCTCGCAGGAAGCCGAAAAACGCAGCGAGGATTTGGAAATTTTTATTCCCGCCGGCGAGCGTCTCGGCGATACGGTTATCGAAGCGCAATCGGTTGCCAAAGGCTACGACGGAAAACTTCTGTTTGAAGATTTGGAATTCAGATTGCCCCGCGGCGGAATCGTCGGCGTCATCGGCGCAAACGGCGCGGGCAAAACGACGCTTTTTCGCCTTGTTACCAAACAGGAAACGCCGGACGCGGGCGATTTTAAGGTCGGCGAAACCGTCAAACTCGGTTACGTTGACCAATCACGTGATTCACTGAACGCGGAGAAAACAATCTGGGAAGAAATTTCCGACGGTTTGGATTTAGTTCAATTGGGCAAGCGTGAAGTCAATTCGCGCGCCTATGTTTCGCGTTTTAACTTTTCCGGCACAGACCAACAAAAGCGCGTCGGGCAGCTTTCCGGCGGCGAGCGAAACCGCGTTCATCTGGCGAAAATGTTAAAGTCGGGCGCAAATGTTTTACTGCTCGACGAGCCGACAAACGATTTAGACGTGAACACGATGCGCGCGCTCGAAGAAGCCTTGGAAAACTTCGCAGGCTGCGCCGTCGTAATCAGCCACGACCGCTGGTTTTTAGACCGTATCGCCACGCACATATTAGCGTTTGAAGGCGATTCAAAAGTCGTCTATTTCGACGGCAATTACAGCGAATATGAAGAAGATAAAAAACGCAGACTTGGACACGACGCTGACCAGCCGCATCGCATTAAATATCGCAGTTTAACCAGAGCGTAATTGATTAGAAGGAGAAACAAATGATTCAGGAAAAAAACAAAGAAAATTTCAGTCCAAATGAAAACGTAACCAATTCGCCCGAAGAAAATTCAAATCCGGCAGAAGCCGCAACCGATTTGTCCGAGCAGGCAGATACGCAGGAAATTGATAATTTGCCAATTGAGAGTATCGGTTCATACGCCAGATTAGAAGAATTATTAACAGACGAAGAAAAGGAAAACACCAGCAATCCGACAACTCAAAGCTGAGTATGAGTCTTTTGGAATTTATTAGAAATTAACTGAAACCGAAAAACAATTTCCTTCACCTTTTTTCTTTTATAAAGCGTCAGAGCATAAAGAAAAAATTACTAAATCTGATGAGATTCCACAGTGAAAAATCCTTTTCTTATCGATGTAAATCTATGTTCATCCGTGGACAAATTTTCTCCTGTCTTTGTGTCTTTGCGCCTTTACGCTTAGTTTTTCTCGTCCTCTTTTTGTCATCGCCGATTTTTGCGCAAGTGGTTTCCGGCACAATCACCGACGCTCAAAATGCGCCCGTCCAAAATGCCAACGTTTCACTTTTAAAACAGAACAAAATTCTATCGCAAGCCGCAACCGATACGGAAGGCAAATTTTCGCTCGCATCAAATGGTGAAAAGAATTTGATATTGAGTGTTGAAGCGCAAGGTTTCACTTCGTTACAAAAGCGTTTGAGCGATTTGCAAAATCCAATCGTTATTGTCCTATCGCCCGCAAAGATAAGCGAAGAAGTTATCGTCTCAATCACGCGCACCGAATCTCGTTTGAGCGAAACTCCGGCAAGCGTCGTCGTCTTAAACCGCGAAACAATCGAGCAAACCGCCGCGCAAAGCGTTGACGACACGCTGCGGCAAGTTGCGGGTTTTAACTTGTTTCGCCGCTCGTCAAGCAAAACAACCAATCCGACGACGCAGGGCGCAAATCTGCGCGGCGTCTCGGGCAGCGGCGCGGCGCGCACCTCGGTTTTGCTTGATGGCGTATCTTTAAACGACGCTTTCGGCGGCTGGACTTATTGGACGCGCGTTCCGAAAATCGCCGTCGAAAATGCGGAAATTCTGCGCGGTGGCGCAAGCGCGTTTTACGGCAATTCGGCATTGAGCGGCGCGATAAATTTGACGACGAAGCGTGCTGAAAATAATAAACCGATTTTGCGTTTTGAAACTTCTGCCGGAACGCAGAGAACTTATGATGGAAGTTTATTCGCCGCATTCGGCAAAAACGGCTGGAATGCGAATTTGGCAGTAGAAGATTTTCAAACCGCAGGTTACATTCCGGTTGAAAAGGCGGAGCGCGGCGTGGTTGATTCAAACGCAAACAGTCGCTACAGAAACGGTTTTTTTACACTGGAAAAAAGATTTAACGAAGATAAATCAAACGGACGACAGGACGCAAAGTTTTTTGAAAATGCGCGAATCTTTATGCGCGGAAGTTTGTTTTCAGAGCGGCGCGACAACGGCACGCGATTAACAAAAAATCGCACGTATTTTCGCCAGGCAGTGTTCGGCACGGATTTTGGAGACGAAAAGTTCGGCGCCTTTCAACTTCGCGCCTGGATAGAGGCGCAGGTTTATGATCAGACGTTTTCCGCCGTCAGCGCGGATAGAAACACGGAAAATTTAACTCGTATCCAGCGCGTTCCGTCGCAGGCGAGAAATGCGAATCTTTTTTGGGTGCGAACCTTTGCCAATCACGCCATTTCTGTTTCCGCCGATGCCAGAGAAGTGCGCGGCTTCAGCGACGAATCAATCATCAACAACAACCGCACAACGTCGCTCGTCAGCGCCGGCGGACGCGAATTTTCATACGGCATTTTCGCGCAGGATTTCTGGCGCGTAACGAAAAAATTAAACTTGAATTTTGGCGGACGCTTTGACCGCTGGCGCGAATCGGACGCGCTTTCGACAACGAAAAATTTAACGGGAAACGGGCAAACAAGCGTTGTAAAATTTCCCGACCGAAGCGAACAAAGTTTCAGCCCGCGCCTCGCCGCGCTTTACCAAATCAACGATAATTTCTCACTCGTCGCATCTTTTTCAAAATCTTTTCGCGCGCCTACCTTAAATGAACTTTACCGCGCTTTTCGCGTCGGAAGCGTTTTAACACAAGCCAATGAAAACCTGCGTGCCGAACGTGCCACGAACCTGGAAACAGGCGCAAATTTCACCGGTTTTGCAAAGCGCCTTGTTTTGCGCGGAAATGTTTTTCAAACCGAAATTTCTAATCCGGTTGTGAGCATTACTTCGAGCACAGCGCCAAACTTAATCACCAGACAAAGGCAAAATGTCGGGCGCACGCGCTCGCGCGGAATCGAACTCGACGCCGAGTTTTTGTTGCGTAAAAATTTGCGTTTTTCGGCAAGCTACCTGCTGGTCGATTCGCGCGTAACGAGTTTTCCGGCAAATGCCGAATTGATTGGAAAATTTCTGCCTCAAGTTGCCCGACAACAACTAACTTTTCAAATTTTTTATCGCCTGCAAGATAAATTTTCTTTTGGCTTGCAAGCCAGATTTTCCGGCGCGCAATTTGAAGACGACCAAAATCTACTGCGACTGCGCCCGTTTTTCAACCTCGACGCTTTGGCAATTTACCGCCTTCGGAAAAATTTAGAGATTTTCGCGGCAATCGAAAACGTCTTTAATAATCGCTACGACATCGGACTGACGCCGAATCGAACCGTTGCCGCGCCGCGTTTTGTTCGCATCGGCTTGCGTTATTGATTTTCGTTCGTCACTGCCGTTTTCAATTGGTAAAATTTATCTAATGAATGAATCAGGACAGAAATTTATCGGAGCTTTAAGAGAAAACAAGCAACAATTTGGCATCTGTTTAAGCGAGGAAACGATAAATAAACTTGCCGTTTATTACGAATTTGTTCAAAAAAATAATGAATTTCTGCATCTCGTCGCGCCGTCTCCGCCGGAAGAGTTTGCGACCAGACATATATTGGAATCACTAACGCTGCTTGAGTTTCTGCCCGAAAACGCCGGATTTGCCGATGTCGGCGCAGGCGCGGGCTTACCGTCGGTTCCCTGTTTGATTGCGCGGAGCGATTTGCGCGGATTTCTTATTGAGTCAAAATTAAAGAAGTCGAGTTTTTTAAAAGAAGTTTTAGCGGAATGCAAATTGGAAAATCGCGCCGAAATTCTCAACCGGCAGTTTGAAGAAATCCAAAAGCCCAATGTTTCCTACGTTTTGTGCCGCGCCCTCGACAAATTTACGCAAAAACTTCCGAAACTTTTGAAATGGTCTACAGGCTGTACCGCACTTTTTTTCGGCGGGAATGCTCTTGCCGTAGAACTCGAAAAACAAGGTGTAAAATTCCAAAGTAAGTTGATGCAGCTATCCGAACAAAGATTTCTTTTCGTCGCAAAAAATTAATGTTTTCGGTTGGCGAAGTGTTTCATCTTTGATACAATATCTTATATGAAACACAGAACAATTAAAGCAAGAACGACAGCTAAAAGCGCACCGGCGCAGCGCAAAGCCGCCGCTGAAAAAACCGCGAGAAAAATCCCAAAGCCGGAAGTGATTAAAGCAACGGAAAGTAGCAAAGCAAAAGCCGAAAAAAAATCGGGCGTTTCCTTTGTTCAGAAGAAAAACTCAAAAGAAAAAACTGCTAAATTCACTGCTGTTGTTGCTGCCAAAACAAAATCGAGACCCGCGAAAATTGCGCCTGCCGTTTTCGATAAAAAATCTGACGGGGAAAAGAAGTTTGTTCCTACCATTATCGTGCGAAAATCGAAGCAGAATTTAAAGAAATCAACACCAGTCGTTGCAATTGCCGCCGCTGCAAAATCAAAAACTGTAAAGGTGAAACCTGTTCGGCAAAAGGAATCATCGCCGAAAAGCACGTTGAAGAAGACAGAGAAGAGTGTTTCCCCCACAGCGATTCAGAAACCTAAATCTCAATTGAAGAAATCAACACTGGTCGCCGCCGCCGTAAAATCAAAGCCTGAAACTCGAAAAATTAAGACGGTTATTTCCGCACCGAAAAATAATTTAAAAAAGAATAAAACCGTTTACATCGCGGCACTTGAAAAGGTCAAGCCGCAGGCGAAAAAGGCGGAAGCGTTACCGCGCCGCCGCATCACAAAATCCGAGGTTAAGGTTTCAAAAATTAAATTGGCTGCTGTTTCAAATAAACGCAAAGCGATTGAAAAAAAGACGCCAGCGGCAAGTGCCAGAAAAACCACGAAAAAGTTGAAAATCGAACGAATAAAACCAATTGCTGCCTCGCAGAAAATAAAATCCACCGACTCGAAAGTCGAAGCGATAATTAAGCTGCAAAAGCCGAAGCCAAAAAAGGCGAAACCAATCGGCGCGGCTGTTTTTCGCGGCAGACGCCAGCGTTACGATTTTCAGGTTTATCCGCTCGATGCCCAGTTTGATAATGTTTCGGCGATTTACGTGATTTCAAAACGCAAAATCGACCGGCTGAAAAAAGGTCATCACGCGCTCGTTTGCATCGGACAGACCGATTCGGTCCTCGATGAATTAAAAAAACACACGCGCAGCAAATGCGTTAAAAAATATGCGGCAAACGTCATCAGCATTTTGCCGGAAGCGAACGAAAAAAGGCGGCTTAAAATCGAGGAAGATTTGAAGGCGGCACATATGATTGCCTGCAATATCAGGTAGAAAATCAATGAAAAGTTAAAAGTCAAGGAATATTGTTTTATAAATAGTTGTTCAACTTTCTACTTTTTACTTTTAGTTTTTCACTAAATTCTTTCGTTTTTTTTGTGTTAAGATAAACGAAATTTGAGGCTGAAACCGATGGAAAATTTGAAAATTTCGCGCCCGACGCCTGATGAATTCGATTCTTATTATGAAAGATACGTTTCGCTTGTCGCGGATGGTGACATTCTTTCTGTTTTAAAAAATCAAATGGCGGAAACGCTCGACTTACTAAATAAAATCAATGCGGAGAAAGGCGATTTCCGTTACGCGCTGGAGAAATGGAGCGTTAAGGAACTCATCGGACATATTATCGACACCGAACGTATTTTTGCGTATCGCGCTTTGCGAATCGCGCGCGGCGATAAAACTCCGATTGAAGGCTACGAGCAGGACGATTACATTAAAAACGCCGAATTCGCCAAATGCAGTCTCGCAGATTTGGCGGAAGAATTTTCGTTAATCAGAAGAGCCAATTTTTTGATGTTTCAAAGTTTATCCGAAACCGCTTGGCATCGGCGCGGGACGGCGAACGGCAAGGAAATTACGGTCAGAGCGTTGGCTTATACTATTGCCGGACACGAAATTTATCACTGTAATATTTTGAAAGAACGATATTTGAGTTGATGAATTTTGACGTAATCATCGTCGGCGCGGGCGCAGCCGGACTTTTTTGCGCTATAGAAGCCGGAAAACGCGGTCGAAAAGTTCTCGTCCTGGAACACAACGCGCAAGTCGGGCGCAAGATTTTAATATCAGGCGGCGGACGGTGCAATTTTACCAACCGTGACATAAAACCCGAAAATTTTATTTCTCAAAATTCGCATTTCTGCAAATCCGCGCTGGCGCGATATACGCCGCAAGATTTTATCGAACTCGTCAAAAAACACAAAATTTCATATTATGAAAAAAAGCTCGGACAGCTTTTCTGCCGCGAATCTTCGCGCCAGATTGTCGAAATGCTTTTGGAAGAATGCCGGAAAGCAAAAGTCGAGATTCGCACAAATTGTTCGGTCAAAGAAATTAAAAAATCGAATGGGCTGTTGTCGAACAAGACGGCGAACAGTCGGCAAAATGCTGGTGTTCCGTTGTTTGAAGTTGAAACTAATCAAGACGTTTTTAATAGCGTAAGTTTGGTTATCGCAACCGGCGGACTTTCGTTTGCGAAAATCGGCGCGACGGATTTCGGCTACAAAATCGCCCGACAATTCGGTTTGAAAACCATCGAAACTCGTCCCGCGCTCGTTCCGATGGTTTTTGCCAAAGGCGCGGAAGATTATAAACAACTCGCGGGCGTTTCGTGTGACGCAGCCGTTTCGTGCGGAAAAGCAGTGTTTCGGGAAAATATTCTATTCACGCATCGCGGGCTTTCAGGTCCGGCAATTTTGCAAATCTCGAATTACTGGCGCAAAGACACGCCTGTTTCGGTCAATTTGCTGCCGACGGAAAATGCGTTTGGATTATTGGAAAACAACCGCGAAAACCGACAAAAGCTCGACGATTTTCTCGGACAATTTCTGCCAAATCGTTTCTCGGAAATCTTCACAAGACGAAATTTTGCCAATAAACCGCTCAACCAGCTCGGCAAAAAGGAAATCGAACAAACGGCGCAAGTCTTAAATGATTGGCAGGTATTTTTCGGCGAAACCGAAGGTTATGACAAAGCGGAAGCTACGCTGGGCGGCATATCGACAAACGAACTTTCATCGCAAACAATGGAAGTGAAACGAGTTTCGGGACTTTATTTCGTCGGCGAAGTCGTCGATGTTACAGGCTGGCTCGGCGGTTACAATTTCCAATGGGCATGGGCATCGGGCTTTGCCGCCGGACAAGTTGTTTAAAGAAGAACGAATTTTCCAGAACCGAAGAATTAGCCTTTCGATGCTCAAGCCCGATGATTACAAATATTTTCATTCCAAGCGTGGCAGGAAGGCGTAGCAAGGTATACGGAATACCGCTTTGCTGAATTAGTCGCGCGAAAATATAAACCGAGCAAACGGTTTCGGGGATTAAAAGATTACCAACCATTTAAAGCGGTTGCTGTTGAAACGTTGAAGAACATTCTCAAAGAACTAACGACGGTCCAGTTAGAGAATTTTCAGCGACTTGCTTTTTATCCTTTGGGCGCGGGCAAAGCGTTATTGCTGGATAGAGCAAATCCTAAATGGAAAGAACGCTATTTCGCAGATAAATTTTTTGTTGACAATTATTTAAACGCGGTGCGTTAATAAAATGCGCCGCCCAGCAAATCATTGAACATGAGCGCGAGGGCAGCGACTTTGTTATTCCGTCGTCCGTTAAATTCAAGCAGGCTTGGTGGCGGTTTCGGGTTACATCATCTCCGTCGTTCGACAGCTTCATAAGGTTAACAGATTGCTTCTCACCGGCGTCTTTATAATTAGATAGGTATTGTCTCTAGCAATTTAGGAATGTGTCACTGTCCTGTTTTCAGGAAAAAACTATGAAAAGACCAAATTCAAAAAGATGGTATGGAGCCATTGGAACCATAATTTTTGTCGCTGTCAACAGCTTACCAAACTTTGTTGCTCGATTGTTCAAATTTCTCGCGCCTGCATTTCTGATGTTTCAAACTTCTTTGTTTGGAAATGCTCAGGAGGCGAATAAGCCTGTTTCATCGGCAGATTTGCAGTTTGCTTCGGGTCAAAGTGCCAGTCGAATCCCGTTTGAGCGAGTCGGAAACTTTGTTTATTTTCGCGCTCGCCTTAATGATTCCGAACCGCTTTGGTTTTTGCTGGACACGGGCGCAACCGCTTCATATTTCGACACGGAACGGGCAAAGGCTTTAGGTTTGGGTCAAGATGATTTCGTCAAAGGCGTGTCACTTGATTTTCCCGGCGTGAAATTACTCAATCAGAAATTTTTACCGCAGCGTTTGGGATTTGGGATTTATAACGGTCACGCTATTGACGGTTTGCTCGGTTATGATTTTATTAGCCGCTTCGTGATTGAGATAGAATATGTGAATAATACCGTCAGTCTGCACGAACCAAAAAGCTATAAGTATTCCGGCTCTGGAGAAGCTATCCCGCTTACTTTGTTGGAAGATGATTCGGGCGGAAAAGTGCCTTTAGTGCAAGTGAAGATTATGCAGCAGGGACGCGCCGCCGTCGAAGGTAAGTTTATGGCGGATATAGCCGTGCGAACTGCCGTCAGCTTTAATACGCCTTTCGTAAACGCAAACAAGTTATTGCAGTCCGCCGGGCGGACAATCCAGGTGCCTCTCGGCGGCGGCGCGATGGTGCGAGAATCGAAACAATCAATCGGTCGTGTGCCGAATATTCAGTTTGGACGATTCACCTTCAAAAAACCCGTTGCTATTTTCTTCCAAGATAAGCAAGGAGTAGTCGCTAGTCCCGAATTCGATGGAATCATCGGTGCTGAAATCTTGCGCCGATTCAAGGTAATTTTCGATTACTCGCGCGGGCAAATGATTTTAGAACCCAACCGCTACATCTCCGAATCCGAAGAATACGATATGAGCGGAATGCTTCTGATTGCCGAAGGAATAGATTTCAAGACTTTCAAGGTCAGACGAACGATTGAAAGCTCACCGGCGACTGCGGCGGGGCTGCGTGAAGGAGATATTATTTCAGTTGTTGACGGCAAACCCACCTCGAACTTGACGCTGGAACAAGTGCGACAAATGTTCAAGCAGAAAGGGCGCGGTTATCGGCTAACCGTTGAGCGCGACGGGCAGAAGATACAAACTAAAATCAAGTTGAGAAGATTGATATAAACACAACGAACAAGTCATCGGATGTGAGCGGCAAACAGCTTGTATCTTGACAATCAGCAGCTTTTCAACTAACTAGGACGCTTGTTAGTTGTCGGAAAAGACGAGTCTGGGAAACAGCTCAAGACTATTTTGAGTCTGCAAAGTAGATTTAGACCGCTTT
>MWVX01000046.1_pt1 | contig 37546 bp, 29 predicted proteins | sample 1047311 | NCBI WGS metagenome assembly MWVX01 (sample SAMN06349984, study PRJNA376086) | soil metagenome | isolation source: MtG-4 sample Antarctic (ecotone) soil | place: Antarctica | collected 2015-01-13 | reverse complement strand
ATATGAAGCTGTATGATGAAATAAAACAAGCTGTCGCAAACTATATCGAAGACGTTAAAACCATTGATTTTCCCAATGACAAAGAACAGTATTAAATTGCAGTTAAAACCCCAATATGATGCGTTTCTGTACACTGCATTGCCTCCCTTATCATAAACTGTAGTTCCATAAGTATACTCCTGGGGCACACCTGAAACAGGAAAATACTGTCCATCAGCAAAGGGGGTATGTGCCAGGTGCACTACATAAGCATGATTCGCAGCAACCTCTTCATCATATTTCTCTTTTCCATATACATGCTCATAAAAAAGATATTCGCAATAAGAAGCCCAACCCTCGTTCAGCCACATGTCCTCCGCTGTTTCACAAGTGACCAGATTGCCAAACCAATGGTGCGACAGCTCATGTACAAGAAAATCTTCCCATGTAGTTGTTCCATCGGCCATAAACTGTGGGTAGGTAATATTTGTAGCATGTTCCATTGCACCACCGGTGAATGGGACTAAGGTATATCCTACTTTACTCCACCGGTAAGGTCCAAAATCAGATTCGAAGGCGGTGAGCGCATCTGTTAGATGAATGAAGGAATTCTTCATATCAGTGGTATCTTCGGCTGTTGCCGCTAGCTGCACAGGAATGGTATCTTCTATTCCATAGTAATCAAAATATGCAGGTGAATAATTGCCAACTGCAACACAGGCCAGATAAGTGGGAATAGTTTGAGCTAAATACCAATTCCATGTTTTAGTACCGTCTGCATTGTCAGTACCAGAAATAAATTCGCCATTGCATAAAGCCATTTTTGTGTTCTCGGTTGTAATAGAAAAATGATAAGTGCTTCGCTCAACGAAGTTGTCGAAACATGGAAACCACACTCTTCCATACACATGAGGATCGGCGGCAAATCCAACACCGAGGTTGTAAGCATAATCACCTGAAAAATAAAATCCACCCCATCCGGAAGCATCAATAACCGGGTTACCATGATAATAGACAGTTATTTTGGTGGAATATGCTGTACTAAGAGTTTGACTTAAAGTAATTGTCAGCAACTCATTAAGGTGTGAGAATGCAAGCTGCTGACCATCCTGAATAACAGAGTCAACAGTGAGGGCAAGCAGATCGAGCAATATCTCAGAGACATCATCCATCTTTGATTGAAAACTAATGGTTGTGTAACCTGAAATGGTTTGGCTTGTGAAATCAGTGATATTGAGATGAATATCGTAATCGAGTATGTCAATGGTATCTGAGCGGGAATTTTCTGCACGGATGCCGTCATCTTTAGCTGCTGCAGCATGAATACAGTCGCTTGCACGATGATTAATATAATTGTCTGCAGGTTGCTGGGAGTATAGGAATAAAGGAGAGATAATAAAGAAAAGGTAAATTTTCTGGGTAAGGAAGCACATCTTAGGTAAGTTTAACTGCAATTTAATATTGTTCCTTATCATTGGGAAAATCGATGTTTTTAACGTCAGTAATATAATTCGATACAGCCAACTTTATTTCATCGTATAGCTTCATATATCTTCTAAGAAAGCGGGGTTTGAAATCTTTATTTATCCCCAGCATGTCATGTATCACCAGCACCTGGCCATCTACCTGACTTCCGGCACCGATGCCTATCATCGGAATCTTCAATGAGACCGACACTTCACCGGCAAGCTTTGCAGGAATTTTTTCAAGCACGATGGAAAAGCAACCCGACTGCTGCAAAAACAGAGCATCCGCTTTTAGCTTTTCTGCTTCTTCCTGTTCCGTAGCTCTTACTACATAGGTTCCAAATTTATAAATTGACTGCGGAGTTAATCCCAAATGGCCCATCACCGGAACTCCTGCTGAAACAATACGCTCAACAGAATCTTTTACCTCACTTCCTCCCTCAAGCTTTACAGCATGTGCACCTGATTCTTTCATGATTCTGATGGCAGAATTTAAAGCCTCTTTTGAGTTTCCCTGGTAAGAACCAAAGGGCAGATCAACAACAACAAGTGCACGATTAACGCCTCGAACTACGGATGAAGCATGATATATCATCTGATCAAGCGTAATGGGTAGAGTCGTCTCATGACCTGCCATCACATTAGAGGCAGAGTCACCCACCAGTATCACATCAATGCCTGCATCGTCAACAATTCTTGCCAGCGAATAATCGTAGGCAGTAATCATGGAAATCTTCACACTTGCATCCTTCATCTCACGCAACGTATGCGTGGTGATCTTTTTTGCATTCCTAAAATCGGTGATCTGGGATGGCATGATAAGTTTTAAGATTTATGGAGGTACAAGGTATAAACTCAGCCTTTGTCATTCAGAATCACTTTTGGAAAGCTTCATGCTCTCCTGAACTTGGTTCCAGATCATTCAGCATCTTTTCTTCTTCTGCAGAGACCCTGAAACAAGCTTAGGGTGACGTAGTCTTGTATTCATGCTGTCCTGAACTGATTTAGGATCATTCAGCTTCTTCTGCTGCTGGCGAGCCCTAAAACAAGTTCAGGGTGACGGCAGTCTACGTTATGGGCGAGACCCTGAAACAAGTTCAGTAGTGACGTAGACTTTGTATTCATGCTGTACTGAACTTGGTTCAGGATTATTTAGCATCTTTTTGACTGTTTGGCCGAGACAAGTTCAGGGTGACGGTCGGTCTATTGGACGAATAAGACAATCAGAAGTTATTTATACTTTTGCCGCATGCATAAATTTCTGCTGGCAGTTTCGATTTTTTCTCTGTTTTTTTATTCTTGCAAAACTGATTTTGATATTACTTCAGACTGGGAAGACATCTCTATTATATATGGATTGCTTGATCCCAGCGATACGGCACAATACATTAAAATAAATAAAGCTTTTCTTGATAAAACTACCAGCGCACTTGTTATTGCCAAAATTCCTGACTCGCTCTATTATAAAAATATCAATGTGCAGCTGCAGCAATATCTGGCTGATAATTTTATTAAAACTATACAGATGGAACAGATTGATGGCAATCTGGAGGGTTTCGTAAAAGACACTGGCATCTTCGCGAATGCGCCAAATTTCCTATATAAAACAAAAGAAGTTTTGGATCAAAACAGCTCTTATCAATTGTTGATCACTGAATCGGAAAACGGAAAACAGGTGAATGCTTCTACAGAAATCATCAATGATTTTAATGTACAACGACCTACGGGTTTTACCAAAGTGAATTTTTTTCCCGGAGGAACTTACAAAACACAATGGAGCTCGGCAAAAGATGGAAAACTTTATGCATTGACAATCCGTTTTTATTATAAGGAGGTGAATTTTGTAGACACCACTCTATTTCAGGAGAAGTATCTCGATTGGCCTATATTCTCGAGCCTGCGTTCTGTTTCTACAGTAGGCGGCCAAACAATGGAATCAGACATTGCCGGGGATGCGTTCTATTCTTATCTCAATTCCCAATTGACGGAAGATCCCTCAGTCTTCCGCATCTCACAATATTTCAATTTTATGTTTTCTGTAGGTGGTGAAGAACTGGATATATATAACCAGGTAACGCTCGCGCAGCAGGGAATCACATCCGGCTCTGTGCAGCCTGAATATACAAACATCGAAAATGGGCTTGGTCTTTTTTCCTCCCGATTTCATAAGACCGTATTCAATGTGCCCATAGATGTACATACCATAGATACTCTCGCTTGCGGACAAGTGACCAGCCATCTCCGGTTTATGAATTCCGTTGGCGATCTTTGTTTCTAAAAAGAATTGGATTTTTTACTCGAGAATTTCGTTTTGCATCTGCTTATATCGATGCGATTTTATCATGCCTTTTTGTCACCACCTCGATACGTGCCGAATATAAAATCTTTTTTTATGCCATTATTTCTTGCAAATGATCGTATACGTCCCATGGCATAACTATTGACAAACGGGGCTGTTCAACTTAAAAATTTATACAAATGGGAAAAATAATAGGTATTGATCTGGGTACCACCAATTCCTGCGTGGCGGTGATGGAGGGTGCTGACCCGGTGGTGATAGCAAACGATGAGGGTGCACGCACTACTCCATCCGTGGTTGCATTTTTATCAAACGGAGAGCGGAAAGTGGGAGCACCAGCAAAACGCCAAGCCATCACCAATCCCAAGAATACCATTGCTTCTATAAAGCGGTTTATGGGGCGAAGATACAATGAGGTTGGGTCGGAATTGAGGTATGTAGCATATGATGTTGTAGGAGGTGATAATGATACTGTTCGTGTAAAAATTAATGATCGTAATTATACATCTCAGGAAATTTCTGCAATGATCCTTCAAAAGATGAAGAAGACGGCAGAGGATTATTTAGGACAACCTGTTACAGAGGCAGTGATTACTGTTCCTGCTTACTTTAATGACTCGCAGCGGCAAGCCACCAAAGAGGCTGGTGAAATAGCCGGTTTAAAAGTACTGCGCATAATTAATGAGCCAACGGCAGCGGCACTTGCTTATGGTCTCGATAAAAAACATAAGGACGAAAAAATTGCTGTATATGATCTTGGGGGAGGCACATTTGATATTTCTATTCTTGAATTAGGGGATGGAGTATTTGAGGTTAAATCCACAAACGGAGACACCCACCTTGGTGGTGATGATTTTGACCAGGTGATCATAGGATGGCTGGCTGACGAATTTAAAAAGGATGAGCCGAACATCGATCTGAAAAAAGATCCTATGGCCTTGCAGCGATTAAAAGAAGCTGCAGAGAAAGCAAAGATTGAATTGTCATCTTCCGTGGAAACGGAGATAAATCTCCCATATATAACAGCGGTTGATGGAGTGCCAAAGCATATGGTGAAGAAACTTTCGCGTGCAAAATTTGAACAGCTTGTTGATCCATTGGTAGAACGTACCCTTGAACCTTGTCGCAAGGCAATTGCCGATGCGGGCGTGAATGTTTCAGAAATAGATGAAGTGATATTGGTAGGCGGATCAACACGCATTCCAAAGATTCAGGAGGTAGTAGAAAAATTCTTCGGCAAGAAGCCTCATAAAGGTGTAAATCCGGACGAAGTTGTGGCAATAGGAGCATCTATACAGGGAGGTGTTTTAGCTGGTGATGTGAAGGATGTATTGCTTCTTGATGTTACGCCATTGTCGCTGGGTATTGAAACACTTGGTGGTGTTATGACGAAGCTCATCGAATCCAACACGACCATTCCAACCCGTAAGTCGGAGACCTTTACTACAGCGGCAGATAGCCAGCCCTCGGTTGAAATCCATGTCCTTCAGGGTGAGCGCTCTATGGCACGTGATAATAGAACCATTGGACGCTTCATGCTCGACGGAATTCCCCCTGCACCACGCGGTGTGCCACAGGTAGAAGTTGCTTTTGATATTGATGCAAACGGAATATTGAATGTTGCTGCCAAAGATAAAGGCACTGGCAAAGAGCAAACGATAAAGATCCAGGCATCTACCGGTTTGAGCAAAGAGGAAGTAGAGAAGATGAGAAATGATGCAAGGGCGAACGAAACATCAGACCGAGAGGCTCGTGAAAAAGTTGATAAGCTTAATACAGCAGATTCGCTGCTCTTCCAGACAGAAAAACAGTTATCAGAATTTGGTGATAAAATTCCGGCCGAGAAAAAAGCAACTATTGAATCAGCACTTGGCAGGTTAAAGGATGCTCATAAAAATCAGGACATTGCAGGGATTGATTCAGCAATGAATGATTTGAATCAGGCATGGCAGCAGGCCTCAGAAGACCTGTATAAAGCACAGCATCCACAGGGATCCAATGCCTCTGAAAATAGTGAAGGCATGAATAATTCCGAGGATGCTTCTTCTAAAGACGATTCAGTACAAGATGTACCATATGAAGAGGTGAGTGACGATAAGAAGTAAATGTGAGCTTCCTTAGCCATTGCTCAGGATAGGTTGTCGAAAGGTTGCACGGGATAATAGATTGACAAAATAATTCTTAATCTTTTGGCTTAATCCAAAGAACAAAAGATCAAGGCTTTAAAAAAACAGAAGCGCTGCTCATCCTCTATTGGAAAAATGAAAGCTCTTTTAAGGTGCACGATCGTTTTGTAGGTGCAATCACTTTCGGAGGGGCACCCTGAGCGGAGTCGAAGGGTTCCTTTAGCTTGCCTCCTTTCTTTTCTCGTGCTTCGTTTTTTTAACGCACTAACCAGAGGAAGATACCCCATAATATCGTACTTGTAATCTGATAAAATTGTTATGATATATTTGAAAACAGCATCCTAAAATCAAATTTATTTCTTAGGTGCATACCCATACACAAACGTGGTATATTTCTTAAAATAATCTACCTGCTTTAAATTCTGCTCTATTTGTGCTTTGCGTTTTTCCTCTTCAAGTTTAGGAAATCCGCCCGTATAAATAAAGTAAACTGTGTCTGTAACTTTTTTTGTCTCGTTCGCATAATCACTATCCCATTTCATTAGGTGTGCTCCTAACAGGCTGTTATATTTATCACGTTGCGGATGTATGTCTGTGTAATAAATATAAGTAGGCACACTTGAATCATGAATAAATAAACTCTCACCATCAACATTTTTTGCTTTTATATAATCCAATCCTTCAGTAATTTCATGAAAGCCATATTTTTCAATAAACAATTCGAAATCATTGAAGCTGCTAATCATCACTATACCAATAGCAATCATTGTAATCTTTACAGCTAGAAACTTGGTTTTCCATAAATGATGAAACCCATAACTAAACAGGATGAGTAGCAATGGCAAAATGAATAAGGATACACGCATAAGGAGAGAATAATGATGCATGGCAGCCGTAATGAGTGTTAGTAATAAAGGTGTAAAAGCAAGTATTAAGATATCGAAATGCTTTCTGCGCAATGCAATAAAACCTGAACCTATAAAAAAGAAAGACGCGATCAGATTAAAAAAAGTATACCCGCCGGTATTAGATACTATCTCCTCTATCTTCTTCCAGTTGTGCTTCCATTCTTCTATATTTTCGGGGATTGCATATAGAAAATAATCTGCATGATAGTTCTGCAGGTAATCAGAATTAATTTGAGGCTTTAGAGTATGCCAGTAATATATTCCAAACACAGCAAGCCATATTATCCCAATCAAAATTAGTCCGCCTATTAAATTCCATTTTTTAGCTTTTACAACTTGCCATGCATAATAAAGCCCTATAGCCGTCAGTGCAAATACAGAAGGCATGGAAGAGAATATTGAAATAACACCCGCAACAATCCAGAAATATATAAACCCTGTTCTACCTCTTTTAAAGATATCCCATTTCAGAGCAAGCCAGACCAGCATAAGTACTATCAGTACATCTGGCATGTATTGCTTTATTGTTGCAGAAAATTCTATGAAGTAAGCGCTGAATGCCATTAGAGCAAGTGGAAGCCAGATTGTCTTTTCATCAACAAGCTTTTTCATGATTTGCCAGAAAACAAATAAGACAGCGATGCCGCAAAACATAGGGTATAGTTTCAGTGCGTGTTCGCCATAGCCAAATGTGAGCGATAATAATTCTTCTATCCATAAAAAAATTGGTGGTGCATATTGCTCATATTTTAGTGGCCTCAACAGTTCTGCAAAGTCGCTCTCATAAATATTTCGAACTATGTTGGCTTCATCAATGATAAGATTTCTATTTTGGAAAAATATAATGAGTCGCAGGGTGATCCCAAAAAATATTATTATCCAAATCAGGACATGAGGAAGTTTCCTAAACTGATTGGAATACTTATCCGATAAAACCATCTCAGATATAATCTTTTACTGGTTGATACTGACGACGACCACTTACAGCTAATAGGCTAATATGCGCCTCTTTAAGACCCATAAGGTACTTTGAATGGTACTATATTCATAACGTAGAGATTAGGTATCAACCGATTTCAGGACAATGCTCAAAAAACTAAAGGAGCCGGAAAGTTACTTCCGACCCCTTTTTCCCCCAAAAAACTAAATCCGCTAATTACTCTTCAACATTAAATCTTAACGAACGTAACAACGTCAGGACCAGGAGCTTGAATTTTAATTGAAGTATTGGTAATTCTTACTACCTGCCAATCGTCATCATCGAGATCATCTAATGCGGCATTGCCGGCAATGTTTATGGTCATCATTGTCTCGGCGGCGTTCAGGTTCCATGATCCTGTGAATACCTGACCATTTCCCGTTGTAACTTTTAATACACCCCCGTTTGCCATAAAATTAAACGTGTACCCATTAAACTGAGGTGTCTCATTACCACCGGTATCAATGAACTTCTGAATTTTGTAAATTCCCGGAGATACCTGCTTCATAGCTACATCAACTACAGTAGAAACCTGTTCATCCGCAGATGCAGGAACAACTGAGTTGTCCTTAGAACATGAAGCGAAAAAAAGGCCTGTGAGAACTACCAGCACAGACATAATGCATTTGTTGCTTTCATAATTTTTTTGTTTTTTTTCTTCAAAAGTCTATCAGATGCTCAACAGGCTCAAATGGTTTTTACCTAACCGGGAATTAACCTAATTCAATAAGGCCTTTTCACGGATGAACAGAAAAACCTTTCAGTTAATGAATAGGAATAATGGAACTAAATATTAGTTCCGGAGTTTTATGGGAAATACTAATTACGATTACAAGATGCTATTTATACAAACATCCATCACAAATTATATTGCATAAAATCATTAAACCTCTTACATGAAGCTTATATCATTCTCCATTCTTCCTATTCTTTGCATGATAACTTTTTCATCATGTGCACAAAACAATAAAGCTGAAACGGCTCCTGAAAAGCGCCCCACCCAAAAACCTGAAAAGACTGTTGACCTCTCGCAATACAGTGAAGCTACTTTTGCCGGTGGCTGCTTCTGGTGCGTCGAGGGTGTCTTTGAAAGCGTGAAGGGCGTTGCTGAAGCTGTTTCAGGGTATGCAGGCGGTCAATCGAAAAATCCCACATACGAGGAAGTTGGAAATGGCAACACCGGACATGCGGAAGCTGTGAAAATATATTACGATTCTTCCATTATAGATTATCCTACTCTACTTAAAATATATTTTGCATCAGAAGATCCCACCCAGGTAAATGGTCAGGGTCCCGATCATGGAACTGCGTATCGTTCGATCGTTTTTTACCGCAATAGCCAAGAGAAAAAGATTGCAAACGACTATATTCAGCTATTAAATCAATCTGGTAAATATTCTGCTCCCATCGCTGCGGAATTATTGCCCTTCACTGAATTTTGGAAAGCCGAAGGCTATCATCAGAATTATATTCAGCACAATCCGAATAATCATTATGTGCAGCATGAATCTATACCGCGTATTAAGAGGTTTCAGAAGCAATTTCCTGAATTACTCATAAAGGAGAAGTCTCTGCTTTAAATTTATGCTGATGTTAGAGTTGGTTTAGAAATTTTTACAATTTCCTTAAGATGGGTAAATTAGGCCGGCCTTAGAAAAACAGAAGCATGAGCAAAGAAAGGCGCGCAGGTAAAAGGAAAAATAGGTGCTTAACAGATACAGCATTCCAAACAATACATCTCTTTAACAAGAGCCTTGATTTTTCCGCGCGGAGATTGGGATGCGCTTCTGTTTTTCTAAAGCCTTGATCTTTGTTTCTTTTGGATTATGCCAAAAGAAATTGAAACAGTGTAATTACAAAGCGATTAATGATGATGACCCCCGGGGTCATGCACATGGCCATGCTGTAGTTCTTCTAATGTCGCTTGCCTTACCGCCACAACCTCGCCTATAAAATGCAATTGTTTATCTGATAATGGATGGTTGAAATCCATTAATACATGGTCTACATTCACCTCTTTAATTTCTCCTTCGTAATTATTTCCATCCTGATCCATCATCTGAAGCACAGCGCCAACCTTTAACAGTTCTGGCTCATACTGCCCATTCTCACCTGCAAATGCATTCACCGGAACAGGAACTATACTTTGGGAATCACTTAACCCATACCCGTTCTCCGCATCTATAAGAAAATCAAACGTATCCCCTGCAGACTTGCCCAAAAGGTTCTTTTCGAATTCAGGGAGAAGCTGTCCTGCTCCGAATAAAAAAATAAAGGGTTTCTCAGTTGAAGTTTTTTCTACTTCTATTTCTATACCCTCCTCAGCTATTGTAAGGCGGTAATTTAATGTTACTACTGTTCGGTTTTCTATGATAGGAGAAATTCTGCGAGTGAATTTATAGGCAAGCTAACCAATTCCCAAATTATTCATTGACTCTTATTTTAATATAATATATCCTGCTGATCATAGGATCCGAAGATAAGCAAGCAGGAGAAATACTTCAAATATTGTGTGTTTTGGGAGGATGAATTAGCTTCATCCTTGACTAAATCATAGGAATGTCAGCCGAGCAATTACTGAAGCAAGAAATCATTTTGATATATTTTGGATATTTGTAACTCTGGCGTAGATAATTCGCCCAGTCTTGGGCTTTCGCTCAGGGCTCGAGCAAACAGAGACTGCGAGAGGAAGTAAGTTATTTAAAGCGCTTTTCATTTAACCCATTTTTATCATAGGAAGATGTAATTGATTCATCTTACTCCTTTGTGTATTTTTATTAAAAATCAAATAGATGAGAAACCTTTTCAAACATCCCGTTCTCTCGGTTGCTTTACTGCTCATTGCAGTTGCAGCATTTTCGCAGGCGAACACCGAACTTTCTAACCTGGTTGCGCCAACTAAAGTGAATGTTAATCTCTTGCCGGCAAGCGATAACTCAAATATCATTGGATTGGCAAGCAAATCATGGAAAGATATCTACATCGATGGTGCTTTACCTCGATAGAACCCGGTTCCTTGACAACCCCGGTTCAGGCACTTTTGTAGGTGCTACCGGAAACAGGTTGATGCATTGGAAACACAGAATCAACTGTTAACTGATCGCCTTTCACAATTGGAAAATATTGTGAATTCGCTGGATCAATCCCTCTTGCAATGCTGCATGAATCATCAGTCTCAATATTCAACTGAAACTAAGCAATCATCAGGCGACTTACCCAGATTGGAACAGAATATTCCTAATCCATTCGATGGCAGCACGATTATCAAATTCTACATTCCTCAACAGGTTTTAACTGCACAAATCATCATTAGCAGTTTGAATGGTGTGGCTATCAAAACCATTGATGTCGCACAATCAGGCTTGGGTCAGGTTTCTATTACTGCCGGTGAATTGGCTTCAGGTACTTATCAATATTCACTTATGATCAAAGGAAAATTGGTTGACATCAAACAAATGGAACTCATTAGATAATAAAACAGAAAGTGACATCCGGATTTTCTTTTGGGTAATGCTTCTTACGAAGTAAAACACCCATTCGTTAATCTTTTAAAAAGAGCTTAGAAAAAATTTCGGAGCTCTTTCTTTTACCAGAATCCTATCCTATGGCAAATCCCCCCTCCTATCTCGTATCATTTCTTGGATTACCTTTGCAAAAAAAATTCTCATGAAAAAATACTTTAGTGCGTTTCTATTAGTTGGTTTACTCGTTGCTTTTCAGAACCAAATTAGTGGTCAGAGTTTGAATATTCCTGCTCCGAGCCCTTTCCAAAAAATTACACAAAACTTCGCTACCTCAAAGATATCTATTGAGTATAGCCGGCCTGGCGTAAAGGGGCGGAGCATATTTGGTGCCCTCGTGCCTTATGATTCTGTTTGGAGAACTGGTGCCAATTCACCTACTAAGATCACTTTTGGTGAAGAGGTACAGGTTGAAGGCAAGAATGTTCCTGCAGGTATCTATGCATTATATATGATTCCTGGTAAAGAACAGTGGACGATGATACTATCGAAAGATACTGCTCTGTGGGGAGCTTTTGGCTACAAGGAAGGAAACGATCTTATGCGTGTTTCTCTTAAGCAAACTACGCTACCTATGAGTATGGAAACGATGACTTTTTTGATTGGAAACGTGAAGCCCACTTCTTGCGACGTCCAATTGCTATGGGATCGAATGATGGTAAGCTTTCATGTAACCGCCGAGATTGATGAAAAGGTTATGGCACAGATAGATCAGGCAATGAAGGGTGAAAAGCCCCCTTATTGGCAGGCTGCAAATTATTATTTTGAAAACGGCAAAGATATCAACAAAGCCTATGAATGGGTGAATAAAGCTATTGCAGCGCGGCCTGAGGCGTACTTTATGATGACTGCAAAAGCAAAGATGGAGCTTAAGATGGGGAAAACATCTGAAGCTATCGAGACAGCAAAACAGGCAATGGAGTTAGCAAGAAAAGAAAAGGATAATAATTATATCGCTCAGAACGAAAAAATTATTGCTGAAGCAAGCGCTAAGAAATAACAATATATATTTTAGCATAAGGGCGGCACATCAACCGCCCTTTTTGTTTTATTCTATTCGTGGTAACATATAACCTGAGCAACAATCTATGAAAGACTTTGTTAACCTATTTTAAATAGTCAATAGTAATGATGAATGTAAGTGATATAAGTAAAGCAATGCGCACTCTTGACATCTGCATGCTAACGACAGTTACTAAAAAAGGGTTGCTCATAAGCCGTCCGATGTCAAATAACCGTGATGTAGAATATGATGGAAATTCCTATTTCTTCACTACTGATGATAGCGATATGGTTGAGAATATATCTGAAAACCCGGCAGTAAACCTTACCTACGTTGATGCTGTGCAACAACTATATATTTCAGTAACCGGAAAAGCCAAACTTATAAAGAAGAGAGAAAAGTTAGAAAGCCATTGGGTAGATGAATTGAAGCAATGGTATCCTCAGGGACTTGATCAGCCCGGAATTGTGATGATTCATGTACAGGCTCGCCGCATCAAATATTGGGATAAAATGGAAGAGGGTGAAGTGAAAAAACTATTGTTATCTGGTAAGAAGTAGGGGGTTGCTATCGGTTAAATAGCAGTAAATATATATCAATGAGATTATGGTCGGGCCCCACCCTGGACGACGAAGGTGATTAAGTCAAAGGACGCCTACCTCTTTTAAAAAATAGTTGGAATATAATTGCTATCCCCATTACTAACGCGCAACCGATTAAATTTAACCAGAGAAAAGCAACAGCATTCGTCGCGTAAAGAAAAATGATAATTACCTCGGTGATGATAGCTGCAATGAAAACCGCAGTTCCCCCTACCCTCTTAAGAAAAAAAGCAACGAGGAATATTCCTAGAATGTTTCCATAGAACAATGATCCGAGAATGTTAACAGCCTCTATCAGGCTGCCAAGCTTATTTGCCAGCTCAGCTACACCTATCGCGAAAATCCCCCACCCAAGTGTTGCAACTTTTGAAGCTGTCACATATTTCTGCTGTGTTCCATTTTTATTGACCGACCGTTTATAAATGTCAACAATGGTGGTAGATGCAAGGGCATTCAACTCTGCTGCCGTGGAATTCCAGGAGGCACAAAATACCACAGCAATCAGCAGCCCGATCAGGCCCTGGGGCAAATAGTGAAGCACAAAATTGAGAAAGATGTAATTGGTGTCATTTGTATCCGCGGCAGGATCTGCTTTTTTTATAAGACCAATGGCTTCTTTGCGCAGTGATTTGCTTTGTTCATCAAGAGTAGATAAGGACGCTTGCGCTGCAGCAACTTTCTCATCATCTTCAGATTTTAAACCATCTAACAAATCAAAGGAATATTTTTTCTTTTCCGAAACAACTGCCTGATAACGGCTGTCAACTTCTATAAAAGCATCTGCTTCTGACGACAGGCTAATTTTTTCTACCTGCTTTGAATTAAAAAAAATTGGTGCTGAATTAAACTGGTAAAAAGAAAAAAGCAGGGCACCTATCATCAGTATTAAAAATTGCATCGGTATTTTGAGAATGCCATTCATGAGAAGTCCCTGACGGCTTTGTGCAATTGATTTGCCGGTAAGATATCTGCCCACCTGGGATTGATCTGTTCCGAAGTATGCAAGCGAAAGAAAAAACCCTCCAATCAATCCACTCCAGATGTTGTAGCGGTCATTCCAACTGAAGTTTGTGGTAATCACATTTGTTTTCCCCATCTTTCCTGCTACATGCAAGGCATCTATTATTCCAACACCTTCGGGTAAAAGTTTAACCACCATAAATCCGGCTAAAAACATCCCTATAAAAATCACCAGCAACTGCTGCAGTTGAGTATATGAAACTGCTTTTGTTCCGCCGCTCATGGTATAAGTGATTACGAGGCCTCCCATAAAAATATTTGTCCAGTAAATATTCCACCCCAGCAATGATGATAGTACTATTGACGGTGCATAGATGGTAAGCCCTGCTGCAAGCCCCCGCTGAGTGAGAAAGAGCAGGGCGGTGAGCGACCGGGTTTTCAGATCGAATCGCTGTTCAAGAAATTCATAGGCAGTAAATACTTTTAGCTTATGAAATATTGGGAGAAAGAAGATGCAAATGAAGATCATTGCAAGTGGCAGTCCGAAATAAAACTGCACGAAGCGCATCCCGTCAGTATATGCCTGACCAGGGGCCGATAAGAAAGTGATGGCGCTGGCCTGCGTAGCCATTATTGAAAATCCTACCTGGTACCAGCGGAGTGATTGATTGCCCAACAGATAAGAATCAAGGTGGCGCTCGCCACGACTGCGGTAAAGACCATAAAATACAATTGCCAGCAGTGTTGAAGACAACACTATCCAATCTATAACACTCATGAAAAATATTGAGTGAACAGATAAAATACAATGATGAGCAGCAACAGCCAGGCTACTACGAAAAGGTAGAACTGTTTCCAGGTACGGAAAATGGGAGGTAGATCTTTTGGGTCGTCAGCCATTCCGGTGATTTTCAAAATGCAAGATAATGGCTGAATAGATTATAAAGTTTCCCGTAACGCTAAGACTAGGATTCAGGAAATCATCTAAACTTCTCCATCCCCTTAACAATTTATTTTACTGTAATTATCGTAGGTGCTTTATAAGAAAGAAGATGTTCTAATTTAAGCAAATTAAATTTTAAAACATAATGTATTTCCACAGTGTATTTTTATTTCGAAATTAAATTCACAAACAAGCGATATGCACCCGGAACACCTGCCGGCAATTGTCGAAAGAAAGAAAGACCAGTGTATACAAATCTACCCTTGCCATAGTTGCACACAATCAAGGACCCATCCAAAGGAGCTTCTTCTTTGTCACTCATCAAAAGCACTTTTTCGTAATTGCTGTCTACTTCCGAAACAAAATATAACCCCCTCTCCTGTATCCAACCCTCAAAGTCTTGAGCAGTAATTTTATTTGGCGTATTTAATATTGTCGCATCAGGATTTACAAATGTAACAAGTGCATTTTCATCCGTTACACGACCTCGTGAAACTTTAAAAGGATAAGGTCCTATATCATTCAGCACCAGGTCTGATGTGTTGTATTGTACCAGCATTATCCCACCTCGGTTCACATAATCCAGCAGCCTCTGATTTAAAAGGATAAGCCGGTCTTTGGTATTGTATGCCCTTATTCCGGTGATTATAGCATCATATTGTGTTAGATTGCCATCTGCAATATCATCGTCCGATATTATGGCAACATAATATCCCAGATGAGTAAGCATATCAGGGATAAAATCTCCTGCACCTTTAATATATCCAATCTTTTTTCCTTTTATAATCAAAGGAACACTTACCAACTTCGCCTGCGCTACAGGATAAACTGTAATGGCAGGGATGTGATTGTAATTGATTTCAAGGAAACCTCTGTCAAATGTTTTTCCTTCCAATTCGATCACGGCTTTTATTGTATCTATTCCTGAAGTGATCACGTTGGTAGCGGGAGAAACTGAAAATGATATCATGGCTTCATCTCCTTTATTCTTCAGCTCAAATATATTGCTGACAGGATCTGCATTCCAGCCATCAGGCAATTTCAGAGATATGAAACCCTTTGCTGCATCAATGGAAGATTTAACCAAAATGTTTATCCCCTGGGGCTGTGCATTGCTGAAAATGTAAACAGGCGCTTCAATGGATGCCGTTACCGGTGGTGCGATAGACAGTGGCCGATATACCTCTCCACTCACCGGATCAATAGATTTATTAACAAGCGGACGGCTATAAAAAAAATTTCTCGATGCAATCATCATGTGAAAAGTTGCAAGTACTGGCGGTTCATTTTCAGGCTCACCAATCGTAGAATCGCTGGAAACACTGTATTGCCCCTGTGAGTGCGGATGCTTCAGCCAATAAGGCTGTGAGAGAGGTGTGTTGTTTTCAAGTTTTTGCTTTCGCTGAAAAGTAAAGAGCTCATTATTACTTAACACCTTGCCTATGGTGGTGTCAAACTGCTGAAGAGTTACAGATTTTAATTCAATGGGAACGTTACTTCTGGTGATCGCCTGAAGTTTCCAATCTATTGTATCTCCTGCTACTGCGGTTGTTTGCGTCGAGTATGCTTCGAACCATAAACCCGAGCAGAGAATGATCAACTGCTCAACTTCCTTTTTCTTCTGATTCTTCCAATAGTTATCTGGCAAATTTTGTATTGCATCATAAAGTTCAATAAGCTGTGGAATGGAAACAGAGGGATCACCCGGTTTAAATTCAGCGCTCAGTTTGCTTACTTGTTGCTGCAATGCATCTCCGCCGGCTATCCGGCCCCATGAGGTATTTACGCCATCCATTATATCTGTATTCGGAGCCTCTCCTGCAATGGTTTTGAAATATTCTAATTGGGTGCCCCTGTTTTTTCCAGAACCGAACCCCTGGCTCTTATGCATTGAACGGCTGTCGGCAGCGATTTCGGAATATCCCCTTCCCAGCAAGGGATTGAAAACTCCTACATCAATTTTAAACTGATCGGGAGCGGTTGTATTGGTTGCTCCAAAGCTGAATGTGTTCCACATCAATCTTTTGGGCTGCCAAGTAGAAACAGAATTTAATTGTTCCGGAAAGCGATTGGGATCTGCTGCTGCAGAAAAGGCTTCAGTAGCAAGAATGGCCGAAGCCGTATGTTGCCCGTGGCCTCCTTCACCTGTAGTTGGAAAACGGCAAATGATCACATCTGGCTTAAAGGCGCGTATCACATAAACTACATCCGAGAGAATGGAGTCTTTGTTCCAGAAGGTAAAGGTCTCTTCCGGATTTTTTGTATAACCAAAATCATTTGCGCGTGTAAAAAACTGCTCTCCGCCATCTATTCTGCGTGCTGCAAGCAATTCCTGGGTGCGAATCAATCCCAGCATTTCTCCCTGCTCATTTCCGATCAGATTCTGCCCGCCGTCCCCGCGCGTAATGGAGAGGTAGCCAGTTCTATAAAGCTTCTGCTTTGCCATATAAGCAATCAGGCGGGTATTCTCATCATCAGGATGAGCTGCCAGATAGAGCACGCTTCCAAGAACGTCAAGCTTATTTATCTGAAGCTGAATTTCCGAAGCATCTGCCGATGGAGATGTTTGTGCTTTTAAAGAAAAGATAGAAATGAGAAAACCGAATAAAAAGACGAGTTTATGGATGCTCATATACAGAGTTAAGGAATTAAATGGGAAGGAATTAAATAAATAATTTCATTTCAAACAATTAAACGGCTGGATATATTACCAAAAAAAAGAACCTGCCCGGCTCTTTTCCTCATCCCTACCCTTCTCCCAAGGAGAAGGGAGCCCTTTCTACGAAAATCGTCTTATGAGCTTCTCTGGAAAATTACCATATCAATTATTCTAGTCATTTCATTAGCCTCTAATAAAATTTTTTACTAATATTATAAAATGGTTAGCAAATTAATCACAGAGGTGCTTCCGGAGCTTGTCTCTTTTTCCGCATACGCATGTTTAGGAACTCAACAAAAAATGAGAAGGCCATTGAAAAATAAATGAATCTCTTGTCGATATGATAATGCAGACCATCCGCTATCAATAAGATGGCGATCATCAACAAGAACGATAGTGCGAGCATCTTCATAGTAGGATGGCGATTGATGAAATCCGATACCCTACCAGCAAATGCAATCATAAAAATCATTGAAAGTACGATTGCCAGCATCATCACTCCGATGTCATCCGTCATTCCGAGAGCAGTAAGTATAGAATCAACTGAAAAGACGAGATTAATTAGGGCGATCTGTATGATCACTTTTCCGAACTTACTACCCTTTATGAGTTCGGGATTTTCATCTTCGCCTTCGATTTTTGTATGAATTTCCCGAGTGGTATGAAAGAGGAGAAACAGTCCTCCGGCAAGCATTATCAGGTTATGGCCGCTTATCTCAATATCAAAAAGGGTGAACCAGGGCTTGGTTAACGAGATGATAAATGCAATTCCGAATAACAGCAGCAGGCGGATGATCATCGCCATCCCTAATCCCAACAACCGGCCCCTGGCGCGCTCATTCTCCTGCAGCCTGTTTGCGATTATAGAGATAAAGATGATGTTATCAACTCCCAAAATAATTTCCATAAATATTAGAGTCACAAGGCCGATCCATCCTTCTGATGAAGCAAGTGTTTCGAACATCGGGTTATTTTTCCGCAATTATAAGAAGAATATTCAGCGAGGGTGCAGCTTTCCGGGTATTATCAGACAACGCTGTCCACCAGTGGCAGTTAAAAATTTAATATCTGACTCCTACTATCTTCAGATGGTTAAACACAACTATGCTGATAAAATTTATCAGCAAACGGGCAGCAGTGAACCTTTTATTGAATCTGTCATCAATGAAAGTGAACTTCCCTGGCATTATTTTCATTAAATAATAAATATCAGCGATTGAACAGTAATAGCAAATCCATAATCCTTTTTGACGGAGTATGTAATCTCTGTAATGGATTCGTTCAATTTGTGATAAGGCGTGACAGCAGATTCAACTTCATGTATTGTAGTTTGCAATCTGAAGCAGCAAAAGAAATTTTGTCAGCTCACAACGAGTTTGTAAAAAACCTGAATACACTTGTGCTGATTGAAGATGGAAGATTATTTACCCGGTCAACGGCAATACTCCGGATTCTAAAACAGTTAGACGGTGGCTGGAAGTATCTGAAAGTATTCGCAGTGATGCCAGGATTTTTTAGGGATGCGGTTTATTCGTTGATTTCCAAATCAAGATATATATTTTTTGGAAAACGTAAAGTGTGCATAATACCTACACCTGCGCTGAAGGAAAGATTTTTGTGATATGCATTAAGATTCTTTCTTTCTCCGTGAAATCTCATCACGCACCATAATCGCCTGCTCATAATCCTCTTTCTCCAGCAGGGATTGCAACAGTTGATTCAATTCGGGTAGTGACTGACGGGCAAGATCGAGGGTTCTTAGATTGGTTGTGGCCGCAGCTGTTTTTTTTTCCGGCTTTCGTTCCTTCAGCTCCAGCTTCTCCTCTTTGCCTGGTTCTTCCAATATAAGTCCGGCTGAGTCGAGAATAAATTCGTAGGTGTAAATAGGACAATCGAACCGCACCGCGAGAGCGAGTGCATCTGAAGTACGCGAATCGATTTCGACAAGCTCATTTCCTCGTTTACAAACAAGCTGAGAATAAAAAATTCCATCGAGCAGATTGTTAATGATCACCTCCTTCATTTCTATAGTGAACGACTGACAGATGCTGCGCATGAGATCGTGGGTAAGCGGACGCGTCGGATTCATCTTTTCTAAAGCTACAGCGATGGCCTGTGCCTCAAATCCACCAATAACGATTGGCAGTCGTCTAATGCCATTCACCTCACCCAGCACCACAGCGTATGAATGAGATTGTGTAATACTGTGTGACAAGGCAACGATCTCCAGTTCTATTTTCTTCATACTAAATCGCTGTTGACGAAATATTTAATCTCCTGATTTGAACTTACGAAATGCCTCGTTAAGCTTTGGAACCACCTCCAGAGCATCTCCCACAATTCCATAGTCAGCGGCTTTAAAGAATGGCGCTTCAGGATCTTTATTTATCACTACCATCACTTTGCTCCCGTTAACTCCTGCAAGGTGTTGAATGGCCCCTGATATTCCAATGGCAATATACAAATTCGGTCTAATTGCTATTCCTGTCTGGCCTACATGTTCGGTATGTGGACGCCAATGAATATCGGCTACGGGACGTGAGCATGCAGTGGCTCCACCGAGAATATTTGCCATCTCCTCCAACATCGGCCAATTCTCCGGACCCTTTAGACCTCTTCCTCCAGATATCACTATTTCTGCATCGGATAATGTTATGCTGCCAGATGCTTTAATAACTTCTTTCACCTTAACTTTAAAATCAGCGTCAGCGATCTGCGGTTTCAGTTCAACCACTTCCGCATTATTCGTAGTTTTTTCGGGAATAAGAGAATTGGGCATCAGTGAGATTATTTTTTTCGCTGAGTGCATTTCATAAGTCGCTAAAGCTTTCCCTGAATACACGTTTTTTTTTACAAGAAAAGTGTTGTTTTCAATTTGGGGCAGGTCAAGGGCGCCCGATACAAGGCCTGCACGAAGCTTAGCAGCCAACACTGGTGCAATGGCTTTGCCATTATAACTCTGAATTAAAACCAGCACGTCTGAATTTGTTTGTGCTTCAGCCTGAATGATCACCTTTGCTATTACGAGGGGATCAAAATTTTTAAGCCGTGCATCTTTAACATACCATACCTTATTTGCACCATAATCGCCTAGTGATCTTAACTCTGCTTCATCTAATTCATCAATGCACAGCGCATGAGTTTCGACGCCAAGCATGGCAGCTACTTTGGCACCATACGTAACAGTTTCAAACGCGGGCTTTTTAAATTTTCCCTCAGATGCTTCTACAAAAACAAGAACACTCATAGCGTTTCATTTCATCTTTATTTAAAAAATAAGTCCCGTACTGAAGAGATAAATTAGCATAGAATTTATGCTGCTCAAATTACTCTGGCTTCATTGTGCAGCAACATTACCAATTCTTCAGGATGGTCAGAGGAAATCATTTTCGGACCTGCTTTTTCTTTTGGCAAAGCATATTGCTTCACTGAAGTAAGCTTATCAGAAGCTAAGGCAGGCAATACTTTCAAGGGCTTGGATCTTGCGGCCATGATGCCTCTCATATTTGGAATTCTTGCTTCAGCCATTCCCTTCGAGGCACTAACGACAAAGGGTGTCTGAACAGTTACAATTTCTTTTCCCCCAGGAATATCACGTTCAAGAGTAGCAGTGGTTCCATCAACATCAAGTTTTGATGCAAGGGAGATGAAAGGAATATCCAACAACCCCGCTACCATGCCACCCACCTGCGATCCGTTATAGTCTATAGTTTCTTTACCCAGAAAAATAATATCGTAAGGTTCTGTTTTCAAATATTGAGCTATCTGGTCAGCTACAAAAAAGGCATCATCCGCCTCAGCATCTATCCTCACCGCATCGTCTCCGCCGATGGCCAATGCCTTCCTGATTATTGAATCGTTGTCTGCTCTCCCTACATTCATGATGGTTACCTGAGCATTCGATTTTTCCTTTAACTCAATCGCCCTTACCAACGCATACCATTCATCATATGGATTGATGATAAACTGTACCTTATCACTATTGAATTTTGTATTGTTTTCAGTAAATGAAATCTTTGTTGTTGTATCAGGCGTCTTGCTGATGCAAACCAATATCTTCATATTTATCTTCGTCTTCGTCTGGTTTTAGCCGAGAAGCATCTAAATCACTTCATCGAAAGCGCACAAAGGTAGCCAAAAAAAAATTCCATAAACCTTATGAACCACAATAGGATTGATCAGTTGATGAAGTTTCTCCAGTTAAGTCCGAATGACAGCTTCATCAAATATGCACTTGCTTTGGAATACATTAAGGGGGGTGACGATGAAAAAGGCAAATTGTATTTCGAGGAAATTCTGAAAAATGATCCTGATTATATTGGAACATATTATCATTTGGGAAAATTATATGAACGACTCCGGGAGAAATTTTTAGCGGAAAATACTTACCAGGAAGGATTGAGGCGCAGCGTAGGAATAGACGCAAAAACTTATCAGGAATTGCAGGAAGCCCTCAACGAGCTATTATATGAAGATGAATGAGCTCTGAACGAACAAATCAAAACTTCTAATCAAAAAATATTACTTAGCAGCGACTCTAACAGTGAACTTTGATTTCAACACAAGCTGATCCTGCTGATCATAAACATAAACACGATAGACGCCGGACTCATATATTATAACCTCCTTCGACAACCAGTTCTTAGAGGGTTCGGCCGATTGTTTTATTGTAGAATTGAATATCTCTTTGCCAGCCTCTATTCTATAAATATCGAAGCTTGTGGAAGTCACAGGTTTTGATGAGGGGTATTGAAGATGAAACACAACTGTTCCACCATTTTTAGGAACGGTAAACGTCTGAGCCGCCCCAAGAGCCTCACCGTCTTTACTCACTGACTTACAAAAGGTTAATGTCTGTGCAGCAGTAATTTCAACGCCAAAGACAAGGCATAAAAGCAAAATTTTAGATATATAGTTTCTCATGGTAAGGTTCTTAATGCTGACAAACCAAAAAGCGTTCCCTCTTTTAGGAAAAGAGGGTATTGAACATTTAGGTAATTGCCTTGTTAGTTTATTATAACATCAGATAAATGAAAACGGTATTTTTTAGCACATTGCTCTTTGTCAGTCTCTCATTCATATCATGCGACAACAATTACAAAACGGATAATCAAAACGGTGCAGAAGATACTTCTGTCTATATTTCCGAAGAGCCGGCAAAAACTTATGACCCGCAAAACATTGACCCTGCCGCACCGGTAATGGAGCTAAATCTTGAGGCACAGGGAAATTCGATGGACGTAATGGCATTTACTACCAATGAGATACGGGTGAAAAATGGCACTACCGTGAAGATCAATTTTAGAAACACAGCGACAGACGCTGCAATGAAACATAATTTTTTTGTGGTGAAGAATGGTACTATTGAAAGCGTTGCTATGGAGTCAAACACCGCCGGCCCTGACAAGGATTTTATCCCAGAGGATAAATCAAATTTACTCTATACTTCAAAGTTGCTCGAGCCGGGCCAATCCGAAGAGATGGTGTTTGCCGCTCCTCCGGTGGGTATTTATCAATTTGTTTGCACATACCCGGGTCATTGGCAACGGATGAATGGTAAATTCATAGTAGAATAAGCTGAATCTTATTATCCCAATCTGCACACTTAATGTTTTTGCAAAACATTAGATTTCGAAGATTTATTCAGATTTCGTTCAGCCACCGCAACCCCGTCAGGGGCTATTAGCGCCTTTCTTTTGCTTTCTATTTTTTCTTTTAAATAGGTATATATCTGTTCCTGCGAGCGAAGGGGCGGATTCTGATTTTTTTTATAATTATTTTGCTGTTCGTCATCCATAATTCGTGCTTTTACATTATCACGAAATTGAATATCAAAATATTCCCGTAGTTCTTTTTGAATTCCTTTGTCAAATATTGGGAAAGCCATCTCCACCCTACTATTCAGGTTACGTATCATCCAGTCGGCAGATGTAAGATATATCAGATTATCGCCATCGTTTTTAAAGATCAATAATCTTGAATGCTCCAAAAATCTATCAACGATGCTTATGATCTCAATGTTTTCACTCACCTCATCTGATATTGTGCCCAGGGTGCAGGTTCCACGAATTATCATCCGCACCTTCACCCCGGCTTTTGCGGCCTCAGCTATCTTTTGTAGCATGTCCTGATCGGCTACGTTGTTAAGCTTTATGTCAATACCCGCAGTTTTACCTTTTCCCGCAAGCTCAATTTCTCTGGCAATAAGCTTCTCAAGTCGTTTCCTCATATGAGTTGGAGACATCATCAGGTGCTTATAGTCCGGTACTTTGTAAGTATTTAAAAAGAATTCAAACATGAGCTGCAACTCTTCAGTGATCTGCTTGTCGGCAGTGAATAAACTATGATCGGCATAGATTTTTGACGTTGCCTCATTATAATTTCCTGTTGAGATGTTTGCATATTGAAAAATTTCTCCTTTCTCTCTCCTGGTTATCAGGCATACTTTGCTGTGCACTTTTAAACCCTGGATGCCGAAGATCACTTGAGCACCTTCATCGCGCATTCGATCACTCCAGAAAATGTTGTGCTCCTCATCGAATCTCGCCTGCAGTTCCATCACCACGAGCACCTTTTTACCATTACGCACCGCATTGATTAATGCATTTGCCACCTTAGAATTCTTTGCCAGTCGGTATAGGGTAATTTTTATCTCTGTCACCTTCGGATCAATTGCCGATTCCCGAAGGAAATCAATAAAGGCATCAAAGGAGTGGTAAGGAAAATGAAGGAGCACATCCTTTGTTTTAATTACCTGTAATATGCTCTGATTCTGCTTTAAGTCAGGATGCAGCAAACGTTCCTGCCGGGGATACAACAGATGTGTATTCCCCAGAGAAGGGAAATTCATGAAGTCTTTAAAGTTGTGGTATCGTGCACCAGCCACCAGGTTATCATCACCCTTTTTCATGTGCATGCGTTTCAAGAAATAATCAAGCATCCCTGAATCTATTGCTGCATCATATATTAGGCGGACAGGCTTTCCTTTTTTTCTTTGCTTGATTCCTTTTTCAATCTTCTCCATTACGCTTTGATTGAAGTCTTCGAGCAGATCAAGTTCCGCATCGCGGGTTAACTTCACCATGCTTGCTTTGAATGTGTCGTGAGGGAAAATGTAGAAGACATCATCAAGGCAGTAGCGTATTACATCATCGAGAAGCACTACAAAGTTTTTCTCGCCCTCTTTTGGTAGTACAAGAAACCGTGAAACATTGTCAGTAGGAATTTCAATCAGTGAATATTTCGGCTTTTGACTGCCTGTACTGTCAGAGAGCAAAACTGCTAAATAGATGGAATGATCTCTTAGATAAGGAAATTCCTCTATGGCATCTACCATGATTGGCACCAGTACGGCCCTTACTTCATGGTGAAAATAGTTTCTTACAAAAGCTCCTTGAGAAGGGGTAAGATCTGATTCGTTAAGAATAAAAATATTCTCTTGCTCCAACTCCTGTACAAGCTGTTGGTATATGAAGTTGAATTTATTCTGAAGTGTTATGACGCGTTCGAAAATTTGAGCAAGAATCTTTTTTGGAGATTCACCAATGGTTTTTTTTGCCCTTTTACCCATCGATGCCATCCGTTTAAGAGTGGCTACCCGTACCCTGAAGAATTCATCTAAATTTGATGAAAAAATTCCTAAAAAACGAAGACGTTCCAACAATGGAACGGTAGTATCCTGAGCCTCCTGCAATACACGCTCATTAAATGACAACCAACTGATTTCACGGTTTATAAATCGCACAAAACAAAAATTTTAATTTAATATATAATTTTCTCTACTAGAACCGAAGGTTAATTAAACCTACTAATCCTGAGTTCGGAAATTTTATTGAAAATGGACGTGTAAAATAGAGATATCCCTACAATTTCAAGGTTAAATCTTAAAATTGGGTAATGAATACGTTACTTTTAATTCATACTTAGGCTATAGAAAAGCGCCTGAATGGAAGTTAATGTTATGAACGGTACAATCCTTTTTCATGAATATCTGAAGGATGAAGAACAAATTCTCTGGTCAGGCCAGCCGAAATCAGGCGTTCAGCTCAGAGATGCGGATATGATATTGATTCCAATGAGCATTATCGTAATCGGCTTTGCGCTGATACTGAATTATATGTTGCTTTATTATGAAGCTTCATTCAGCTTTAGAATATTAGGGGTTCTGTTTGCAATAGGCGGAATTTATATGGGTATTGTACGATTCTTTGCCGATGCTGCTAAACGTTCTCAGACCTTTTATTGCATCACGACGAAGAGAATCATCATTCTAAAAAGCAGAAAAAAAAGAACCATTAAAACGCTGCCTTTAAAGAATATCGATCGTATGGATATAACCCGTGAAAAAGATGGATCGGGGTTTATCATTTTCGGAACCACCAACCCTTTATATCCCTGGCTACTTGGCGGATTTTATTTCAGCCAGGAAGATGTGCCAGGCTTGGAAATGTTACCTGATGTGCATCTCGTTCACAGCCTTATCATGAGTCAGATAAGGGTAGCCATTACTCCATCTCTTGTTGAAGAGATTAGGAGAGAGGATAAGGAGGGATTGAATTAATAAGAACCTACTGCAATTCTCCTAATTTTGAATCCTGATTTTTTCATCGGGAATGAAGCAATCTGTATGATAATCATTGTTTAGAAAATGTGCTAGAAAAATGCTGGCCATTACTTTCAATTAGCACAAAGTAAAGACCCTGTTTAAGTGTTGATATATTCACTTCCGTGAATTCTTTACCTGCCGGCAAATTCATCTGTTGTAATAAAGAACCAACAGATGAGTAAAGGCAAAAATCAGCAGGCGCAGATGTTTTATTGGTACGGTGCACATTAATTATATCACTTGCAGGATTGGGTGTAATTAAAAAATTACTCCCATCTAATAATTGATCTACTCCAGTGCAGATTTTATAATGCACTCCAATAGGATCAGTGTTAACAAGGCCGTATAGACAAGCTGAATAATCAAATGACAGGCTATATTCACCTGTGTCATTAGCAGAATACATATAATCTGTTGCTCTTGCTATTATACTTCCATTGTGGTACCACTGCTAATTTGAGCCATTTAACTGGCAGGTGCATGCTACATCTGTACCTGAAATCACCAACGTAATCGTAACGTTGATATCATCGCCTCGCAAACAAGAGTATCGCTATTCACTGCGTAAGAAAACTTACATCCTCCTGCATACGTGAAGGTACTATAGAACAGATTGGCCAAACAGAAAGTATAATATCTTGCATCATGTTAAGATTGAGAAGTTTAGTCTAAGCCTAGCGAATTTATAAAATGTTTATTATATTTTGTATAAAACTAACAGTATAATTGAGGAAGCAATAATTAATCAGGATGTTATGTGAAAAGAAAAATGCTTTGAGTAAAACTAAGTATTCTAAGAAAAATTTCAAAAATTACGAATAAAAGCTCCTATTCGAAGAACGCCGTAGCTGATTGATCCAGTGATTGCATAGCCATAGAATAAGAAATGCTCCGGCACCAATAGTAGCGTCAATGAGAGACCAGAAGAGAGGGATATTCCGCATGGGTTCCACTACCAAAGACATTGCAATGGTTAGCGCTGATGAGATCATTCCCCACTCTACAACCCATTGGTTTTTTATGGGATCGCGCAGCGGGCCGATGAATGCAAAGGCAATAAGAAAATGTGCAAAGCCCAGCCAGTCGTAACCATAAAGTACTAGCGGATATTTTTCTGCTGTCTCAGTAATGGCAACCTTTACTTCATTAAACCAGTCCACAAGGAAAGTGGGCAGCAGATGGCTGAATTGCAATGCAAAATCCAATTCGGCCTGCAATGGAAATGCTGAAAGTCCACTGAACAAAAGTCCAATGATGGTAATGAGTAATGCAAAGCGTATTTTTTTCCTGAGACCACTTTGAATATTAGACTTCATGACACTGCAGATGTTCCAGAGACTTTAGTTACATCCTTATCTTTCAGTCTTTCCAGTTGCCTTCTGTTCTTCAAAGTCATTCCTGCTACTCCAAGCAAAAGCAACAGTATAATTCCCGAGCCAGCCATGGCAATTTTTTCTCCGGTATAAAATGACGCCGGCTCAAATTTGAATTCTATCGTGTGCTCACCGGCCGGAACGCGCATTCCCCGAAGAATATAATTGCACCGGAAATGCTCAGTTTTCTTCCCGTCAATAAAAGCATCCCATCCAGGTTGATAATAGATTTCAGAAAATACAGCCAGCTCTTCATGGGAAGATTTTGATTTATATATTAAATGATTGGGAGCATAGCTTTGCAGACCAATAGTAGCAGAAGAATCATATGACCCACTGAAACCTTTTATTTGCGGGGCGAAACGTTTATCAATAATTACTGTTGCTGCCGGATCGAAGCTGTTTAAGGCCTGCATCTCTGCATCTGCATTGTCAACCAGTTGCACATTTTTACCGAACCACGCATTGTCAAGCGCCTCAGTATTGGGAAAAACCTGCTCTTGTTCACCTGTTTTGTAGATTATATACTTTGTGTTTAACATGTCCACAACAGATTTATTGAATGGAAAACCGGATGGGTTTGTCGTATCACTTTTTGTAAGCTGGTGCTCAATAATTTCCTGGTAGCGCCGCAGCTTTGCTGCATGGTATCCGCCAAGAGACTTGTGGAAATAAGAGGTGCGGGAGTCAGTAAAGGGATCTCTGGTAAGATTAAACACCCGATAATTCTTCGATGTTTCTTTCAGAATCAATTGGTCTGTAGCAGTGGGTTCAAAATTTCTATTGTAGTCTGATTTTGAGATGAAATTATCTTCGTTAAGATACCTCTTGCCCACAGTAAACAGGTCGATGAATATTAAAAGAGCAGTCGCTCCAATAAATAGTTTACGATTTATTTTTTCTTTTAATAATGCCCATATAAGAGCTGCGCCTGTTAAAATGATTACCAGAGAACGCAATGCATCCATTCGCAGCAATACTTTTCTATCGGCAATTACCGCGTCAATAATCTCTTTTTGTATCTTCTGATCATTAATGCCTTTAAAACTCAGGAAAACAGACCCTGCTATGGCAAACAAGAGGCATAATCCCCCAAGGATATAAACACTTAATTTTAATTTAGAAATAAGGTAATCTTTATCGTATTCGCCTTTTATGATTTTTGAAAGCAGCATAAACCCCATAAACGGGAATGTCACTTGCAGTATAACCAGGCTCATTGCAACCGTGCGGAATTTATTATAACCTGGGAAATAATAGAAAAACAAGTCTGAAAACCACATTAGATTTTTGCCCCATGCTAAAAAAATGGCAAGCACCGATACCGATAGCAACCACCATTTCCATCGTTCACGTATCACCAGCATACCAAAAAGAAAAAGAAAGCATATAAACGCGCCAGCATATACTGGCCCTGACGTGAAAGGCGGATCTCCCCAATACATCGGGGCATTGTTAAGATAATTGTTCATTTGTCCGGAAGGCACATTGTATTGCTTCAGCAGCTCCCCATAATTTGATTGTTGGCCAACTCGTGCCTGACTTGACCCGCCATATGCATTCGGAATGAGCAAGGTGAGTGTTTCTAGTTTTCCATAGCTCCACGTCATTGCATAGTCCTTATCTAAGCCGCCCGCTGATTGTTGATTGGAGGTGAGCTCCGAGGGACCCCGAATCGTAGAAGGGGTGTAATCAAGTGTAGACCACAAGAGGGAGGCGTTTGAAATAACGGCAAAGAGCGCACAGACAACAGCGATTGCACCGGAGAATAATAAATTTCTATAATTCTTCTCCCTGACCGCGTATATCAATTCCACAATAGCATATATAACAATTAGCAGGAAAAGATAGAATGTGATCTGCAGGTGATTTGCTAAAATCTGAAGAGACAAACCCATAGCAGTGAGCACAGCGCCCCATGAATATTTTCCTTCACGAAGCAGCCATATTCCAGCAACAGTAAGTGGCATCAAACCAATTGCATGAAGCTTAGAGGTATGGCCGGCTTCCAAAAGAATAAGATTATATGAGCTGAGGCCAAACGCCAGGGCGCCTCCAATGGCGAGCCATGGATTCAACCTCAGAACAGTAAGTAAAACATAATAGCAGACGAAGGCGATCAGCAAAAGCTGTGAGGGATGAGGAAAGCCAAGGCCTAAAATCTTATCAATATATTGAAGTAAATTTCCTTCATACATAAGAGAAATCTGGAACGCTGGCATGCCACCAAACATTGAATTGGTCCATAAGGTATTTTCTCCTGTCGCGTTGTGGTAATCTGTTACTTCCTTCGACATGCCCTTCCACTGTATGATGTCATTCTGGTTAATGACTTTGTTATCAAGGAGCATGGGTGAGAAATACAAAACTGTTGTTAGAGCAAATATTCCAAGCGCAACCAGGTGAGGCAATAACAGCTGAAAAGTATTGGCCTGAGGTTTCTCCGTTACGATATTCTTCTGAACCATCACTTTTTGTGCGGCAACTTTTTCACTTTTTTTTTCTTTCATGCAACAGATATATGAGGCGCGTAAAAATAGAAAAAAACTGCATCGAGGGAAGAGAAAGTATCATTGAAGACAATTCACTGCGGCAGACGTTTGAAGGTGTTCCATTTCTCATTCATGATCTGACTGGCAAGTAGAAGTTTTCAAAATTTTACATTTGTCGAACCCTCATTAATTTACGATGGCAACAGATACAATACTGATTATTGGCGCATGCGGACAGATTGGCTCAGAGCTGACAATGGCCCTAAGGAAAATTTACAACAATGTAATTGCGGCCGATTTGAAGGAGCCTAGTGAGGAGGTAAAGGCATCAGGATTGTTTCTCAGACTGGATGTATTGAATAAAGTCAGCTTGTATGAAGTGATTAAGAAACATCAGGTTACACAGATCTTCCACCTTGCCGCGATACTCTCAGCTACAGGTGAAAAAAATCCTGAGCTTGCGTGGCGTGTAAATATGAAGGGGTTGCGAAATGTGCTAGATGGTTGCATCGATAATGGTGTAAAAAAATTGTTTTGGCCAAGTACTATCGCGGTGTTTGGTCCCACTACTCCACGCCAGAATACACCTCAATGGACAGTGACGGAACCTAATACTATCTATGGAATAAGTAAACAGGCAGGCGAACGATGGTGCGATTATTATTTTCAGAAAAGGAATCTCGATGTGCGCAGTGTAAGATATCCTGGCTTAATCAGCTATAAAACCCCTGGTGGCGGTGGCACCACAGATTATGCAATTGACATATATTTTGAAGCGAAGAAAAAGAGTTTCTATTCATGTTTTCTTGAAAACCATACCCGCCTTCCCATGATGTACATGCCTGATGCCATCCGTGGCACGATCGAGCTGATGGAAGCAGCTTCAGAAAAAATAAAGGTGCGTTCATCATATAACATTTCGGCCATCTCCTTCACGCCTGAAGAACAGGCTGCATCCATAAAAAAATGCATTCCGGACTTTACCATTGACTATGCTCCTGACTTTAGACAAAAGATCGCAGAAAGCTGGCCAGAGAGCATTGATGATTCCGTGGCACAAGAACATTGGAGCTGGAAACCGCAATATGATCTTGATGCAATGACTAAGGATATGCTTGAGAATATTTCTTAAGGGGAACCTAAAAAGTGATATGCCAATGCATTTCCCCACTCCTGCATTAGTATTATTTTGAAATGATTACTGGTTTTCTACTCATCTCGGAGTAAAAAGAATATATTGGAAGAAATAAAAAATCATCAATAACTATACATACCTCACTGCTACCCTATTATGAAAAAATTACTACTGCTTTTATTCGTCCTTGGGTTAATAAACATTTCCTTCGCGCAGAACGAAACGAATATATGGTGCTTTGGATATGGTGCCGGTGTTGATTTTAACAGTGGAACTCCCGTAGGAATTAATGGAGGTAATACTTTTACTATTGAGGGCACAGCCAGCATCTGCGATACTGCAGGCAGCTTGTTATTTTATACTGATGGCATAACTGTCTGGAATAAAAATCACAATGTAATGATCAGCGGAAATAATCTGGATGGAGGTTATTCTTCGACGCAGTCAGCTTTGATTGTTCAACAACCTGGTAGCGATAGTATCTATTTTATTTTTACTACCGCGGAGAGCGCTGGCAGCAATGGTTTGAGATATTCTATTGTGGATATGTCATTGAATATCGGTGAGGGAGAAGTGATTCTAAAAGACGAACCATTAATTGGTTTTATGACAGAAAAAGTAACCGCGGCTAAGCATTCCAATGACGTAACGTTAATCACTTTAAACGCTAATGGAAGCGATACGCTTCTTCTTCCAGATTATATTACGGTTTACACTACTCCGCCTTTTCCTATCATTACTCAAAACGGAAATACGCTCACTGCAAGTCCGGCAGATTCTTATCAATGGCAATTGAATTTAGTGGATGTTAGCGGCGCTACTAATCAAACTTATGAAGCTACCCAAAGTGGACTCTATACCGTTATTATTACAGATTCAAATGGCTGCACAAATTCTGCAACTATTGATGTTGTGTTTACAGGAATGGAAAACTTTTTTCCTAATGCTCACCTTTCAATCTACCCCAACCCATCGAATGGGAGCTTTACCGTTGAAATGATGAATAGTATTGCAGAAAAAGAAATTACAATCAAGCTACTAAATGCAATTGGTAAGGAGGTCTATACTGTTTCAGAAAGAATATCTGGTGAGAAATTTAAAAAGGAAATTCATTTAACCGATAAACCGTATGGCTTCTACCTCCTCCGCATTGAAATGAGTGAGTTCACATTTAATCAATCTGTTATTTTAAATTAAATAGTATGACAAAAATTTATTTTCTTTTTCTTTTAGTGTTTCCTGCAGTCTTTGGTGCAACTGCGCAATCCGTTTTGAATCATACCGCCATCTGGTACTTTAATTATTACTGTGGAATTGATTTCACCAGTGGGTCACCGATTTCTTTGAATAATAGTGCTATGAGCACAGATGAAGGTACCACATCCATCAGTGATACAAATGGAGTTCTTCTTTTCTATTCAAACGGGGAAACTGTTTACAATGCCAACCACCAGGTAATGCAGAATGGCAATAATCTGCATGGAGGATACTCGAGTTCCCAGTCATGTATAGGAGTACCACAACCCGGCAGCTCTACCATTTGGTATTTGTTTACTGTGGATCAAACAAGTGGTGCATGGGGCGGACAATATTCAATTATTGACATGGCATTGCAAGGTGGATTAGGTGAAGTAACTTCAAAAAACAATCCTTTATCTGCTCCATTAGAGGAAAAAATTTCCGCATGCATCCAATCAAATGGTGTTGACTTTTGGATTCTTTATCGTGGCTTCAACACCAATACGTTTTATGCGTTTCCGCTTACTTCTGCAGGAGTGGGAAGTGTGGTAATCTCCACTACGGGTCCTGTAAATTATAGTGCAAGTTCATTCGTTGGGTGTATGAAATTTTCTCCTGATGGCAGCAGACTCGCAATGGCTACATATGATATGTTCACAGTTGAGATTTTTGACTTTGATAAGGCAACAGGAATCTTAGCTCATGCTTTCACTATTCCGATGCCGTTCGGTTTTTATTCATACGGGTTAGAATGGACGCGTGACAGTAAGTTACTCTATATGGGTAATGTGGATTTCATACCCAGTGAAATTTATCAGGCTGATATGAGTCTTGGATCCTCTTCTGCGATTATTGCTTCTCTAACACTGATTCATTCCGGAAATGATATTCTGGGGACACTTCAAATGGCTCCTGACGGAAAAATATATGTAGTAAGATACAGTGAGTACTTTTTGGGTGTAATTAATAATCCTGATTCAATCGGAGCAGCCTGTAATTATGTAAGTAATGGCTTCAGCACCTCACCTAACGATAATTATCTTGGGCTTCCAAATTATGTTACATCCTGGTTTGCTACGCAAGTTTCTTCACCATCATCCTTTACAGCTTCGGACACCAGTGTCTGTGAAAAATTCTGTATTGACTTCAGCGATTCATCCACCAATAATCCAACCTCATGGCAATGGATTTTTAATGGTGCAAACCCATCAAGTTCCACAGATCAAAATCCAACGGGTATTTGCTATGACAACCCAGGAAGCTTTGATGTAACGCTCATCACCACAAATGCAAATGGTAGCGACACTCTTATTCTTGAAGATTATATCATTGTTTACACTACTCCGCCTTTTCCTACCATTACTCAAAACGGAAACACATTAACCTCAAGCCCGGCAGATTCTTATCAATGGCAATTGAATTCAGTTGACATTTCCGGTGCTACTACTCAAACTTATGAAGCTAGCCTAAGTGGACTTTATACCGTAATCATCTCTGATTCAAACGGCTGCACAAATTCTGCTACCGTTGATGTTGTGTTTACTGGAATGGAAAGCTTGTTTACTGATGCAGGTCTTTCAATTTATCCCAATCCTTCAAATGGTCATTTTGTAATTGAATGGATGAATTCACCAGTCGATGAATTACAGATGAAAATATTCAATGCCATTGGACAGTTGGTTTTTTCTTCGACTGAAAGGATTTCTAATCACCATTTTAGAAAAGTATTATCATTAAGTGATCAGTCCTCCGGAATATATTTCATTGAAATAAAAATGGATTACAATCTGGCATATGAAAAATTCTTAATTTCAGAATAAATAGGCTTAAAAAATTATGAAGAAACTGTTACTGCCTTTATATATAACTGGGTTAATCAACTTATCGTTCGCACAAAATGAAACAAACCTATGGTACTTTGGATATAATGCTGCTATTGATTTTACCAGCGGTGCTCCGGTTTCATTAAACACAAGCAATGTGTCAACCGATGAGGGTTCTGCCAGTATTTCTGATAGCGCCGGCAATTTGTTATTCTACACTGATGGCATCACGGTATGGAATGCAAATCATGTGGTAATGACCAATGGGAGCAATTTGATGGGTGGAATTTCATCAACTCAATCTGCTCTGATTATTCCGAGGCCGGGTAGTAATACCTTGTATTACATATTTACCGTCTCAGAACAATTAAACCCAGGGGGTTTAAGATATTCAGTAGTTGATATGTCTCTGCAAGGGGGGCTTGGTAAAGTAATTCTGAAAAATATTTTATTAGATGATCCAAGCACTGAAAAAATTACTGCTGTCTGCCATTCAAACATGATGGATATATGGGTTATAGCCCATGATTGGAATAACAACAATTTTCAGGCTTATCTATTAAGCGATACAGGATTAAACATATCGCCGGTCGTCAGCAGTTCCGGCGCCGTTCATAATGGTCTCAATGGAAATACAATCGGATATATGAAAAGCTCGCCTGATGGCAGCAGGTTAGCATTAGCTGTTTATAAAGACAACTTTTTCGAGGTGTTCGATTTCGATAAATCAACGGGGATAGTTTCCCATGATATTCATCTTCCTTCTTTCCCCCAAGCTTCCAGTGGAGCTTATGGCGTTGAATTTTCGCCTTATGGGAGCAAGCTTTATGGAACTGTTAATACACCTGGCTATATTTATCAATGGGATTTGAATGCGGGTTCGGATTCCTCTATTGTGGCTTCAAAAACTTTAGTAGGTACATCTGCATTAGATTTGAATGGGGCTTTGCAGTTGGCCTCAGATGGAAAAATTTACATGGCAGCATACTTTTCAGCATGGCTGGGCGTAATCAATGATCCTGATACAGCAGGGATCGGATGCAATTTTGTGGATCAGGGATTTCAATTGACCAGTGGTTTCAACGGATTTGGGCTTCCTAATATATATCCTTGCTTCTTCTCAAGTTCCACCCCTACACCAGAAGTTTCTATTGCAACTTCTGACACCAGTGTCTGTGAAAAATTCTGTGTAGATTTTACAGATTCTTCAACTAATAATCCAACGGCTTGGGAATGGATTTTCGAGGGTGCAAATCCCTCAACCTCCACAGTTCAGAACCCGACTGATATATGCTATGAAACTCCTGGAAACTTTGATGTAACGCTCATTACTACAAATGCAAATGGCAGCGACACGCTTACTCTTTTAAATTATATTACGGTTTACACTACACCTTTTCCTACCATTACACAAAACGGAAACACATTAACCTCAAGCCCGGCAGATTCTTATCAATGGCAATTGAATTCAGTTGACATTTCCGGTGCTACTACTCAAACTTATGAAGCTACCCAAAGTGGACTCTATACCGTTATTATTACAGATTCAAATGGCTGCACAAACTCTGCAACTATTGATGTTGTGTTTACAGGAATAGAAAATTTGTTTTCTGATAGTGCTATTTCAATCTATCCCAATCCTTCAAATGGGATTCTTAAGATTGAGCTGCTAAGTGATTATGAAGGTGATGAGATAAGCATCGAAATATTCAATATGATTGGCCAATTGATATTCTATTCTGAAGAAAAGTTTCTCAGTAAAAAGATGGGAGTGGAAATTAATCTATTACATCAACCTGAAGGAGTATATTTATTTAAAATATCATCAAACAGCATTTCATTTAACAGGAAAATTATTATCATTCATTAAAATTAACTTTATGAGGAATAAAAATTACCTACTGCTTACAGGAGTAGCTTTCCTTTTTATCCGGTTATCTATCCTTTCTTCTTTTGCACAAAATGAACATAACATCTGGTACTTTGGGTATGGTGCAGGTGTTGATTTTAACTCGGGAACTCCTATCGGAATAAGCGGAGGCAATACTACTACGATAGAGGGTACTTCCAGCATTTGTGATACTTCAGGCAGCTTGTTATTTTATACTGATGGGATAACTGTCTGGAATAAAAATCACAATGTGATGACTAACGGAAATAATCTCGATGGAGGTTATTCGTCCACGCAATCAGCTTTGATAGTTCAGCAACCGGGTAGTGATAGTCTCTATTTTATTTTCACTACATCAGAAAGCGGTGGCAGCAACGGCTTGAGGTATTCTATTGTAGATATGTCATTGAATGGCGGTGAGGGAGAAGTGATTCTAAAAGACGAACCATTAATTGGTTTTATGACAGAAAAAGTAACCGCGGCTAATCATTCAAATGGCACAGACTTCTGGATACTTTCGCATGAATATAACAGTAATGGTTACTATGCCTACCTGCTTACTTCAGCAGGTGTCAACACTACACCGGTTGTATCAATAATTGGTTCTGTTTGGACCGATTATATCGGCTACATGAAAGCCTCGCCCGATGGAAGCAAAGTAGCTTCCGCTATTCATTCCATGAATAATCTTGAGATAGTGGATTTCGATAATAGCTCCGGCATCTTTTCAAATTCAATCACCTTTCCAGCAATTTATGAGTGGACATACGGAGTAGAATTTTCTCCTGATAGTAAAATTTTATACATGGATAAATACGGCGGAGACTCCGAGCTTTATCAAATAGACTTAATGGCAGGCACTTCAACAGATATTATTAATTCTACTACCCTCATTGCTTATCCTAATACCGATTTTTGCGGAGCGCTTCAATTAGCTCCTGACGGAAAAATTTATCTGGCAAGATATGGAACAACATGGCTGGGCGTAATCAACAATCCCAATGTTTTGGGAACAGGATGTAATTACGTTGATAATGGAGTAAGCTTTACGGGTACGTGCGAATTAGGATTGCCTAATTGTGTGCCCGCTTATTTCAATCAAAATGTATTGCCTCAATTGGCCATTTCTGCTTCTGATTTGAGTGTCTGTGAAAAATTCTGTATTGATTTTACTGATTCTTCATCGAACAATCCTACCTCATGGCAATGGATTTTTGATGGTGCAAATCCATCTACTTCTATAGATCAGGATCCTATAGGCATATGCTATGATACTCCCGGCAGCTATGATGTTACCCTGATTACTACAAATGCAAATGGCAGCGACACTCTTACTCTTGCAGATTATATAACGGTATATGATACTCCACCTTTTCCCACTATTTCTCAGAACGGAAATACTCTTACGGCAAGCCAGGCAGATTCTTATCAGTGGCAGTTGAATTCTGTTGATGTTGCGGGTGCTACCAATCAGACATATGAAGCCACACAAAGTGGAATATATTCAGTAATCATCTCTGATTCCAATGGCTGCACAAACTCA
>MWVX01000045.1_pt1 | contig 37599 bp, 35 predicted proteins | sample 1047311 | NCBI WGS metagenome assembly MWVX01 (sample SAMN06349984, study PRJNA376086) | soil metagenome | isolation source: MtG-4 sample Antarctic (ecotone) soil | place: Antarctica | collected 2015-01-13 | reverse complement strand
AATTTCAGGTTTTTCAATCAAAAGACGTTTCCAATTTAATAATAAATCGTCATAATCCATTACGTTTCTTTCACGCTTGCGCTCGATGTAAAGCATATCAACGCGCCGTATTTGCTGCGTGAGCGGTTCAAAATACGGATACCGATTGATGACAACATCTTCAATCGGCTGGTCGGTGTTGTTGGCGTAAGAAATTATGTCTTGTACGACTTCCGGTTTCGGAAATCGTTTTGCTTTCGTGTCAATTCCGGCTTCGTCAACACAGACGCTCAAAAAGTCACGGGCGTCTTCAGCGTCGAGAATCGAGTAATTTGAATCGAAACCAATTGAAACGGCGTGTCGCCGCAAAATCAAATTTGCAATTCGATGAAAAGTTCCGCCCCAAATTTTATGTACGTTTTGCGAGCCTGTGAGATTTTCGACGCGCCGCAGCATCTCTCTTGCGGCGCGATTCGTAAAAGTGGCAAGTAAAATTTTTTGCGGCGATACGCCTTGCTCAATCAAATACGCAACTCGATAAGTTATCGTGCGCGTCTTGCCCGTTCCCGCGCCCGCAACGACGAGCGCTGCTTTTGGCTTTGCCGTGACGACGCGAAATTGCTCGGCGTTTAATTCTTCACGATAGCGCGTCAGGCGTTCCGGCAAGCCGCTTTCGTCGCGTTTGATAATATATTTTCGAGCCATTGCTAAATTTTCGGGACAATTTTATAATGATATTTAGAATCTAACACGCGAATTCGGTTATGAAAAATCAGCGATTAAAACAATTTTCGGCAAGTTTTCTAGTTGTTTTGTCGCTGTTTGTGTCTTCATTTGCGGCGGCTTGCACTTGCTCGCATGAACACAAACAAGTTGCGGAACATTGTCATCCAGAACAGCAGGATTCGCACGAAATTTCAGGCGGACATAATTACGAACCTTCGACGGAAATTTTAGAAACAAATGTTTCGCAGCCTGACTGTTGCTGCATACAGTCTGCACCGAAAGTTTCTGTTAAGATTGAAAATCTTAAAATCGAAAAACAATTCTCAGTTTTCAATCAGCTTTCGCGCGTTGAAAGTGCTTTTGTTCCGCAGACGATTTTAGTCGAATCAGAATTTCTCACCAGATTTTATCTTACGGATTCTTTCTACAATCTCACGCCCGGTCGCGCTCCGCCTCGTTTGTAAAGCAGAAAATATCAATTACAAAGATTACAAAAGTTGTTTTCTGACGACTTGAATTTGCTTTGCGCTCTTTCCGTATTTTTCGCACATTTACGGTCAAAAAGATTTTAACTGCAAAGTGTGCTGAGTTTTCGCAAAGAATCCAAAGAGAAAATTTTGGCTTTATAAACAGGAGATTTACCAATGAAAAGAATTATATCCTTGTTTATTTTTTTACTTTTACTCAACATCAGCGCTTTCGCTCATGAGACTTTTACATTAGTCGGTAGCGAGAAGAAAACCGTCAAAGAAAGCGATTTGGCGAAACTTGAAAAAGACCAGACACCCGGCAAAAAAAACAAAACCAATTTAACTTTTACCGGCAAGGAAATTCGGATCGTCGTTACGACGGGTCCCGAAGATGATATGCTTTCCTATCGCATTCAAGCGGTGCGAAATCCGAACTTAGTTGTGCCGTCGGGCGCAACACTAAAGATTTTATTTATCAATACCGACACCGATATGCGACACGACGTTCGTTTTGGATACATTGTCGGTGAATTTCCGATTGCACCGGATATCAAAGAAACTGCCGGAAGCACAAAATTAACGGCGAGAAGCGAAGACGGTGTTTTGCAGGCAGAAGAATTTACGATAAAAGCCAATGAAGACGGCGCGTATAAGTATTTCTGTTCCGTGCGCGGACACGCCAAAGGCGGAATGTGGGGAAACATTTTAGTCAATGTAAAACCCGGCGCGAATATGAAAATGCCGGAAAAGAAAGTTCATATTCATTCGGCAGACGAGGAAAACGAACCGCATTCGCACGGTGAAGAAGAGAAACCAGCGGCAACCGAAAACAAAACGCGCGACGAAAGCAAATCGCACTCTCACGGCAAGAAAACCGACGTGAAAAAATCTGACAAAAAACCAAATGGTGAAATGTCGGATATGAAAATGGACGATAAAAAGTCTGATGAAATGGCTGCGATGAATCACAGCAATCACGATGAAATGTCCGGTATGTCGCACCGAAACGGCGAGATGTCGAATGTGCCGGGAATGAATCACGGCACGATGGCAATGCGTTCGGTTGTCAACGCAGGTGACCCAATGACGCGCGAAAGCAGCGGCACAGCTCTTGGACGGCGGATTCGACACCGATGTATGCGTGGATGAAGACATTTGCCAATGGCGATATGCTGATGCTGCACGGAACAATGTTTGTGCGTTACACAACCATAGGCTCAAAACGTGATTTATTGGCTGGCGGCAGAGGTGACCGCAGCCGTTTTGACGTGCCTTCGATGTTTATGACGATGTATTCGAAGCACAAACGCTTTTCTATTTGAGAGCAATTATCAGTTTCAGAAAAACGCGGTTTTCGGACGCGCCGAACGAGTGCAGAAAAACGCCCACGAACTCGCTTTATCCGAGCCGCACCCGGAAGGTAATTTTGGGGTCGGCTTGTATTCCGTCGGTTACGTGCGCGACCTTGTTCGGGACAAAGGCATCGATGTTGGCTTGGGTGCGCAGGCGACTGTTTACACAAATCCGCTGGCGCTTAGTGAAATTTACGGCGGCAATAAACACGGCGGCTTTCAAATTTTTCTGCGCTTTCGTCCGTCGCGGATGAGCCATTAAAAACATTTGCGGAAAAGACAATTCCCAGGCTGAGATGTTATAATCTCTTAACAGTTTTAGGTTGCAATTATTTTTACAGGAAGGTGAAAAACAAATGAAATTACCCGGCGGTTTCGATATGAATTCGATGATGAAGCAAGCCCAGAAAATGCAGGAAGAAATGGGCAAACAGATGAAGGAAATGACCGTCGACGCAACGGCGGGCGGCGGCGCGGTTACGGTGAAAATGCGCGGTGATTTTGAAGTTTTAGAACTCGTTATCTCACCCGATTTAGTCAAAGACGGCGATACGGAAATGATACAGGATTTGACGCTCGCGGCAATTAACGAAGCACGTCGCAAAGTCGAAGAATCGCTCAAAGGAAAACTCGGCGGAATGCTGCCGCCGGGACTTATTTAATGGTGAATGGTGAATGGTGAATTAAGAAATGTTTTACATTCATCATTAACCATTCACCATTCACCATTATTATGTTGGAATACTCAGAGCCTGTTGCTAAATTGATTGACGAATTCAAACGTCTGCCCGGTGTCGGACACAAATCGGCACAACGGCTGGCGTTTTATATTTTGCGCCGTCCGGAAGCGGAAATCGAACGTTTTGTAGAGGCTTTGCAGGAAGTCAAACAAAAAATCGTTTTTTGCGACATTTGCAATAATTTAACCGACGTTAATCCGTGTATGTATTGCTCTTCTGTCTCGCGCGAGCGCTCAATGATTTGCGTCGTCGAGGAACCTTATAACCTTGTCGCCATCGAAAAAACGCGCTCGTTCAAAGGTCTTTATCACATTTTGCACGGTTCGCTGTCGCCGATTCGCGGCGTCGGACCCGACGAATTGATGTTGGCGAATTTGTTGCCGCGTCTTAGACCGGAAAACAACGACGGCGTTGATGTCAAAGAAGTTATTATTGCGACGAACCCGACGACCGAAGGCGAAGCGACGGCAAATTATATCGCCCGTCTTTTGAAACCTTTGGGCGAGCGCCGTATAACGCGAATCGCTATGGGAATGCCGGTCGGTTCGGATTTAGAGTTCGTCGATGAAGTTACGATGGACAAAGCGATGCAAAATCGCCACGACATCTGAAAATAAATTCTGAAAATAAATTTGGAGTTTATATTTTAATTAAAATATAAACTCCAAACCTCTAATCTAGTTCCTTCTCAATTTTCCGCCGAAAATTGTCATTGGAATCAGCAAAATCCAAAACGTCAGATGATGCCAGAGCGGGATTTTGTCCCAAACCGCTATTTGCACAAAAATTCCCACAACCAATAATAAAATTCCCAGAATCAAAGGCGATTTTGAATTTTCTTTGGCAATCAAAGCCGCGACGAAGCCTGCAATAATCGAGCAAACTGCACTTAAAATCAACGGCACAACCAACTGCGCCGCACTAAAGATCATCGCTTCGACGCTTCGATTATAATCAGTCCAAACTCCTTTTAAAACGGCATCAATTCCAACCCACAAAATCGACCAAACTAAAAATCCGGCAACGATTCCGAAAATTATTCTTAGCATTGCTCTCCTCCTGCTTTTGAATTAAAAACAAAAAAGACAAAGAGATATTTCCCGATTCTCCTTGTCTTTTTCGTATTACCGCCTTGTCTGCCTTCCCTTGTTCGTTCGCCTTTTGCCTCAGCAAAACTTTGTTATGCAACTTTTGCGCGTTTAATGTTTGTTACTTTTTCATTCGCCGAATCTTCCGTCTTAGATTCGCCTTTCGTTTTCTCGATGCGTGCCGTCATACGGCGATCTAAATCCTCAATTTGCTCGCCGGTCAAATGCGTAATGTTCGGCTGATTGTGGTAAATTTTCGCGCCTGTTACGACATCCGCCCGTTTGAAACCCATCGCTTCCGCTTTTTTGATTAAATCATCGATTGTCATTGTCGGCGGCGCAATCGAAACCGGCGTTTTGTCTTCGATAAATTCCGGCACATCGGATTTGGCGGGCGCGTCAAACGCCAATTCCAACGCTTGCTCGGCTTTCATATGTTCGAGAAAATCTTTGAAACCGATATTGCCTGTCATTTCAAAACCCACTTCAAACGCCGGCGAATTGCTTTTCACAACTTGAAAAACTCTGGTGATTTCGCCGTCGCGCTCCTGCATAGAAACTTCAACCATTACGTCCACGAAGTATTCGAGTCCGGAAGCCGTCATCGGCAAAACACGCCCGATTTCGTTGTCTTCCTTTGCTTCTTTGCCTTTCGCGGGAATCTGGTCAGCTATGACAACGGATTTTCCGCTTTCGATGCACAGCCTTCGCAAAACCGACTGCAAAATCATCTGGTCGGCGGCAAGTTCTTCGGCACTCGGCTGAGCAAGCGGGTCGCCGGTTTTTTCTCGGACGGCTTCAATCATCTCTGAATGTTTCGCGCCGAAATACGCCGCCCAACTATCGAGTGCAAAACAGCCGTAATTTTGCTCACGACCTTCGCCGCTTATTGCCCAATCAATAAATTCCGGCAGTTCGTCGGTTTGTTCGATTTCAAGCGCGTCAAATTTTTCGCCGACTCCGCGCAACAGACGTGCTTTGCGTTCGGTGTCGAAAATACACAGTTTCCCCAAACCGGCTTCCGCCATCGAACTTATAAAATGACTTTTGCCGACGCCCGCGCCGCCGCGAATCGCCATAATCAACCGCTGTTGGCGCGGCATACGACTCAAAGGATTGATTTTAGGTTTATTTGGATTTTTCATTTTTGCTTTCTCCTTAGCTCTAAAATGTTTTCTTAATGTTTTTCCTGATTGTTTGTTTGATAACTGCCTACCGCCAAAGGCATTTTGTATCATTGATGAAACAAATCTAACATATGTTGCAGCGTGTTTCAAGTATGAAACACAAGATTTTTATTGTTTTAGAAAATTTTTATTTTTTTACGAATTTATTTTGGTTAAATCCAGTTCAAGGAAAAGAGTCTTTTAATAAGGATTTTCGTAGTAAGGAGCGATTTTATAAAAGCCAAAAGATTGATAAAGTTTGACGGCGCGCGGCATTTTCTCGGGCAAGGTGTCGAGGCGCATTTTTTCGTAACCTATAATGCGCGCTGCGGTTAATAGTTTCTCAATCAGAATTTTGCCCAGATTCAAGCCGCGAAAGTTTTCACGCACAAACAAGCGCTTCATTTCGCAAATACGTTCATCGAGTCGTCTCAAAGCCGCGCATCCGGCGACCGTGTTATTTACGTAAATCAAAAAAAGCCGACCGTTTGGTGCCGCATATTTGCCCGCAGACGTTTCAATTCTTCTTCAAAGTTTTGAAAACACAAATCGAGCGCGAGCCATTGTTCGTATTCGCGGATAAGCCGACGCGCCGCTTCAATTTGCTCCGGCGTTTCGGCTTCGATAACATCAATCATACAAAACCGAGTTTCTGTAATTTCTCAATTGTTACGCCGTCCGGTTTATTTTGTCCGTAAAGCATAATTCGCTCGACGTATTTGGCAATCATATCAACTTCCAAATTCACGTTGTCGCCGCTTTTCAAAGTGTGAAGATTTGTTTGATTCCAGGTTTTCGGAATAACGGCGATTTCAAACGAATCGCCGCTCAAATTCGCAATCGTCAAACTAATTCCTTCAACGGAAATCGAGCCTTTGTAAATTAAATACTTTGCAATTTCCCCAGGAAAACCGACGCGCACCGTCCAAAAATCTCCGTTCTGGATTGCGCCTAAAAATTCTCCCCTCGCGTCAATGTGTCCTTGAACGAGATGTCCGCCGAGCCGCGTCGTAGGCGTAACGGCGCGCTCCAGATTCACTTTTGCGCCTACCTTTAATTTTCCCAAAGCGGAACGCCGCAGCGTTTCGTTTGAAACATCAGCCGCGAAAGAATTCTCTTTTACATTAATCGCCGTCAGACAAACGCCGTTGACGGCAATCGAGTCACCTTCAATTGTATTTTCGGTAACCGTTTGCGCGGAAATTTTTACGCGCGCGCCGTCACCGCGCATTTCAAATTCTGAAATTTTGCCGAGTTCTTCAATTATTCCGGTAAACATATTCGTTAAAAGCAAGGACAAAAAATTTATTCCGTAACCATTTCGATTGATGACAGCTTGCGAACGTCGATTGAAATCGGCTCGTCGTTTTGAACTTTACGGTAAAGATTGACAAATTTCGCGTTCCAAACGACTTCACTTGGTTTGTAGGACGAGCGCGTGTGGACGGGTTGGGCGAAGGTTTCGTCAATCGCCGTCAGCAAAATCAAAAATTCGGCATCGGATTTTTCCAAATCTTTATTGGTTAAATTAAACAGCGGACTCGCTTCGTCAATCGGATGAACGATTGTCCAGGAAAGCGGAAAAAAGGAGACGTTGCTTCGTTCGAGTTCGAGCGAATCGAAGCGGCGGATGACGCTCCCGCCTTCTTCGACAAAATGCGACATCATCACTTTGATATTGACTTCGATAAGCTGGCTGGCGCGCATATTTACCAGCCGAAACATAAAGGATTGACCGCCCCGATAAGGAGCGACAATGGCGTTTTCGCTGAATTTTATCATTGCCGTCGGACGCGCAAAACGCGCAAACACCAAACCGATAATAAGTGCGTTCACCAGGAGACTGTAATAGGATTCTATCATTACGAGAAAATTCGGCAACACCCCGACCGGATGAATCGTGCCATATCCGATTGTCGCAAAGGTTTGCACGCTGAAGAAAAACGCGCGCAAAAATTGCGAGCTGAGCGGTGTCGAGGAACTGTCAACCAGCGCGTTAGCGCCACAGAGCGTGTAAAGCAAGCCGAAAAGAACATTGCTAAAAAAATACAGAATTAAAACAATGCCCAGAAATTTCGTCCAGGACATCGAGAGTGAAACGTGGAAAAAATTCAGCGACGAAATGTAAGCCAAACCTTTACGCTGAACATTAAAAGACCCGTCCGTGTTGATAAGACGCAGGCGGCTTTCACGCGAGACAATCGAGCCGAAACCCAAATCGCGGGGTTCACGCTCGGACAGCGCAGTCGCCATTTTCGTCTTGACCAGTTCTTCTTTAACGTCTTTTTTTACTTCTTCTCTAACGTCTTGCTTTGTTTCAAGCTCCATAATTTTATTCGTTGCTTTCCGCCAATATCTCGCGTAAGGCTTCGAGTTCGGGCAGAACCAGCAAATCCTTCGTGCGTCCGGCGGCGCGTTTGGCTTTCAGCAAGCCTTCGATTGACAAAACTTTCACTTCAAAACCATATAAGCTAATCGTAACCGATTCGTCAAAAACATTTGAAAATATTCCCACGCCTGAAACTTCCGCTAACAAATCAATGTCGCCGATAGAAGTTTCAAGCGTAAAATTCGCGCCGTTTTGCAAGGTTTGTTCGTCCCAGACAAAAAGTAAATTTGCGGGAAATCCGCGCGGGCGCGGATTAAATGGAGCAAGAGCGGCGGCGAGTTTTTTTAGATTTGCTCGTTCGCGCGAGTAACAAACGTCAAGGTCTTGCGTTAAATATGAAGAGCCGTGTCCGCGAAGAGCCATTCCGCCGATAATAACGAAAGCGACCTGATTTTCGACAAAAGCCTTTATCGCTTGCGTCGGCTTAATCATTTTTATTTTTTAACGATTTCCGCATCTCGTTTGAAAAAAACTCGACATCTTCAATCGCTTGCAGTGTCTCATTAATTCTTTCTTCCGGCGTCAATCTCAAGTTGCGCGCCAGCAAAGTCAAATCAATGCCGAATTCTTTAGCGGCGGCAACTTTACTTCCCGGACGCGGATTTCTAATTAGTTTTCCAATTTTTTCCAACCGTTTTTCGCTCAGCTTTTCCATAATTTTAACTTTTCAATCCGACATCTTTGAAAATTTTATCAAGAAACAAATTCGACAGTTTTTCCTGAATGCTATTTGACTTCAAACGCTCGTTCAAATTTTTGAAATCGACCGAATCGAGATTTTGGTCTTGGTTAAAACACGAGAAGACGAAAAATTCTTCGCCCGTGTGCGGGTTGACGTGGCGCTGCAAACACTGGGCGCAAACCTCTTTCATCATACACTGCATAGGCGAATTGATTGAGCCGATTGCAATGTGGTTTTCCTTAAGGAAAGGTTTCAAAGTTGTGTAGCGCGCTTCTTTAACGCCGTTCATCATTCTGTCTGAACCGATAGCAATAATTCGGTCAACGTCCGACAGTTTGACAGTTTGATCTCCCAAATGTCCTTCCGCGTAAGCAATCATCGCCTGTACTATATTGCCGCGAAAATGCGCGTCCTGCTGTCTGTGCGGGACAACTTCTTCGCCCATATCAGTCGCCCAGACGACCTGGTCAACCGCAGTTTCGATCTCCTCTCGTTTGACCAAATCCGCGCCGTTTCGGTAACCGGCAAAGTAAATCAGGCGATTGCCGCGCTGTTTCATCGCTTTGGCAATTGAGAACAAAACGGCGTTTCCCAAACCGCCGCCGGCGAGCATAACCGTTTCATTTTCGGGAATTTCCGTCGGTGTTCCGGTCGGACCCATAACGACGACTTCTTCGCCTTCTTTAAGAAGCGAAACGAGGCGCGAGGAAGTTCCCATCTCCAGAACAATCATCGAAAGCAAGCCTTTTTCTTCGTCAACCCATGCGCCGGTCAATGCTAAACCTTCCATCATAAGGCGTTTGCCTCCGACAACGGGAGCGGTCGTTTCAAAATTCTGCAGACGATAAAATTGTCCCGGCTCGAATTTCCTGGCTTGCAGCGGAGCTTTGACGATAACGTCAACGATTGTCGGCGTTAAGCGTTCAACTCGGACGACATAGCCGCGAAGCTGTTCGTCTAAAGTTTTGACGAGTCGGTTAAATTTATTTTCGTTTTCGGCTTCGTTTTGATTTGTTGTTTCCTTTGCAAAAAGTTCTGCTACGCGCTCGTAGCCGTGTTTGGCGGAAGCCATCGCTTTGACTACGTTTCCGGCGTAAATCGGATGATTGTCGCCGTAATAAGAAATAAATTTTCCGCCTTTTTCATAAGACGTGAAAAAACCGGTTTCACCTTTTTCCGTCGGAACGGCGTGAAAATTTCCGTCACCGTTTCGCTCTAATTTGTGCGGCGCGAAAAATTGTTTCCATTCGTCGAGCTTAAACGTTCCGGGATTTTCCTTTTCGTAAATTACGTTCGGGCTTGTTCCGGCGGCGACGCAAACCGTGCGCGCGGGAAACTCGACCATTTCGCCGGTGTTTTCAAATTTATTTGTATCGACGATGTAATTTAAACGCTCAAAAATCAACGCTTTGACCGCGCCGAAATCGTCCGGCACGGCTTCCGCCGGATTCATACATTCGACGAAATTGATGCCTTCTTCCAGAGCCTTTTGAACTTCTTCGTGATTTAAGCGATACGCGGGCGAATCCTGCAGACGCTTTCGATAAACCAGAGATACACCGCCCCAGCTTTGTACGAGCGACACAAAATTTGGTTCTTCGCCTGCTTCGTCGGCACGCTCGCGCTCAATACGAATCTCTTTGCCGTGTTCGAGGAATTCTTGAAATACGCGCGTTTCTTCTTCGTCGAAGCGCTTCCAAACGGCTTCTTCGCCAAACTCCGCGCTCAAACTCTCAAACATTTCCAGCATTTTTTCGACCTGCACCGGATAATAAGCGAAAATTTCCGTCGCCGTGTCAACGCCCGTCAAGCCGCCTCCGATAACAATTGCCGGAAGCCGGATTTGCAGATTTGACAGCGTATCTTTTTTGAACGCTCCGTTTAGCTGCAGAGACATCAGAAAATCCGATGCTTTGCGAATGCCTCGAATCAAATTGTTTTTCATCTTGACGATCGTCGGACGACCCGCGCCGGTGGCAATTGCAATGTGGTCAAAACTAAAATCCCAGGCGTCTTCAATCGTCAAAGTTCCGCCGAAACGAATGCCGCCGTAGGCGCGAAAACGCTCGCGGCGCGAGAGAAGAAGCTGCAGCATCGTTAAGAAATTTTTGTCCCAGCGAACCGTAATCCCGTATTCGGAAACGCCGCCGAAGCCTGACAAAATTCTTTCGTCCAATTCTTCGGTTATTTCCCGGATGTCTTTTATCGGTTTTGGACAAACTTTGCCGTTCGTACCCGTGATTTCGTCGGCGAGCGGTTCTATTTTTAAGCCGTCCATTCCGACGACGCCGAAACCTTCGTTCAAAAGATAATGCGCGAGCGTGTAGCCTGCCGGACCTAAACCGACGACTAAAATGTTTTTGCCGTTGTAAGGCAATGCAAAGGGGCGTTTCGCGTTTAGCGGATTCCAGCGCGTCAGCAAGCTGTAAATTTCAAAACCGTATGGCAAATTCAAAACGTCGGTCAAGGTTGCAGTTTCCGCCAACGGAATGTTCACCGGGTCTTGCTTTTGGAAAATGCAGCCTTTCATACAATCGTTGCAAATGCGATGACCTGTTCCGGCGCACATCGGATTGTCAATCGTAACCAGTGCGAGCGAGGCAATTGAATCACCGTGCCTCTTCAACAAGTGCATTTCCGAGATTTTTTCGTCGAGCGGACAGCCTTCGAGTTTTATTCCCAAAGGATTTCGCTTCGGCGAGCCGTCTTTTTCGTGCAGACCTGTCGAGCAGGAATCTTTCGAGCGTTCGTGACAAATCAGGCAGTAATCGGTTTCGTAAAGCGAATCGCGCAAACTGCCGCGGTCGTCGGTCAATTTAAAACCGTCGCGGCGGCGCAGTTCTTCGGTCGCGCCGCGTATTAAATCGGGAAATTCGTCGCTCGGATGAATTATATGTACGAGGTTTTGGTAATCGAGACCGTGCGGCGTTTTGAAGCTGTACCATTTTTTTTCTTTTTTGAAAAATGCAATGGCTGACCACGCTTCGATGAGATGCAGAACGGCTTTAACTTCGAGCAATTCGCCTGTTTCGTTCGTTTCATTAACAAACTGCGAGTAAACTTTGCCGAAAATTTTATCTTTTAGTTTCGCCGAAGCACTCTGGATATTTTCTATCGTGCTTTGCGCCGAAGCGGTCAATTCGAGATTTTTCGCAAGCTGTTCTTCGGCTTCGAGAATTTTTACAGTCATAGCTGCGACCGCTAATTCTTCGTCATAAATCAAATCGTCGCCGAAAGCCGTGTTTTTCAGTTCATTCAGAGCCGTGTTGAGTTCGGTTTCGTCAAAATCGGTTAAATCTTCCGCCTTGAATTTTTTGATGGCGCGCCGCTGAACAAAGAACTTATACGACCAAATCGGGTCTTGCTCATTAATAACACTCAACAACTCTTCCCGGTCTGAAACGATGCCGAACATTCGCGCTATAAAATCCGATAAATACGGTGCGGCATCGGTCAGAATTTTTGACTCGACTCGCTTCTCGTAACCACGCCCGCGCGTGGCAATATATTTGATTAACGCCTGGTGCAAAACGAATTCTTTTTCTTCGAGTTCAGCGTAGAATTTTTCAGCAATCTCTTTAAGTTTTCCGGCATCATAAAGGTCGGAAAACTTAAATCCGTCAATACCCAAATCAAAATCGTAACCGGAAGCTGAAGTTATAATTGCGTTTTGTTTTTCGGAAATCCCAATCATATATGTTTTTTTAGATGTAAATATAATAATTTGCGTCAAAGAAAAATATAACATTTACGCTTCGATTCAAACAAAAGCTGCCTCGCACGGGCGGTTTAAATTTTTGCTTTAACAGACGGAAAGGTGTATATTTTCAATAATTTTAACAAGGTCTCTTTTAGCAGTAACGATAAATACCGGAAGAATTTGCGCCCAATATGATATAAAAAAAGTTTGCCTCGCATAAACTTCGGCAATATAATAGAAATTCAAGGTTTAATAATAAAGTTTTAATAATAGAAGTATGGAAAAAAATGAAAGATTGCTGCCTCTGCCCGCCGGCGTCGGCAACGACTTACAAACAGCTAGCCAGGAATATCCGGTAAATTATTCACCTTTCTATGATGATGAGACGGTTGAGAATAAACGCTCGGTTATCGAGTATTTAAATATTATCTATAAACGTCTGCCGATAATTTTGGCGATGACGATTATAACAACCGCCGTTGTTGCCTTTTATATGTATCGGCAACAGTCCGTTTATGAAGCGCGCACGGAAATGGTTATCGAGCCGCGCAAACCGAAACCGCAGGAAAAACAAGCGACTTACATCAATTTCGGCAATGATATAAATTATTACAACACGCAGCTACAGCTTCTCCAAAGTCCCGAATTGATGCGCGACGTGGTTATCCGTCTGGGTTTGCAGCGCGAACCGAACTTGTTCGGCGTACAAAACAAAGGTTTTATCTCGAAACTCGGAACAATAGTTTCGGGCGAAAAGGAAGTTCAGAGCAGCGAAGTTTCTTCTTCGCTTCCGGTTATAGCTCAAACCGGAGCGGACGATACGGTTCAGATTGACCAGGTTATTCTTTCGCCGGAAGAAAAATCTCGTGTCAATAAGTATGCTGCCATTCTGCTGGGCGGTTTGCGGGTTGACCAAAAGGAAAAAACAAGTATCGTCAACATTTTCGTTCAAAGCACCAACGCCGATTTAGCGGCGAAGGTTGCCGATAAAACCGCCGAACTTTTTATTGAAAAAGACATCGAGCGTTCAACACAGGGCGCGAAAAAATCTCTGGAAGATTTGACGAAATCAATCGAGGATTTGAAGACAACCGTTGACGTAAAAGATAAGGAACGCATTGCCTATTTAAAGAATAGAAGTTTGCCTTTGCAGGAGAATGGTGGTGATTTGACGGCACAAAGATTGACAACTTTGAGTGGTCAATGGCTTACGGCGATAGACGACCGTCGAAAACTTGAAGCCAAACACGACGCAGCAGTGCGCGCCAACAGTCGGGGCGAAGGTCTTACCATTCCGGAATTGAGCGACAACAAAATTGCTGAGAATGAAATGCGCTTGAATATCGAACGAAAAGCCAAGCTGCAAGACCAGATGCGTCTTATTGACAAAGATATTCAAGACGCCGAAGCGAAACTCAGCCAGCTTCGAGCGAAATACACGGACGAAATGCCGGAAAACAAATCCGTCATCAGCCAAATCGCAAAATTAGAGCAAATCAAGGAAAAAACCAATAAAGAGGTTTCCCAGCTAATCGAAAATGAAAGCAGGAAAATCGAAACCAAAGCCGTCGGCGGCGTTCTTGTCGGGCTGAAATCGCAGCTCGAAGCGGCGCAGGGGCGTGAAGCACAGTTGCAGACTGCATACGCAAGAGAAGTCGCCAGCGCCAACCAGCAAGGGCAGGACGTAACGAGCCTGACAACCTTGACCAGAGAAATTCAAACACAGCGTACTTTACTTGACACACTCACCCAAAAACAAAAAGAGACGGAACTGGCATTAACCAGTAGCAGACCCGACAATCTGATAATTTCAAATCACGCCCAAAAACCGATGGAGCCGGTCGGACCCAACAGAAAACGCAATACTTTGATTGCATTTTTAATCTCGCTGGCGGCGGGCATCGGTTTGGCGTTTCTGCTTGACTACTTAGACGATTCGGTTCGGACTTCCGACGACATTGGCAGATACCTGGGCTTGCCGACGCTGGCGTTGATTCCGCACCAAACCAATAACGATAAGCGCAAACTAAATACCGCATCCGCGAAAAACGGCTATGCCTCTTCAATGGCTTTGGTTTCGCTCGAAGATAATCGTTCGGCTGTCGCCGAAGCTTATCGTCATTTGCGGACATCTTTGCTGTTTTCGTCCGCCGGAAAGCCGCCGCAGACGATTTTGGTAACATCTTCGCAGCCTGCTGAAGGAAAGACGACAACCGCTATCAATACGGCAATCACGCTGGCACAAGGCGGCGCTGATGTTGTAATTATTGACTGCGATTTGCGTCGTCCGCGTCTGCACAGTCATTTCGGATTGGAAAACGGAAACGGTTTGACCAATTATCTTTCTGGCGAAAAAAATACGGATAATTTGCTCAAACCATATACAAATCTGCCGAGGCTCAAAGTTATTACCAGCGGACCGATTCCGCCGAATCCGGCTGAACTTTTGAGTTCGGCGGAAATGAAAAATCTTTTGCAATTCCTGAAAGGAAATTACAAGCACGTAATTATTGATTCGCCGCCGGCAATCTCCTTTACGGACGCGGCAATCCTGTCAACCTTGGTTGACGGCGTTATTTTGGTGGCGATGGCTGGTAAAAGCTCTATTCATTTGATACGGCGCTTCAAACAACGCCTTGCCACTATCGGAGCGCGCATTTACGGCGTTGTGTTAAACGGCGTGAAACTCAATTCCGTCGAATATAACTATTACGGCTACGGCTACACATCCGATTATTACACCAACCACGACGATTCGACGCCGTTGATGGAAGACGTCGCTTCGGTTCACGAAACTAAAAACTAGAAAGACAAAAATAAAAAGTAAAAAGGCAAAAGTGATTCTTTACTTTTGCCTTTTTACTTTTAAAAAAACTTCAAGGGCTTTTTCCCAATTTGGCAGAGGAGAAAGCCCGAATTTTTGACTGAAAAGACAAGCAAGGCGCGAATTTTTCGGGCGCGGCGCGGGACGTTTTAAGGTATTGTTTGAAACGCTGTCGAGCAGATTTTTGTCAAAGCCTTTGATTTCACAAACCTTGCGTGCAAACTCTTCGTAACTCGCGCCGCTTCCCGAATTCGTAACGTGAAAAATGCACGGCATATCAAGTTCTGCCAATTCGCGCAAGCGCGTTGCTAAATCTTCTGCAAAAGTCGGCGTCCCGTATGCGTCGTAAATCGCTTTTATTTGTTTTCTATCGGCGAGAAGCTCGTGCATCACGCTTAAAAAATTCGTGCCATCGTCTCCAAAAATCCAGCCCGAACGCACAATAATCGAACGCGCGTAGGCATTTCTCGCCCGAATTTCGCCTTCGAGTTTCGATTTGCCGTAAACGCTCTGCGGATTCGGCGTGTCGCGCTGCGTGTAAAATTCTTCCTTCGCGCCGTCGAAAACGTAATCGGTCGAAATCGTTACAAAAGCACTTTCATATTTTTTTGACGCCAGCGCAAGATTTTCAACGCCGACAGCATTTGCCGCGAAGCACAAATCTTGATTGGTTTCCGCGCCGTCAACATTCGTGTAAGCGGCGCAGTTTATTACGGCGTCGGGTTTTTCGCGCGCAAAAACTTCAAACACTTGCTCGCCGTTTGAAATGTCCAATTCCTGCCGCGTAAAAGCAGAAACGTCATCGCCGATTGCTTGGCAGTGTTTAATTGTTGCCCGCGCGACCATTCCGTTTGCTCCGGTTACCAAAATTTTCATCGGTTTTTTATAGCTACTAGACAAAAATGCTTTGCAAAAATTAAACTAGAAACTTTGTAAAATCAAATAAACTTTTAAGATACGGAGATTAAATAATTTTATGGCACAATCGGCAAACGATATGCGCAAAGGAATGGTGATAGTTTTTGAAGGCGCGCCGTGCAAAGTGATGGAATTTCGGCATCACACGCCGGGAAACCTGCGCGCGATGGTTCAAGCGCGGCTTCGCAATTTGAAAACGGGAAGTTCTTTTGAACATCGCTTTCGCTCGAACGACACGATAGAACGCGCGATGCTCGAACAGCACGATATGGAATATCTGTATTCGGACGGCTCGCAGCATCATTTTATGAACACGGAAAATTACGAGCAAGTTGCCTTGAGCGAAGACGAGCTTGGCGACGCGGCGCAATGGCTGATGCCCGGCTTGAAAATTGAAGTCGAGTTTTACAACGGCACGCCGATTGGCGTAAAACTGCCGGATTCGATGGAGTTGACGGTTACGCGAACCGACCCGATTTTAAAAAGCGCGACCGTTTCCAATTCAAACAAACCAGCAACTTTGGAAAACGGCGTGGCGATTTCCGTTCCGCCGTTTATTACCGAAGGCGAGCGCATCCGCGTCAACCCGACCGAATCGAAATATATCGAAAGAGTGAAATAGTCTGGAGAGTTTAGGGAGTCTGGAGAGTGCGAAATATCTTTTGACTCTCAAAACTCTCCAGACTCTCCGGACTAAAAATGTTTTTCCTCTATAGCCTTCTGCTGACAATCAGTTTTCTGTTTTTGCTGCCGCGTTTTCTGCTCGACGCCTGGCGAAAGGGAAAATACGCCGCCGGTTTTTGGCAAAGGCTTGGAAGTTTGCCGGAATTTCCGCGCGGCGAAAAACCCGTCATCTGGCTGCACTGCGTTTCGGTCGGTGAAACAAACGCAGCACGACCGCTCGTCAACAAAATTCTTGAAAACTTTCCCGAATATCGGCTTGTCATTTCGACAACGACAAGAACGGGTCAAAATCTGGCGCGCGAAATTTTTGCAGATTCTGCGGAACTGGTTTTTTATATGCCTTTTGATTGGAAATTCAGCGTTCGCCGTGTTTTGCGCAACATAAAACCGGACGTTGTTTTGATAATGGAAACCGAGCTTTGGTTCAACTTTATCCGCGAATCTAAAGAAAGCGGCGCGATCGTCGTCATCGTCAACGGCAGACTTTCGGAAAATTCGCTTAATCGGTATCTTTGGATTCCGAAAACAATTCGCTGCGTGCTGCAAAACATTGATTTGGCTCTGATGCAGGGGCAAAAAGACGCGCAGCGAATCGTGCGGCTCGGAATTCGCGCCGATAAAGTAAATGTTACGGGAAATGTTAAATTTGACCAGAATTTTGACGAAACCAAAAACGGCTTAACCGAAAACTTACAAAGAAGATTTGCTATTACAAAAGACGCGCCGCTGATTGTCGCCTCAAGCACGCACGCGCCGGAAGAACAATGGATTTTGCAGGCTTTCAAAAAGGTTTATAAATCTTCGACGGAAAATCCGCCGCGTCTTTTAATCGCGCCGCGCCACCCTGAACGCTTCGCGGAAGTTGAAAAATTGGTAAAAGAAACCGGAATTGATTGGGCAAAGCGTTCCGAAACCGAATCGAGCCGCGACCGTTCAGCTAAAGTAATTTTGCTCGATTCTATCGGCGAACTTCGCGCAATCTATTCGCTTGCCAAGATTGTTTTCGTCGGCGGAAGCCTTATCCCGCATGGCGGGCAAAGCATTTTAGAACCTGCAATTGCTGAAAAGCCGATTGTTACGGGTTTTTACACGATGAACTTTGAAGCCGCGACAAAAGAATTTTTGAATCAAAACGCGCTCATTCAATTGCCAAAACTCGCCGAAACAGAAGTTGTCGAAAAACTCGCGGAAACTTTTTCACAGCTTTTGCAGAACCAGGAAGCGCGACAAACATTAGCGAAAAACGCGCTTGCCGTAATGCGAAAAAATCGCGGCGCAACCGAAAAAACAATTGAGCAGCTCAAACCTTTTCTGCAAAACAGCAGCACAAAAACTTTCTCGCAAAACAATCAACCCGATGCTTCTTGAATCACGCAGTTTATGATTTTCGTCTTTTACTTTTTCACATTAGTTTTAGTTTTTCTCGGCTACAAATCTCTGCACGGCGGAATTGATTATCTGAACTATTTCAAAAAAGAACTAGTAAAAACGCAGCCGGATTTTACGCCGTATGCTTCCGTAATTGTGCCGTGTCGCGGAATTGAGGAAGGTTTGCGCCGGAATCTATCAGCGTTGTTTCAACAAGATTATCCTAAATACGAAATAATTTTCGTATTTGACGATGAAAAAGACCAGGCATTTACGGCGGTTGAAAATTTGGTCGAATCGAATACGGACAAAATTCGCGCCGATGAAACCGGAAATAGTCCGGGTAAGATAATCGACGTTTTGAACGGTTCTAATGTTCCGCTCTCGCAAAGAGCGGACATAGAAAAACTCGTAACGGTGAAATATGTAATTGCCGGACGAGCCGAAGTTGAAGGGCAAAAGGTTCGCAATCTGCGCCAAGCCGTTTTGGAAACTGCGGCGCACAGCGAGATTTTCGTTTTCGTAGATTCCGACGCGCGCCCGACTGCAAATTGGATGCGTGATTTAATCGCGCCTTTAGAAGATGAAACGGTCGGTGCGGCGACCGGTTATCGTTGGTTTATTTCAAAAAACGGCGGATTTTCGTCACAATTACGCTCGGTTTGGAACGCTTCGATTGCTTCGGCTCTGGGCGCGAACGGGAAATCAAATTTTTGCTGGGGCGGCGCGACGGCGATTCGGCGCGCAACCTTTGAAAAATTGAATATACGCGAAAAATGGCGCGGAACTTTGTCGGACGATTTTACCGTTACGAGAGTTTTAAAAGAAGCGAGTTTGCCTATTTGTTTTGTTTCACAGGCGCTGACGGCGACGGTTGAAGATTGTTCGTTTTCGGAACTTCTCGAATTTACGACGCGACAGATGAAAATTACGCGCGTTTATGCGCCGCATTTGTGGAAAGCGTCTTTTGCCGGTTCATTTCTTTTTTCGTTTACATTTTGGACGGGCGTTTTGCTTTTGTTTTTCGTTTCAGGCTGGCAATTCTGGGTAACGCTCGCATTTTTATTGACAATTCTCGCACTCGGTGTAGGCAAAGCATATCTTCGGTTAAATGCTGTCAAACTTGTTTTGAAAAATTATGAAAAAGAGTTAAACCAAAGTTTTTTATGGCAAATGACGCTTTGGACAATTACGCCTATTTTGTTTTTCTACAACGACTGCGCGGCGCTGCTTTCACGGAAAATCGTTTGGCGCGGCATCGAATACGAATTGAAATCCGCCGGCGAAACTGTCATTATTAGCGATAACACCGAATAAAATTGCCCGAACAGTAAAGAAAAATAAACTAACGCGGGAGAATTTTGTATGATAAAAAATTTGCTCGACGCAGACGAAAATCCGCCGCCGGGAACAAAAGTAATAATAGAAGAGACAACTGTTGAACCGACGGCAACGATTGGCAGTAAAGAAGTTGATTTGGCTGACCGTACATTGCAAGCCGAAGATATTCTTGAAATTCCCGCAACTGCCGTCGAACCGCAAAATGTTGCGGAAATTTCCCGAACGCCGATTGATACGACAAATTTTCAGCAAATTAGCGATGAAACATTTGTTGAATCGTCAAAGCCCGAAACAGAAAATTTTGTTTTACCTGCCGACCAACCGACGCAGACAAGACAAGAACCGCCGCCGCTTTTTCAAACCGATTATAAACCCGAATCGCAAGCCGAAACGATGCGTAACAGCGGGCTTGCGTATGCGGCGGCAATCACGCTTTTCGGCGCGGTCGTTTTTATGATGGTTATTGGATGGTTTGCGGATTTGCTTTTGGGTAGTTCTCCGTGGGGAATTGTTGTCGGCATAGTTTTAGGCGCAACCATTGGATTTATTCAATTTTTCCGGCTTACTTCGCAAATCCTTAAAAATAAAGAATAAGTCTTCGAGTATGCCAAAATAAATAAGAACTTTTACCGCAGAGATAAAACGCCGCAGAACAATTTTTTAAGAAGTAATGTTTTCTCTGCGAAACTCCGCGTCTTTTCTCTGCGCCTCTGCGGTGAAAACTTATAACCTTTAAGTTGGGTTATTTTGAGAAAAATTGCACAAACCTTTATTCCTGCTTTGATATTTACTGATTTTCTTTGTAAAATCTTTGTTTCGCAATGAGCGGAAATTCCGAACCTGTAGAGACAGAACAAGAAAGCGACGTTATTGATGCCAATGCTGGCGCGCTCGTTTCGCACCGTCGGATTTTGTGGGCGATGGCGGCGGTAACGATTCTCGGCGGTTTGCTCGGTTTTATCTTTGTTTCGCCGGAGTTCGGCGCGGGCGTTTTATTCGGCGGCGGTTTATCTTTGGTCAATTATTATTGGCTGAAAAGTTCGCTTCGCGGCATTTTTGATAAAGCCGTTTCTACGGGCGAGAGACCGAGATTTTTTGGCGGTACATACTTTTTGCGTTATCTGGCGTTCGGAACGCTTTTGTTAATCGTTTTCCTGACAAAAGTTTTGCCGATAATCGCCGTGTTATTAGGTTTGGCGAGTTTCGCGTTTGCGATTATTGTCGAGGCTTTTATACTTTTATTTTTATCCGTTTTTAAGAAATAAAATTATGTTTTTATTTGCAGAAGCCGCAGCAGCGGAAGAACATCATTCGCCGCTTATCGTTGAGTTTGTCAATCATTATTTGGGCGAGCCGCTTCATCATTTTGAGGTTACTTATACAAAACCGATTTGGGATAAATTTCTCGGTCTGTTCGGCTCAAACGCTGAAGCCGTGTTCGGTAAATATACACCGGAGAACGCGATTCCGTGGTATACGATAATGTTCTTGATTGCGTGCATTTTAACGCTTGTCGCAATCTGGATTTTCAAAGGCAAACTCTCAGAAGACGACCCACACGAAGGGCAGCTTACGCTCGAAGCCGGGTATTTTGCTTTGCGCGATTTGGTCGTCAACGTCATCGGCGAACACGGCTTTAAATATTTTCCGGTCGTGGCGACCTTTGCTGTTTTGATTTTGATTTCAAATTTGATGGGACTTTTTCCGCTGTTTATGGCGCCGACGGCTTCAACCAGCGTTACGTTTGCGCTCGGCATTGCGTCTTTCGTTTATTACAATTACATCGGGATAAAAGAGAACGGACTGAAAAACCATCTGGCGCATTTTGCGGGACCGAAATTGCCCTGGTATATGTTTTTAATCACGGTTTTGATTTTCGGCATCGAGCTGGTCAGTAATTCGATTCGACCTCTGACGCTCGGCGTGCGGCTTTTTGCCAATATGTTTGCCGACGAAAAAATCAGCGAGACCATCGCCAATATGTATCCGCCGTTTACGCAGTTTCTCGTTCCGGTCGTGCTTTTGCCGCTGGCACTTTTCGTCGCTTTTGTGCAGGCGTTTGTGTTTACGCTGCTTTCGGTGATTTACATCAGCGAAGTTTCGCACGCGCCGCACGACGATAAACACGGAGGCGTACATTCGCCCGAAACAGGCGAAGCACTTGCTACGGCGCACGTCTAACGATTTTAAATTTTGGATTGGTTTTTGATTCAAATTACATTTGATAATTTTCTTAAGAGACACGAAAGCAGTTTTGTTTTAACGTTTGAAAATCTGCATTTTATAGCAATTGTGCCGACACGATTACAGGAGCGCCGCGTCTCCCAAGACTGCGGATTGCATACCGGAAGTCAGGCGAAATCATAACAGACAAAGCGAATTTTTACGCGGAAAGCAAAATTGCCCGGAAGTCTCAAACTAAAAAACTAAATTAGGAGACTAAAATGAATAAATACAAAAATATCTTTTTCAGCGTTTTAACTTTGCTGATTTTTTCGACAATGGCTTTCGCGCAAGGCGCAGCCGACAATGAATCAACCGTTACTTCTTCGAAAGCGATAGGCGCAGGCTTAGGGCTTATCGGTTTCGGTTTGGCGGCAGGACTTGCGGGCATCGGTCAGGGCTTGGTCGGTTCGCGTGCGGCAGAAGGCGCGGCTCGCAATCCGGGCGCGGTCGGCAGTATCCAGACATTGATGATTATCGCTCTGGCGCTCATCGAATCACTCGTTTTGTTTGCGCTGCTGCTCGTGTTTCTCAAAGTGGCATAGTTCTAAATTCGATTTTCAAACTTTTGCGGTCAAGGTTTCCAAAACTTTGCCCGCTTTTTCATTTAACATTTATCATTTACCATTAAACTAATGAACATTATTCGACATCGAACGTAAAAATTGATAAATGATAAATGAACATATGACTGACCAATTTATCGGACAAACTTTAGCGGGTAAATACCGGGTTGATTCCAAATTGCGCGAGAGCGGTTTGGGTAAGATTTATCGCGGGACGCATCTTTTGATGGATAAGCCCGTGAGCGTGAAAATTCTCTCGCCCGCGCTTGCCGCCGATGAAAATACGGTGAAGGATTTTTCAGCCGAAGCGCGCACCATTTCGCGCATTTCTCATCCGAACATTTTAAACGTAACAGATTTCGGCACGGATGCCGGCGGCACTGTTTACACGATTTTGGAAGACGCAAACGGCGAAACTCTCAAGGAAGCAATTGCCCGCGAAGAAAAATTTACGCTTAACCGCGCCGTTCGCATTGCCTGGCAAATCGCCGCCGCGCTCGCCGCCGCGCACGCTGCCGGAGTCGTTCACAATCACTTAAACGCCGGGAACGTTTTGCTCGCGCAAACGCCTGCCGACCCGGAAACGGTAAAGATTCTGAATTTCGGTTCGGTAGAATCGAAGAAAGATTTTGCGCCTGAAGATAAAACGGTTTTGAAAGATTTGGAGTATCTTTCGCCCGAACAAAATACTTCAGCAACAGAATCGGATGAACGCTCGGACGTTTATGCGCTCGGCGTGATTTTTTATGAAATGCTGACGGGCGAAGTTCCGTTCAAAGCGGAAAACGTCGCTGCCTTGATAAGTAAACAAGCGAAAAATCCGCCGCCGCCGCTTACTGCATACCGCAGTGATTTACCGGAAGATATTGAGTTTGTCGTGTTAAAAGCATTGGCAAAAAATCCCGAAATGCGTTATCAAACGGCAAGTGAATTCGCCAATGCTCTGAATCGCGCGTCAAATAACGTCGGCGGCGCGCAAACGATTCTCGCGCCGCTTGCAGCAGCAGACGTAACCGACAATGCGACGAATAATCTGTGGAAAACGGCGTTTGTCGTTTTGGCGGGAATTTCTCTGCTTGCCGTCGGTTTGATTTACGCGACTTCCGTCAAGCAAACCAATGTGCCGACGCAGCTGCAGACAGACGCTAACGGTCAACCGGTTCAGCCTCTGAATCCGGCAACCGGAACAAGCGAGCAGGGTTTGGCTAATATACCGTATCCGTCAGCAGAAATGGCGGGAAACGCAAATATAATGATTCCGCAAATTATGTCCGGCGGCGGTGGTGGATATGACCCGTGGGCGCGTGGCGGTGCGCCTCCTGCGGGTGCGCCGCCGCCAATGCCGATTGGTCCGCCCGGACAAATCTATACGATTCCGGGAAATTCAAACAGTATATTTATGCAAGACGGCGTAATTTACGAGCGCGTGCCGGTTAATTCCAATACAAACACAAACGCGCAGCTTGCGCCTACGGCAACACCGAAAGGCGGGAAAACGCCCGCGCCTGCCGCAAATACGGTGCAGCCTTCGCCGACACCGAACGCGCAAACTCCGGCAGCAGATACGAAACCGGCACCGACGCCGGCTCCGAAAACGGAAAAGACTCCGGCAAAACCGGTTGCAACTCCGAAAACTACAACGCCGCCCGCTTCGACCGCAAAGCGTCCGCAAAGCGGAGAAGAGCAAAATTTGTAAGACAAGAGTAAAAAATAGAAAGGCAAAAATTCAATTACGAAATTTTGCCTTTTTCAATTGGCAGACCGCAATATAAATTTGCTTTACAAACTTAAATCGTCGTTTGAATTTTTAATTACCGACTTTAACACTGTCCAAAACTCGCCTTGCGGTTTCAATCAAATTTTCTTCAACAGTAATGATTTTCAAAATGCCGCCCGGCGAAAAATTTGCACATTCGTTTTCGGCTAAAAATTTCATCAATTTCTCAGGCGCAACACGCGCATTTTCGCCTAATTTTACGGCAATGCCATCGCGTGTTTTATCAACGGAGACGACGTGCATTTGTTCGGCTAATTTTCTAAGGCGCGCATATTGAAACAGATTTTCCACAGACGCAGGCATTTTGCCGTAACGGTCATTTATTTCCGAGTAAATTTGGCGCAAATCTTCTTCGCGCGCAACGGAAGAAATCCGCTTGTAAGTGCGCAGACGCTGGCTCGTTTCGTTGATATAATCATTCGGAATCGAAACGTCTATGCCAAGATTTATCGAAACGCTCGTTTCGTCTTCGATTTCATCGCCTTTTAATTCCTGAATCGTGTGTTCGAGCATTCTAGTGTAAAGGTCAAATCCCAAAGCGTCGAGTTGACCGGATTGCTGACCGCCCAAAATATTTCCCGCGCCGCGCAGTTCTAAGTCCAGAGCCGCGATGCGAAAGCCCGCGCCCAAATCAGAAAATTCACGAATCGCCGAAAGGCGTCGGCGCGCGATCGGCGTTAATTCAAGTTCGCTTGGAATAAGCAAATAAGCGTAAGCGCGGCGGTTTGAACGCCCGACGCGACCGCGCAGTTGATAAAGCTGTGAAAGACCGTAATTGTCGGAGCGATTGATGATAATTGTATTTGCGCGCGGTATGTCGATGCCGTTTTCGATAATTGTCGTGGCGACGAGAACGTCGTATTTATAATCAACAAAATCGAGCATTACGTTTTCCATCTCTTTTTCGTTCATCTGCCCGTGTCCGATAGCGATGCGCGCGTTCGGCACGATTTTCTGAACCAGCGCGGCGATTGCTTCGATTGTTTCGACGCGGTTGTGTATGAAAAAAATCTGACCGTTTCTGGCTAATTCGAGTTCGATTGCCGATTTGATAACGCCTTCGCTAAATTGGACGACCTGCGTATTTATCGCAAGACGGTCACGCGGCGGCGTTTCAATTATGCTCATATCGCGCATTCCGAGAAGCGACATATTCAGCGTGCGCGGAATCGGCGTCGCGCTCAAAGTCAAAACATCGACTTTCTTTTTCAACTGCTTCAGTTTCTCTTTGTGCGCGACGCCAAAACGCTGTTCTTCGTCAACAACTACTAGACCAATTTTCGGCACTTTCACGTCGTTCGACAAAATCCGGTGCGTGCCGATTAAAATATCAACCTCGCCTTTTTCTGCCTTTTCGACAACCGCTTTTTGTTCTTTTGTCGAGCGAAAGCGTGATAATAATTCGATTTTTACAGGAAACGCGGCAAAACGCTGCTTAAAACTTTCCGAATGCTGATAAGCAAGAATCGTTGTCGGCGTCAAAACCGCGACCTGTTTTCCGTCCATCACAGCCTTAAATGCCGCGCGCATTGCCACTTCCGTTTTTCCGTAACCGACATCGCCGACAATCAATCTGTCCATCGGAACGGCAGCTTGCATATCGCCTTTCACGTCCTCGATTGCCGTCCCTTGGTCAACCGTCAATTGATACGGAAAAGCATCTTCAAATTCTTCCTGCCAGGGCGTATCGGGGGAAAACGCAAAACCTTCGACCAATTTCCTTTCGGCGTAAAGACGAAGAAGTTCGTCCGCCATATCGCGCATCGCGCGCTTTGCTTTCGCTTTCGTTTTTTGCCAGCCCAAACCGCCCAGACGGTCTAAAGTTGGCGTTGCCGCTTCGCCCGAAGAATACCGCGAAACCAAATCAAGGCGTTCGACCGGCACGAAAAGTTTGGCGTTTTCGGTGTAAATAAGGAGCATAAATTCACGCGATAAACCGCCGGTCTGCAAAGTCTGCAAACCCTCAAAACGCCCGATGCCGTGGTCGACGTGAACGACAAAATCGCCTGCTTTCAAATCGCGGAAGTCCGAAACAAAAGCGGCGGTTTTCGATTTTTGAGATTTGCGCGCCGATTTTTGCTGCGGCTTTTGATATTCGTGCTGCGTATTTTCGCCGAAAATGTCGCTTTCCGTATAAACCGTCAAATCAAACGCGGGAATTTCAAAACCGGCGGATAAATCACCGACAAGCAAAGAGTTTTGCGGAACGGAAACATCGTAATCGCGCAGAATTTCCGTCAGGCGTTCGGCTAAACCGTGCGACTGCAAAACAAAAATTCTTCCGTCGCCGAAACTTTGCGCCTTTCCAGTGGGAAATTCCTTTTGTTTTATTTCGTTGGCAAAATCCTTCAAATTTCCGTGAAACTTTCGCGTCGAACGCGACCCGAGCGAGATTTCCTGTTCGATTTCAGCCGTCGGAAAAAGAAAAAGCGGTTTGCTTTCATGATTATTTCTTCCGATTTGAATTTCGGGATTTTCATTTTCAAACGCCAGACTTTCGTCAGTTGCCGAAGCTGCTTTGCCGAGTGTTCTAAGTTCGATTCGCTTTTGTTTGTTCAACTTTTCGCGTAATTCTTCGGCGTTTAAATATAGTTCTGTCGGCTGTAAACCAATATCGTCGGCTTCGATAGTTTCGTTAAAACGCTTTTCAAGATTTTCGTAAAAAAGCGACAGCGAATTTTCCGCAATCGTCGGTTCATCAACGACGAAAACGCAGTCTTTCAAATAATCAAAAACGCTTGATTGGCGCGGCTTTACAAGCGGAATAAAGAATTCCCAGCCGGAAAAATCTTCACCTTCATCGGCAAATTGCGTTCTGTCGAGCAAGTTGCGCGAAAATTTTTCGTCGGCAAATCTTTCTCGTGCGAAAAACGCCCAATCTTTGAAATCCTGCGCGCCTGCTGCAAATTCGCGCATCGGCGCGAGTGAGATTTCCTTTATTTGTCCGGTTGAAAGTTGTGTTTCGGCATCGAATTCGCGTATCGAATCAACCGTATCACCAAAAAATTCGACGCGCACGGGCATTTCCGCGTCCGGCGACCAAACGTCAACTATTCCGCCGCGCACGGAAAACTCACCGACCGCTTTTATCGGCTCTTCGCGGACATAACCGCTTGCAATAAGTTTTTCAAGCAGAATTTCAGGCGCAAAATCTTCGTCGCGTTTTAAAACCGCGCCGAGTTCGCGCATTTCCACGGGGGAAATTGTTTTTGTAATCAAAGATTTAATGGAAGCAACCACAAAATCAGGCTGGTTCTGCGACAAACTCCACAATGCCAGAGCGCGTGTTTCCAAAGTTTCCGCATGCGGCGAGACGCCCGAATAAACGTCGGACTCAAAAGAAGGCAAGGCTAAAAGTCGTGAGTTGCCAGATTTCGGTTGCGAGTTAGCCGAATTTTGATTTCGGATTGAGTTTTGCCAGAAATTCAAATCGCACGTCCACGTTTCTAACTCTTTATTTGAATCGGCGACGACGACAAAAGTTTTTTTCGTCTCACGTTGCAGCTTGGACAGAACAAAAGCGCGCGAAGCAATTGAAGTCAAACCGCTCAGGGAAATCACGCGCGCGCCTGTGCCGATTTCGCCGCGCAGACGCTCGAATTCGCTTTTTGATTCGGACGGAAAACTCATTTCGTTTACGGTTAATGTTTAATCGTTAATAGTAAATTGTAAAAGCGGCGATTTCAATTAACAATTAACAATTAACGATTATCAAAAATCGGTCTGTGGTTTATAATCTTTCTTCATTATTAAAACAAATATTATGAGTATTTTCGAATTCGACCAAATTATCGAGCCGAACGACCAGACCGAAGCGCGTCGAGAACACCTTGAAAAGTTACGCGCGATTGTCGGAAACGTCTATCCGAATAAATTTGAACGTTCGCGTATAACCGGCGAAGAAGATACGATAACGCGCGTTGTCGCGTTTGCCAGCCCGATTGCCGATTCGCATATTTCGCAATTAGCCGAAAATGAAAAGCCTTCCGACGAACAGCGCGACGCGGTAAACGCAGAATTGAATCAACTTCGAGTTCGTGTTGCCGGACGCCTCGCCGTTCCGCCGCGCGTGATGGGAAAAGCGGCGTTCGTTCATTTGTCGGACGGCGCCGAACGTTTGCAAATCTACGTTCGCAAGCAAGATGCGAAAGCTATTAGCAACGACACGGGAAAAGTTATCGAAGCGGAAAATGCGGCGTGGGAACTTTTTAATTTTCTCGACCACGGCGATTTTATCGGTGTCGAAGGATATTTGTTTATAACAAAAACGGGCGAGCTTTCGGTTCATGTCGAAACAATCCGGTTTTTATCAAAAGCAATGTTGCCGATGCCCGACAAAATGCACGGTATCAGCGACCCGGAACTTCAAAGACGTTTTCGTTACGCCGATTTGATTGCGTCGAGCCTGCAAGTCGAACACGACGGTTTGACGACGCGCGAAGTTTTTGAACGCCGTGCAAAATTAATCAGCGGAATGCGCCGCTATTTGGACGACCACGATTTTATCGAAGTCGAAACGCCGATGCTCACGCCGAAAGCGACGGGCGCGGCGGCAAAGCCTTTTTCAACTTTTCACGAAGCGTTAAAGATTCCGCTTTACGCCCGCATCGCGCCGGAGCTTTATTTGAAACGCCTGACCGTCGGCGGTTTCGAGCGGGTTTACGAACTGAATCGAAACTTTCGCAACGAAGGTCTTTCAAACAAACACAATCCCGAATTTACGATGCTCGAATTTTATTGCGCGTATATGGACGTGAACGGAATGATGGATTTTTGCGAACAGATGTTGAAGGAATCGGTGCGGAAAGCGACGGGCGGAAGTTTGCAGGTGAAATATGGCGAGAATGAGATTGATTTTTCAAAGTTTGAAAGATTGATGATGAAACAGGCAATTGTAAAATATTATAAATTTCCGAGAATTGAAGAAGAATGGCTTAGTAGTTTAACTAACTTACGTCGCCTTTATGCGTTTCTAATGTTAATGGATTTAGGAAAGGTGGAAGCAGGTGTTGTTGCAAGTTTCTCTGCCAATACTTCTGATAATGAATTACTTTCAGAATCTTTCAAAAAACAAGATGAGTTTGCACAGTCTCAGAAGAATATAGACAAGTTGTGGGAAAAAGCAGATTTATTTAGTGAATCTATGCCGGATAGAGATATAGCTTCAAAGAATGGACTTACAGATGGAATGCTTGGGTTTATTGGAAATTATCTTATTAAGGAAGTTGCTGACGAACGCAAGAAAGCTCACATAGTTGAAAGATTATTTGGAAACATTGAACCTTTGCTTGTTCAACCAACATTCATCATTGATTACCCGAAATCAATTTCGCCTTTATCAAAAGCGTCGCCGGAAAACCCAAACGTCGCCGAGCGGTTTGAACTCTTTATCAACGGAATGGAATGCGCCAACGGTTTTTCGGAACTCAACGACCCGCAGGAACAAATGGAGCGTTTCCGCGACCAGATGAAAGAACGGACGCTCGGCGACGAAGAAGCGATGGTGATGGACGAAGATTACATTCGCGCGCTCGCTTACGGAATGCCGCCCGCCGCCGGAATCGGCATCGGGATTGATAGATTGGTTATGCTGCTCACAAATCGCCATTCAATCCGCGACGTGATTCTTTTCCCGCACATGCGACCCGAACGGAAACACAGCGAAATCGCTGAACAGTCCGCCGTAACCGCCGCCGAAAACTGGTTAGCTCTAATTGATAACGACGATGCGGGCGAAAGTTGGAATCAAGCCGCATCTTTATTCAAAACCGCCGTTACCTCAGAGCAATGGAAATCTTCTTTAGCGTCGGCGCAGGTTCCGCTTGGAAAAGTCGTCTCTCGTAAATTGAAATCCAAACGATACACCAAGGAATTGCCTGGCGCGCCGGACGGAGAGTATGTCGTTGTCGAATATGAAACGTCTTTTGAGCAGAAAAAAAACGGCACGGAAACAGTTGTGCCAAGGAAAGACGCGGATGGAGAATGGCGCGTATCAGGCTATTTTGTTAAATAGGACACAGCCGAAAAGTAATTTTATGAAAGACAAATTCATTTTGCTGCGAAAAATAAATGTTCCGGCAATCGCGCTTTTCGCAATATTTTTGTTCGGGCAAATTCCCTGTAAAGCGCAGGGCAAACAATCAAATGTTTTATACGCTCAACCGACGCGACTAATGTTGAAAGGCGACAAAAATGCCGTCGAAGAAGAGAAAAAAGGGATTTTGCTGAGGGAAGAGTTTTATCCAATCGGTTGGTCAAAAGACGGCAAATTCGCTTTCTATGTCGAACCTGCCGACGAAGCATGCGGCTGCTATTTTGCGAAATTGGTCATTCAGGATTTGCGGACTGACAAAATTCTTTGGGAACGCAGTTATAACAGCGACGGAAACTCTCAAGTTACGCTCAAAAAGTATTGGGCAAAAAATCAGAAAGAGTTTTCTCAAAAACTGGCTCAATACCGCATCAGGGCGCAAAAGCAGTTTGCTTTGCAAAATCCTGCAATCAATTATAAGAAAGATGTGCTGACTCCTGAAATTAAGGTCAACATAACGGTTAATAATGAATACGCAGTGACGGGTAATGTTATTTTGCAGTTAATTTCAAAGGAAAAGGGAAGAAAAACGATTTACGAAAAAAAATTTGACCCGAAGAAATATGAATCTTTTAGGAATGCGGAGATTTCCGGCAGTTTGCTGAGTCCGTTCGAGCCGCGCGGGGCAATCGTGATAATCGAAACGTATCGCGGTTATGAAGGACCGCCGAATATTACAAAAATTAGAATTGTCGGAACAACTCTGACAACAGGATTTCGTTTATCTTAGCAGAAAGTCATAATTGGTTTGTAAAAAAATTGAGCAGAACAAAGTATTGAGATAAGTTTTCAAATTTTAACTTTAAGGGAGAAAAAAATGGCACAGGAAAATGACGACGTATTTATTGACAGAGCAATGGACACAACTAAAACGGGGCGTGATATTCCGGGCGGCGACGGCACGATTTCCGACGAAGATATGAATGCGATTTCCAGCGGCAAAAAAAATCAGAAAACCGGACAAGACCATTCGCTTGAAAATTATGAAGATTCAGAACCGACAAGCGGCGTCGGCGCGATTCAGGATTATTCGGACAGGTCTTCGGACATCGCGCACATCGCCGGAGACGATGAGGAGTAACAATGGAATTTAAAGACACTGAATCGCAAATCGAGGGAATAAAAGAAATTTTTGCCGCCGCGACGCGCGAAGATAATTGGAAAATTGATGAGCCGATGCTTTACAGCTTTTATTTCGTAGACACGGACGCTGAAAAGCTGGAAAATCTCGGCGAGCGTCTTGAAGAAGAAAATTACGATTTCATCGGCATTTACGAACTTGGCGACGAGCAAACCGACGAATCTACCGGCGAGTATCTGCTGCACATTGATAAAGTCGAGACGCACACGCCCGAATCTCTGGCGCAGAGAAACGTCGAATTTGCCAAACTCGCCGATGAATTTCAAGTTGCGACTTACGACGGCTGGGAATTTGGCGAAGAAGGCGATTATGATGACGAAGAAGACCTTGAAGTCGAATCGCCTTCTTAAATTGGTAATAGAATTAGAGGTGAAAAGTTTAGTGATTTTTAAATATATTCATAAATTTTTCACCTTCCAAAAAGCTGCCTTAATAATTGTTAAATTGCCCGTAATTTAATGGCAATTGATGAAAAATCGACATAATCTAACAACAATTGGAAATTTCCAGCGAGCAAAATCAACGTTCCGAAAAGCCGGAAAGCGTAAAAATTCTGCGGCTTTGGGAAATGATTTTTCTCGGTAAAGGCACGCTTTTTCGCCGCGTTCTGCACGCCATAATTTCCATTGCGCTGCGGCTTTTTTTTCGGCGTATCGAAGCGACGGGCATCGAGAAAGTTCCGCGGTCAGGCGCCGTGATTTTTGTTCTCAACCATCCAAACGGTTTGATTGACCCGGCACTTGTTTTTGTTTCACTCGCGCGCCGCATCTCTTTTCTTGCGAAATCTACAATTTTTTCGATGAAATTCGCTGCATTTCTAATGCGTGCGCTCGAAGTTTTGCCGGTCTATCGGCAGATTGACGCGAATTTGGAGATGCGAAAAAACTTTGGAATATTTGAGATTTGCCGCGCGCTGCTCGCACGAAATCGCTGTATTGCAATTTTCCCCGAAGGCATCTCGCACGACGAAACCGAATTGCAGCCTTTGAAGAGCGGCGCGGCGCGTATTGCTCTCGGCGCGCTCGGCGCGGGACAAAGGATGAAGGATGAAGGCGAAGGGATGAAAGAAGAAAATCCTTCTGATTCATCCTTAATCCTTAATCCTTTATCTCTAAAAATAATGGCGGTCGGGCTTTATTACACTTCCAAAACTGCTTTTCGCAGTGAAGCGTTGATTCGCTACGGCGAAACGCTCGATGTCGCGCCGGTCGGACTGGACAAAAACGGCGAGCCGCCGCGCGAAGCCGTGCGGCAATTGACAAACCGAATTGAGACGGCTTTGCGAAATACCACCTTAAATCTTGAAACGGCGGAAGAACTCGACACGGTTCTCAAAGCCGAAGCCTTGTTTTCGTCCGTTTATGAAAATCTTTTGTTCAAGCAAACCTTGTCGCAAAGTTTTCTGCGTCTTCGGGATTTGGCGGATAAATACCGGCTTCTCGGACAAAACAATCCCGAAAAGATGCGTGAGCTAAGCGAAAAAATCGAACGATACGAAAGCGAACTGGCAACAAGCGGCGTAACTGCGACGAGTCTTTCGGTTTTGCAGCACCCGACGGCGTATGTTTTTCGTTATTTGGTTTTGCGAAATATTATTTTAATTCTGCTCGCGCCGCTCTCGATTATCGGCGCGATTGTCCATTCGCCGGCGTATCTTTTCTCAAATCTCGTCGGCTTAATGTTCAAAACGCATGGCGCGGACGAAGCTGGCTCAACCTACAAAATCCTCGCAGCGATGGTGTTTATGCCGCTAACGTGGCTCGTTGTTTCCGCCGTTATCTTCTGGTTTTTCGGCTGGCAGTTTGCGCTCGCTTCTATACCGATTGCGATTTTGTGCGGCTACGTCGCGCTGCGCTCGTTTGAAACGGTGATTGATATGACTATTTGGATAAAAGCAACGTGGCTGTTGTTTCGCCAGCGCGCGCTGTTCTTGAGATTACTGGTCGAGAGAGAAACGCTGCAAAAGGAAATCGAGGAAATTATTAAATAATGGTGAATGATGAATGATGAATGGTGAATCAAAAGGGATTTCTTACATGCACCATTCACCATTACTCTTACTCGTTGGTTAAAACCAAAACCGGGTCAATGTCTGACGCGCGCCACGCCGGATAGAGCGCGCCGACGAGACTACCGCCGATGGCAATCGCAATCGCCGTTAAAATCCAGTCGCGTGAGAATTCAAACTGCAAATCGAAACTTTTCGCAATCAAATATGAAGCTAAGAATGAAACGACGAAGCCGAAAAGCACGCCGAAAATGCCAATCATAAATGCTTCGCCTTCGATGACTTTTATAATAAAAGATTTCGACGCGCCGAGAGATTTTAAGATGCCGATTTCCTTGCGCCGTTCGGTTATCGTCGTATACATCGAAAGCAGAACGAAAATTGTCGAGACGGACGCGCCTAAACCGACCAGAACACGCAAAAACAAATTTAAAGCCGGAACTCTCTCCTGCTGGTCAATTACTAAATCGCGCGTTAAATTTACTTTATTGCCCGGCAAAGTTTCGTCTATTCGGCGTGCGGCTTCGTCAACATCTACGCCGTCTTTGAGTTTGACCAAAATATACGTGCATTTATTTTCCGCCTGAAGTGCGTCCTGCAACGCAGCAAGCGACATTTTTATGCGCGCACCCGAAGGCGGCGCAAAAACTCCGACAATTTTATAAGATTTCCCGAAAAGCTCAATTCCGTCGCCAAGTTTGTATTTCTCGTCGAGCATTTTGCGCTCGTCTAAAATTACTTCATCGGCGGCGGTTGCGGCGCGACCTTGAAGAATTTGCATTTCGTTCATCTCGGCAAACGGTTGCCATTCGACGCCGTCAATTTGCTCGAGTCCCCAGCGTGCTTTCGCGTTCGACGTAATGTAGCGACCGACCGGCACAACCGTTTGGACGCCTTCTATTTCAAGCAGCTTTGAAGCGTAAGCCGTGCTGACGTTCAAACTCGAACTTGTCAGGTTCATTGCGCCTGCGCGCGTAAAAAGGATTTCCGCTTTCAAGTTAAAAGCGCGACGCGCCATATCATTAGACATTCCGCGCGCCAGACCGGTGAACAAAACGACCAAAACGACGCCGAGCGCAACGCCGACGATGCTTATCAGCGTGCGAAACGGACGTGTTTTCAAATTGGCAAAAACTAATTCAAGCATTTTGAAATAAAACCGACGGCAAACACTAAACGCACACAAATTTATTTTCGTATTCCGTCGTGTTTATTAGCGGCTAAACTAATCTTTCAACAATTCTGACGCAAAATCAAAATTTTCCGGCTTTTCACTGTAAGCAAAAAGTTCCTTGTGTTTTTGAAAATAATCGTACGCTTCATCGTATGTTGCAAGCAGACGATTGGTGGATTTTTCCCAAGTGTTGCTTCGCGCCGTTTGCAAAGCTGTGGCAATTTTTTCTTCTTTTAACGCTGGATTTTCAACGATTTCACGCGCCGCGCTTGCAAAATTTTCCGCCGTCGGTTCGACGAGCCAGGCGTTTTCGTTTGTCGCATAAGACAAAATTCCGCCCGCGTTCGGCGCAAGCGTCGGAACACCGGAAGCCATTGCTTCCAAAGGAGCGATGCCAAACGGTTCGCGTGGATTCGGATGAACGAAAACGTCTGCGTTGGCGTAATAATTCGCTAGAATTTCTTTGTCGAGATGCCCGAGCAAAACGACTTTATTCAGAAAACGCTTTTCGGTTTCTTCCTTGAGCCAGTCGCTCTGTGGTCCCGCGCCCGCAACCAAAAGACGAAAATCTTTTCCGGTGTCTTTTGCAAGAATTTCCATCATTTCAACCAAAAGTCCGATATTTTTCTCCGGCGAAATCCTGCCCGCGTAAAGCAGAACAATCGAATTTTCGGGAATCCCGGCACGCGTGCGCATTTCGCGTTTCACATCGTCAGATTTTCGATTTGGATTAAATCTTTCCGAGTCAACACCGCGCGGACAAACAAAAATACGCTTACTAACGGGAACTTTTGCCGCTTTGAAAAAACGCCATGAAAAATTTAAAAGCCGTCTGGAAATCGGTGAATTGTTTTCCGCCTCGATTGATTCGTAAAATTCCTGAGCCGTGTATGCCGAGTTTGCAATGTGAAAATCGTAGGAAGCAAAATTATACACGCCCATTACGAGATGCGAAAGCCATTTTCCCGCCGCGCCTTTCGTCATAAAAGAAGCCACATTGTCGTCCATACGCTCGCAGGAAAAATGCACGAGCATCGGGCGTCCGAGCTGCCGAAATTTGCCGATGCGTATCATCGCGCCCATCATCGAGAGCGTGTATTTGTCTGTGACTTCGACTATATCCGGCATCTCCGCAAGCAGGATTTTGCGGATGGTTGAGCCGTCCGGCATATATTGCCAGGGCATCATTATGCGGTAGCGTTTGTCGAAAACGGGCGAGAATTTGGCGGGAACATAATAAATTTTCGCAAATTCGTTGACATGCTCGATTTCTTCCAGTTCGCCCGGCACAATCAGGCGAATATAACGTTGATGACGTTCTGCGGCGGCGAGCAGATTATTGTAAGATGTGCTGATACCGCCCGAATTTTTGTGGTAAAAATTCGTGATATGGACTGATTTCAGAGGTTTGTTTATCACTTGTCTGTCTTTAAAAAATCTTGACTCGTTTGCGCACCGGCACAAGAGTTAATTTTAACCGGAAACGACGGTTTAATCACACATCTTCAGATGATTTTGCGTTTCGAGGAACAACAATTGCCGCCAACCCGACGCACATCAACAAAAGAATGATTCCGTCAATTCCCCAAAACGAGGCAATGCTCATTTTGCCTTTGTTGTATGTCCAATAAGGTTTATTAACAATAGCCCAACCGAGAAGTTCGGCAAAAATTCCAAACGCCGCAACGCTAGCCAGAGCGCGTAGATAATCGCCGCGCCGCAGCATTTTGGTAATTTCAAGCGGTATGAACATTATGAATTCGAAAATCAAAACGGGAAGATTACCCAAATCGCTCCAAATCGATTTGCTTTCCGCTTCGCCGACGATCATCACGTTGCGTCGCATAATAAACAAACTAAAGAATGCCGACAAAATCGAGAGGCAAATCGAGCGAATAATCGCTACGTCCGTGTGGTCGCTGGTTTGAGTAAAATGCGCGAAACCAGTTTGTACCAAAAACTCGAAAATATGGCTGATGACCGGAACGATTAGCAAAATAGCTGCGAGCGCTTTCCAAGCCGGTTCGACACGACGAAACGCTTGAATCAGCGCGCCGCCGACTCCGGCAAAGATAAAGCGAAAAACAAACTGCGCGAATGCCGCACCGAGCGCGAGCTTTATGCTTTCGCGTCCGACCAGATAGGTAATCAGAAAAATCGGCGCGCGCAGGCTGCCGCTCATAATCGCGCCTTTGTAATTCCAGTGCCGGACAAGCTGCGCCGGGTCGCGCCAAACACCGCTCAAGGCTTCGCTAATCGTCTTGGTCGGCGGAACAGCAGCGGCGGCAAGTATCGGCGGCGGCGTTTCAAATGTCATTTCTTTCATATCGAAGATGCGGCGGAAGCGGCGGCATTTGATTTCAAATTTTCGCGGTGAATTCTGAGGCACTCGCCGTAGGCTTGATAAACTTTTACAAAAACCGAATCCCAGGAACGCGACCGCGCAAACTCGCGCGAAGCGATTTTCATTTTCGCCAGTTTTTCCGGATTGTTCATCAATTCGAGCGAAAATTTTACAAAATCGTCAAAGTTTTTGGCAATAAATCCCGTTTCATTGTGCCGGACGATAAATTTCGGTCCGCCCTGATTTGTCACGATTGACGGAACACCCGAAGCGTTTGCTTCCTGGACGACGTTGCCGAAGGCGTCGGTTTCTGAAGGAAACACGAATACGTCCATATTTGCATATGCTTCAGATAATTTTGCGCCGTCGAGAAAGCCCGTAAATTCAGCTTGCCGCAGATTTTTTTGCAAAAAATCGCGCTCGTTGCCTTCGCCGATTATTAAAAACTTAAAGTTCGTTTTGCCTGCTTTTATCAACTCCTTTTCCAAATCAGCCAGCATCCGCACATTTTTTTCAGCGCGAAGTCTGCCGACAAAGCCAAAGCGGAAAACGCCGTCGTCCGCGGTTCTTCTGGCGGGCGAGAAAATTTCCGTATCAACGCCGCGCGTCATCAGAAAAGCCTTTCTGCGAGTGCCTCTGCCGAGCAGGTCAACCAATTCCTGATTCGGTGCCAGAACGACTTTCGGTATTTTATAATAAAGAACCGAACCGTCAAGAATTTTTCTTTCGGCAAAATTCGTCAGCTTGGAAACGGCGGTTTCGGGCATAAATCGAAACATTTTCGCCAGCCGGTGAGCGGCGAATTCGTGCAGATTTGTATGCCAGGAGCCGAGCAGCGGGATTTGCGC
>MWVX01000044.1_pt1 | contig 37609 bp, 39 predicted proteins | sample 1047311 | NCBI WGS metagenome assembly MWVX01 (sample SAMN06349984, study PRJNA376086) | soil metagenome | isolation source: MtG-4 sample Antarctic (ecotone) soil | place: Antarctica | collected 2015-01-13 | reverse complement strand
ACATATAGACGATGCCCTGCTGGATGAAAATAAAAGCATAGACCAAAGACAAATCGAACACGTGGCCAGGTTGGGAGGCGACTGGTACTGCCGGGTAAAACCTGAAAATCTGTTTCTGGTGCCAAAGCCAAATAAAGAACTCGGAATAGGAACAGACGCATTGCCACAAAGCATAAGGTATAGTAAGATACTTACTGGCAATCATTTGGGACAGTTGGCCAATGTGCACGAAATGCCGGTCGTTAATGCTTCTTTTGATGATGAACATTTAAAAAATATTGTGCAGTATTTTTCAATTAATCCTGATGACTTTGAAAAAGAGATCCATGTCTATGCAGCCAGGCTACTCGACGAAGGGAAGGTAGATGCAGCCTGGCAGGTGTTGCTGGCTGTGGAGAATGTGTGATGGTGATGGCACTTCGATTGATTCGCAGTGCCGGTTTTACTAATTGGAGGAATGAGTTTTATAACCTCCTCATAAAGTTTAGTGTTTTTATTCGCTCACTTGATAAAGATGAGAATATTGTAATAATTTTTGTTACCGGCAGTTGTGCTACTATTGATCGCCTGTTGCGTCCTTTACGTTCATCGTCCGGGAATTTTATGAATCTTTTCTGTTTGTCATGATGAGCGACAGCGAAACATTTCAAACGCTGGAGCTTTTGTCATTCCTCACTTCGTTCGGAATGACAAAAAAGTTGAAATTTTTCGCCTCTGCAGTGTTATCTTCCGGTATAGCTGTTCCTTTTTTACAGGAAGCAATGCCAATAGCAAGAAAAATAACTGTTAATAAATGAAGTGAGTACTTTTTCATAATAATGTTTTTTAGAATTAATATTGAATTTTTACATCCACATTCCCGGTTTCATCATCACAATAAATCCAAAAGTGCTTATTATCCGATATGCCATAGGAATATTTATCGGTGATTAACCGTTGGTCATACGCGTTCACTAACTGCCAGGGAGATAAACTGGTTTTTCGCAGAAATACCAGGAAAGGTTTATCACGGGGTATAAACGAGTAAAAATCTTTTATTGCTACAGAGCATCCCCAGTCGGAGCAATTCCATTCAAGATCTTTAAAGATCATTACATTTTGACCAATCTGGAGAATAGATACTTTAACTGTATCCCTGCCTTGCAATCCCAGTAAATCTGTTACCGTTAACTCAAAAGAATATTCCCCCATCTGGAGGCCACGAACTTTGGTTTCCGGTGAATTAGGATTGTCAATGGAGGAACCAGCGGGGCCTGTGAGTTTCTTCCAGTAATAACTTGCGATATTATTTTCTTTATCTGTAGCCCGGCCTATTAACAGGCATGAATCTTCCAGAAACCCCAAATATTTATTCTCTCCTGCATAAACATTTGGAGCTGTATTTCGTACTACCTGGACTACATTGCTACGGGTTGAACTGGTAATCCCGGCATCTTTTTTACAGGACGGAATAAATATGGTAATAAGCAACAATATAGCGCATGTAATATGAAAGAGTTTAGCAATAAACATAACTGGTACTAAATGACGAGGTGAATAATATCTCATAGATGATTGTTTTTAGTGTGATGGATAATTAATCACATTAAAACTATTATTACAAAATGTTCTGGGTGTTGAAATGCGACATGCACACTGTTAAACACTATAGAAGGCAGGTAAAATATTTTTTTCCGATTTAGTTAGTGTTAGAAGCTTTTATCTGCGATAAAATAACTTTGTCGGGGTAAAAGCTTTAATCATCTCCAGCCATTGTTGGTGTTTTCACCAACAACAGAAGCGCTGGCTTATAAAAGAATGTCTGCATTCATTAACATTGTAGATGCCCTTACTTACGGAATACAAACATCTCAAACGCTGGACTTTTTGTCATTCCTCACTTCGTTCGGAATGACAAAAAGTTGTAATTTCTCTATGATTGTTAGGTACACTGAATAACACTTTTTAAGAAGTATATATTATTATAGTATGTCAGCAACTTAAAAGAATATTCACCTGTTTCATAAACTTGGCTGAACTAAAAACATAATCCGAAAAAGGAAAGACCTGGTTATAATTTGGAAGTTAAAGCTTTACAAGTCGCTTTGAATTATTCAGCAGATTAAATCAATTAGTAAAAACTCGACTTTACTGCCCGGTTCATAACCAAACGACCACATCATAACGAGCTGGTTGGTATGGTTACAAAACGAACAATATCTCCACTATCCAAAGTAGTATTATTGTTCAGGCAGGCAACAACATTACAGTTAAATGTAAATTCTCTATACCTTCAAACAAAATTTTAAGCCATGACACTAACCGAATTACTGGTTCTCTTATTAATTGCTGCAATTTGTGGTTCAGTAGGTCAGTCCTTAGCAGGGTATGACCTGGGTGGATGTTTGGTATCAATAGTTGTTGGCTTTATCGGCGCCTATATTGGTTTGTGGCTTGCGGGAAAAATGGGGTTACCGGAAATCTGGACAATCACCGTAGGAGGTAAGCCTTTCCCTATAATATGGGCAGTGATTGGTTCAGCGTTGTTTACAGTAATCGTAGCATTAATACGAAGAGCAACATTGGGGCGAAGGGGATTATAAGTTCCTAACCGGTGCAAGGATAATTCAGTGTTTATAAGAATTATATCATTATAATCTTTTATCACTCAAAAGATGTATAGATGCCTTTTGACAAACAAAAGAGATATCATTCCTGTAAAGCATGGCCTACATCCATTTTTTATTTGTCTCCTCTATTTTATATAGACAAAAGTTCGATATCGCATGCGCAGCTTCAAGCGCTATGTAAGGGCACCTTACCGTACCACCTGCTGTATATAATATAATTGTGGCTAGCCCTTTTCTCCGCTGGTATAAGGATTGCTGTATCGCTCCAGACTGTACCTTGTACCATTTGAGCAATACATTTTCAATTCCTAATTTTCCTTTGTGTATCAGTAATGCATCATCATTCGTAGCCAGGCTGAATTTTTTTTGAAACATATAGGCCGTAAACCCGGTCCAGAATGCATAGATCAGAATCAAAAATGAATAAGCGCCCCACCATGACACAGATACTGCAATCAAAATTACTGCAGGTACTAAACCGGAAAATAAAAACCTGCGCCATACATAAGATGGATGAATGGTTACCGGGCTGCATTGCATCGTTTCTACCGAAGAGATATAATTTTCTGTTAGTATAGAAATATATTTTTTTTCGGTTACCGGTATCTGCACCTTCATTTTATTTTTCATTTCTTCACTGCCCGCCATCGCATATTCCAGTATCCATAGCCCCATCCTTTTTCTTATCCAGTTGGCACGCCAGGACACAAACTGGATTTTCCCCCTGCCCACCATACGTTCCTTTACATTGGTCAGCCCTGATCTTATTTGGTATCCCTGGGCTGTATTAAACAGGGTGAAATCGAAATATTTTAATACAATCCGGATAGTTGATATCATAATGGTGATAAACAATACACTGAAGACCAAAAAGGAAAAAACGGGTATGGAATAATTTGAGAGTAAGCTATCATTTTCAGACAGAAAAGGAAGGTTTATATTTTTTATATTATCATAAAGGCCAACGACAAAAGAAAGAAGGATAAAAAAAGCTTCCACATGATTGGCGGAAAGGCTCAGTTTGAAAAGATCCCTGCCTGTAAGTCTGATAAGCGCAGGCGGGACCACCGGCTTTACATTTTCAACAACACCAGTTATTTCTTTCTTTTCATACAATTGAAATTTCAGTTCTTCCGCCATATCCTTTCGCAGTGCGTCAATGTTTACTTCTGTTTTGCCTGAGCCTGCTGTATCTATCGCCACCTTTACTATACCAAGTGCAGAATGTAAAAAACTTTCTTCAATATGTACGGTTTGAATGCGGTGCAGCGGAACGATAATCGTTTCTTTTTTCAACCATCCTTTTTTGATGATCAACTCTTCATTCAAAATATAAAAACGAAAAAAGATAAACTGGATGATGCTTCCGGCAATGGTGAATAGGGATAATGCGGCTGCAATCAATGCATATTTTTCAACCCTTCCGGGCTTTACATTGAAAAGCATCAACAGTATAAAAGGCCATATTCTTTTCAGCACCTGCCACAGTGTTTTGATGAACACGATCACTATGCCTGCCACCGGCTGCCGCTGCGGATGCTGCCAGTCAACCTGCACTGTTTGCTTCATTGATCCTGCTTAAAATATATTGCCGCAATTGCTCGGCTTCATCTACCCTGAGGCCCGGTATACGCATGTCAGCACCTTCTGCACCTGCAGTATATAAGGTCAGTGATGCCAGTTGAAATTTTCTTTCCAGCGGCCCCGAACCGATACTACAGTTTTGAATGCGATTAAAAGGGCAAATTTTTGTTGTGCGGACTAACCAGCCCTTTTGATAAATGACATCATGTTCTCTTACAGCAAAAGATTTATAAGGAAATGATTTTTCCTGAAGAAAATAGTAAGGAAGAATAATTAACAGGGATGCCACTAACAATATCCACCACCAGAAACTAATTTGTACTCCAGGGATGAAAACGATAACTGCAACAACCACCACTGATAGAAATGCAGAGGTGATCAGCCATTCTATTCGTAAAAGTTTTAAGTAAGAGCGATCAACAGGTTTTAATGTGACGGCTTCTGCAGCGGGCAGGGAAGTGATGTCAATAGAACTATTGATGAAAGACATAATTAAAATTAATTCTTATTGCACTTAAAAAAAGGATGCATTAAGCACCCTTTAAAATTTGTTCGTCACTATTATCAATACCCCCTGCTGGCCCAGCCAAAAACTTTTTTCAAAATTTCAGTCGTCCGGGCCACTGGATTTTCTCTGATATTGGCTTCTTCTTTTCCTATTTGGTCAAACAGTGCATTCACAGCTTTACCTACAACATAAGAAGGAAGATCGGGATTTATTTTATTAAGTGTGGTTGGGAAGTTGTTGTAAGTGTTGACCACATCGCCATAATATTTAGTGGCACTGAATTTATCAAGTGAACTTTTGATTGTTGGTGAAAATGCAGCAATTAATTTTTCAGTTGTCTTTTGACGGAAGTATTGAGTAGCTGCATCTTTGGGTCCTTTAATAATATTTATGGCATCTGTAATTGTCATTTCCCTGATGGCATCGACAAATATGGGACGGGCATAGCCTACAGCATCTTCTGCGGCCCTGTTTATCTGAAGGATGGCCTTATCCACCATACCACTCATGCCCAACTGCCGCAACGTATTTTCAATTTTTTGGGCTTCAGGTGGCAGCAATAATTTATAAAATTGGTTACCAAAAAAAACCGTCCTGTGTATTCAACAATCCAATGCCTCTGCCGACTCCCTGGTCAAGCGCCTGGCGCATAGCTTCAGAAGCCTCACTTTCTGTAACGCCGGTTATGCCGCCATATGAAGGAAGTTTGGAGAGAGTATCGCAGGAAAGCAATCCTATAGTAAGGCAAAAAGTAAGAATATAAATTTTCATCATGTTACAGTATTTACCAATTGTTTTCAAATTACCTGCCACAATTGTGACCTTGATCAATTTTGAACAAAGGTTAAAGCTAATTTCGATTGGAGACACCATATATAGTTATAAGTAAATGGTAAATTAATTTATCTTTTTATTTAAGAATAAAAGGATGCTCCTGATCTCAGCCTAATCTTATTTCCTTTGCGCGGATTTCAAGACTTATTTTTGCGCTTTTAAGCATTATTATGCAAACAGCGCATTTATCGGAGCAGGAGCAAGTAAGAAGAGAAAAACTTGCAGGACTAAAAGCAATGGGTATTGATCCTTATCCCGCTGCATTATACCCTGTCAATAATTATTCTTCGGTTATAAAAAGCTCCTTCAGGGACGATGAAAAGGATAACCTCACAGATGTATGCCTCGCCGGACGTATCATGAGTGTGCGGGATATGGGAAAGGCAAGCTTTGCCGAACTGCAGGATTCTCATGGACGTATTCAAATCTATGTTCGCAAGGATGACCTTACTATTGAAGGGGATACCCGGTTATACGACATCGCCTGGAAAAAACTTTTAGACATTGGTGATTTTATCGGTGTCAAAGGATTTGTTTTCAGAACCAAAATGGGTGAGGTATCGTTACATGTCAAAGAATTTACTTTCCTGGGTAAATCACTGCGCCCCCTCCCTGTTGTAAAAGAATCTGATGGGCAGACTTTTGATGCGGTCACTGATCCGGAATTTAAATACCGTCAGCGCTATGCAGACCTGGTCATTAACCCCTCGGTGAAAGAAACTTTTGTAAAACGTACAAGGTTGATCAACTCCATTCGTGAATTTTTAAATGGACATGGGGCACTTGAAGTGGATACGCCTGTGTTGCAGACCATTCCAGGTGGTGCGGCTGCAAAGCCTTTTATCACCCATCATAATGCACTTGACGTTCCTTTTTATCTACGCATAGCCAATGAATTATATTTGAAAAGACTGATCGTTGGAGGCTTTGACTGGGTATATGAATTCAGTCGCAACTTCCGCAATGAAGGTATGGACCGTACGCATAATCCTGAGTTTACTATCCTGGAATTTTACACTGCGTACAAAGATTATTTGTGGATGATGAATGTAACGGAACGTTTACTGGAAAAAGCAGTAATGGATGTTACGGGAGGCACAGTGGTAAAAGCCGGGGATAAATCCATTTCATTTGAGCCACCCTTCAAAAGAATTACTATTTATGATGCCATCAGGGATCATACAGGTTTTGATATTAGCGACTTGGATGAGGAAGGCCTACGTGATGTATGCAGGCAATTAAGGATTGACACTGACCCGAACTTTGGCAGGGGAAAATTGATAGATGAGATTTTTAGCAACAGGTGCGAAGCACATTATATACAGCCGACATTTATCATTGATTATCCTGTAGAGATGAGTCCACTTACAAAAAAGCACCGCAACAAACCCGGTCTGGTAGAGCGTTTTGAGCTGTTGATCAACGGCAAGGAGATCGCGAATGCTTATAGCGAGCTCAATGATCCCATTGATCAAAGGGAACGTTTTGAAGAACAGGTAGCCCTGATGGAAAGAGGAGATGAAGAAGCCATGTTCATTGATCATGATTTTCTCAGGGCACTGGAGTATGGCATGCCACCTACATCAGGCATTGGCTTTGGCATAGACCGGTTGTGCATGCTACTCACCAATCAACCTTCTATACAGGATGTATTATTGTTTCCGCAAATGCGGCCGGAAAAGTGGAATGAAACAGGTGAAGAAACAGAAACTGCCAAAGTAGAATAAAGGGTATGAAAGTAACTGGTTTTTCATTTATCAGGAATGCAATCAAATACCAGTATCCTATTGCTGAGGCCATTCAATCCATTTTACCACTCTGCGATGAAGTGGTGGTAGCGGTTGGTGATTCAGAAGACGGTACCCGTGAACTGGTAACCTCTATACATCCGCAAAAAATAAAAATAATTGATACAGTATGGGATGATAACCTAAAGGAAGGTGGCAGAATACTTGCCCAACAAACGAACCTTGCATTTCAGGCTATCGAACAGGAGAGTGACTGGTGTATATACATCCAGGGCGATGAGGTGATGCATGAAAATGGGCATAGTGAAGTTTATGAAGCTATGAAACTATGGAAGGATGATGAAAAAGTTGAAGGCTTACTGTTCAATTACCTGCATTTTTTTGGTTCTTACGATTATATAGGAGTTGAATCACACTGGTACCGCCATGAGATACGGGCAATAAAAAATGATAAACAAATCTTTTCATACCGTGATGCACAGGGGTTTCGTAAACGGCCTAATCAAAAACTTCGTGTAAAACCAGTAAATGCTTTTATACACCATTATGGCTGGGTGCAGGATCCACGCACTATGAAATCAAAAATGGCAGTGAAAGAAAAGATTTATAACGGTCACGATGCAGAAGAAGGCATACTGGTTGTACCTGACGATTATGCCCATTCATTTAAAAATATATTGAAACCATTTGAAGGTACGCACCCAAAAGTGATACAGGAAAGAATCAGGCAAATAAATTGGCCGTTCAATTATGATACTTCAAAAAATCAAATCAAATGGAAGGATAGGTTTAAAAACCTGATTGAAAAAGTGACAGGAAAACGCCCTTTTGATTATAACAATTACAGGATCATTTAACTTTAACTTATAAAAAGAAATTAATCCCGGTAATTCAACGCAGGCTTTCGGTTACCTAATAAAGGTTTGTATTTATAATCTCCTTTAGCTTTTATAAAGTCTTCCTTTGCTTTTTGTAAAAGAGTTGGATTTGTGAAAAGATCAATCGCCATTAGTGCCATTGTTTTTGCAGCAACCATCATTCCTTTAGTACCAATCTCAGTTCCGCCACAGGCCACTGCCTGCCAGCTGTGACCAGGTGTGCCCGGTATCCATGTAGCAGCCCATAAGCCAACCGTAGGAACTGCATAACTAACATCGCCTACATCAGAGCTGCCTCCACCCGGTTGAAATTTGAGCGGCTGAATATTTTTCGCATCCTCAATATCTGGTGCTTTGAAATCAAAACCAGCCTGCAGTTTTTTTCCAAATTCAAGTTCTTCTTTTGAATAGCTCACACCGCCAACTTTTAAAAGATTTTTTTGCATTGCCTCATCTAAAGTATTGTTTAAAAGAAGATCATGCGTGCCGCCCACAATTTCATAATTCATGGTAGTGCCGCTGCCAAGTGCCGCACCTTCGGCTGCCTTTACCACTCTTTCAAAAATTTGTTGCACGTCATCTTTTTTTGGATGGCGCACATAATAATAAACTTCAGCAAAATCGGGTACTACATTAGGTGCTTTGCCACCGTTTGTTATTACATAATGAATGCGTGTTTCCTGTGGCACATGTTCCCGCATCATATTCACCATATAGTTCATTGCTTCTACCGCATCAAGCGCACTACGGCCTTTATGCGGTGAAGCCGCAGCATGTGATGAAATACCCTGAAACCGAAATTTAGCTGATGAGTTTGCAAGGAACTCTATCTTCATAACGCTGTTTCCGTTACCGGGGTGCCAGTGTATTGCTGCATCAATGTCATTAAACAAGCCTTCCCTTACCATATAAACTTTGCCCGAACCCCCTTCTTCTGCAGGGCATCCATATATACGCAATGTTCCTGAAAGTTTTTTTTGTTCCATGAGTTTTTTTGTTTCTATACCTGCAGCCACAGAAGCCGTTCCGAAAAGATGATGGCCGCAACCATGACCTGCTGTTGCACCTTCTATACTGCTTTTTTCCGGGATTGCTTTTTGGGCCAGCCCGGGGAGCGCATCGTATTCGGCGAGTATTGCAATCACCGGCTTGCCAGTGCCATAACTGGCGACAAAAGCAGTAGGCATTCCTGCTACTCCTGCCTTTACCTGGAAGCCATTTTCACGCAATGTCTTTTGAAGCAACGCACTGCTTTTTACTTCTTTAAATCCTACTTCTGCAAACTTCCAGATATCCAGTGCTATATTTTTATATTCTTCATACTTTGCCTGGATACCAATGAGCGCATCCATTTTCATTTTCGCAGTATCAGTTTTTTGGGAAAATGCACCGCTTGAAAGCAGTATATAAAAAACGAGACAGAATAAATACTTTTTCATATTCAAAACAAATTATTGTCAGTTAATAAACAGGTCGTTTTGCAAAGGTTGATTTAAATTAACCGCATACGGGTCAAAATCTGTTATTCCCTCCTCTTTCAAAATTTCTTCATCAATAAAAAACTTACCGGTGCATGTTGCCGAAGGTTTTGAAATAATAGCTAATGCTGCATCAGCCACTATTTCAGCAGTCCGGCTTCGCTGGATCAAATAATCGCCTCCTAACAGATTCTGCACCGCAGCCGTAGCTATGGTAGAACGTGGCCAAAGTGCATTGACAGCTATTTTATGTGCTTTCAATTCTTCCGCCAGCCCCAATACGATCATGCTCATTCCATATTTACTCATGGTGTAAGCCAGATGAGGTGCAAGCCATTTTGATTTCATATCTAAGGGCGGTGATAAATTCAGAATGTGGGGATTGCCAGAATGTTTTAAATGCTGTATACATGCTTTGCACATCAAAAATGTGCCCCTTACATTTATATTATACATCAGATCAAAGCGCTTCGCTTCTGTAGTTTCCGTAGATGAAAGACTGATGGCACTTGCATTATTGATTAAAACATCAAGCCTGCCAAATTTTTGAACAGTTTTTGCCACAGCATTATCGATCTGATCTTCAAAACGAATGTCGCATTGTATTGGCAAGCATTCTACACCACTGTTTTCAATTTCCTGTGCTGCAGTATAAATTGTGCCTTCCAACTTTGGATTAGGCTCAGTTGTTTTTGCAGCAATGGCAATATTCATTCCGGCTTTAGCCAAACGCAATGCTATTGCCTTACCTATTCCCCTGCTGCCGCCGGTAATTAGAGCAGTACCCTGACCCCCAAAAATGGAATTTAGATCCATCATACTCAAGATTTTACATTCTCAAAATTGTTGGCTCATTTTTTTTATTTTATATAAAAATACTTTTAAGAAAGCTGATACTATGTTATAAATACTTTTTTCACTGGGTTGGGAAAAGGCTTTTAATATTCCGGTAGCGCCGGTTTTGTTTGCATGATCTCATCAATCCGTTGCATCACCTCCGGGGTTAGCTTTGACAGCACTTCAAGAGCTTTTAAGTTTTCCACTAACTGTTCTTTTTTTGTAGCGCCTAAAATGGTAGTAGTAACATTCTCATTTTTTATTGTCCACGCTATAGATAAAGTAGACATGGGAATTTCCATTTCTTTTGCAAAATTTGTCAGTTCACGTACCTTGTTTAATTTATCTTCTACTACCCAGCGGTCTTTAAGCCAGTCAAATCCTTCGAGTGAAAAGCGGCTGCCCTCCGGTATGCCATCATTATATTTTCCTGTCAGTAATCCCGATGCAAGCGGGCTCCAGATGGTAGTACCCAATCCCACAGTTTTAAATATCATCACATATTCATTTTCCATCTTTTCCCTTTCCAGCAGATTGTATTGCGGCTGCTCCACTACAGGACCAATCAATCTATATTCCTGCGCAGCACGATGTGCTTCCATGATCTCTACACCGCTCCATTCCGATGTGCCCCAGTATAATATTTTTCCCTGCTGAATCAAATGATTCATGGTCCAAACCACTTCTTCAATGGGTACATGCTTATCAGGCCTGTGGCAAAAGATTATGTCGAGATAATCAACCTGTAAACGTTGAAGTGCTTCATGGCAGGCTTCCATTATATGTTTCCTGCTTAAACCTGTTTGGTTTGGTTTATTTTCTTTTCCCCTCCATCCAAAGAATACTTTGCTGCTTACAACATAACTTGTACGATCCCAGGACTTTTTCTTTAAAACGCGGCCCATAAGTTTTTCACTTTCTCCAAGTGCATATACTTCAGCGTTATCAAAAAAATTGATACCGTTATCATAAGCAATGCTCATTAATTCTTCTGCTATGTTATCACCGATTTGTTTGTGAAAGCTCACCCAGCTACCATAAGAAAGAACACTTAACTGTAGCCCACTTTTGCCCATTCTCCTGTATTCCATTTATAATTTTTAAGGTGCGAAGTTATTACAAGAGAATGGAGTTCGTGCCGAAGACCTAATGGTATTTTGGTAACATTACTTATGCTCATTTCTTTAACAGTTATGAATTATTGCGGAATAATTTCATTACCCATTAATACAGTACCTGTTGGCTGCCTGATAAGATACCAGCTGATATCCTGTGCTGCTTCAAGGCCTTTTCCACCATGTATGCGTTTGTCTTTGGTAATAATGCGTACTACCGAATCAGTATAAAATTTTTGTAATGCCTGGTCCCACCATAATTCTGCAGTGGTCAGCGTATCACCATCTATGTTTATGACTTTTACATTGTCCTTTAACAGTACGCGGTTAAATGTTTCATAGTACTTGCCATAGCGTGCATCTAACCAGCTTTCTTTCTTTGCGCTGGAATCATAAAAGTCTACATGAAGCGTGTTGGGAAACTCTACAAGATTCGTATCGCTCTGATAACGTAACATCAAAGGAGCTTTGAGTATAGCTTTAAGATTGCCGCGCTGGCTGAAAAGACTGGTTACATCTCTCACCTCGTCCACCATCACTTTTTTTTCAGTCCAGGCATTGATAGTACGTTCATCATTCTCACAACCTGAAACGAACAGGCAGCTACAAAAGATAGCTGCCTGCACTAAATATTTATTATTGATGTTCTGATTAATCATACTTGCGTTTGGTAAACCAAAGATCGCTGAAGTTCAAACCCACTGATACACGGAAGATATTTTCCTTAAGCAAGTTATCATTGTTTCCTCTTCTATCATACTCCAGTGCAAGGTTGATTATGGTGTATTGATTGGGGCTTAACCGGTTGTAATTGGCAAGTGGTAAACCCAAACCAAATGATGCACCCCATTGTGATAATTTACCACCTGCAGTGATATAATCACGGCCTGTATAAAAGCCGGCACGGTAAGCAACGTTGCTCAGGTAATTGCGGTTGGCTTCAGGACGAAATTGCCCGCCAAAGCGCACCTGCCAATTATTTTCAACAGCATCGGTTTTACCAAAAAAACGGTATTCATCCCATTGCGTTGTTACAAAATCAGCACCCAATGACCAACCATTGCCTTTATCTTTTACATTCTCTGCAATTACTCCGAAAGTATATGAAGCGGGATAAATCACCTCACCTTTTATGCCACTTTGAAAAAACACGGTATCGATAGGCACGTCACTTCCATCTACATTGCGCAGGATGGTTTCGGCCGAATAATCTTCATTACCCTTTATAGTTTGTTTGATATTTCCTGATACACCAAAGCGCAATTTTGTTTGCTTTGTAATATCAATTTTATATTGTGCACCTGCATTAAAAAACAAATCGCCAAAAGAACTTTTAGTCGTTTGTTTGGAATTATTATAAGCAACACTATCATTGATAAGTGCCCGTCTTCTGATCGCCTCCCTTTTACCAAACAGGTAACCGGCATTAAAGCCAATACTAAAATCTTTCATACGAAAGCCGGTTCCTATACTGGGCAGGTAACTGCCGCCATCACCTGCATATTCAGTAAACGAACTGTCTATTGGTAAACCTGTGATGGGATCTGTCAACCGTTCGAATTGCTGTATTTTATAGCTGATGCGACTAAGTGGTTTTAATCCAAAACTCAGACCCCAGTTTTTATGAAGAGGAATGCCAACATGTAAATAAGAAAACAATGCATTTGATGAAGTAAATTTTTCAGCCTGGTTTGGACTGCGTAAAGTGCGGGTTTCAAAATTGAGGCCCACATCCAGCAATACACGGCCAGAAACAGGTTTATTGGTACGACTTTCCAGTAATGTCTGAAAACCGGAATAGGAAGCGGGATTATTAAAATTGATAGATAATATATCACTGTATGCAGCACTGACCCCACCCATTGCCCTGTTCACCACATTAGTATTTGGTACCTGGTCGCCTAAGCCATACCGTGAGTAAGGGGAATTATCCTGTGCAAAAACAAATAGCGATGAAAAAATAGAACTGATAAAAAAAAATATCCTTAATTCCTTTCTCCTAAGCATAATTGACGGTGCTAATAGCATACAGACCTTTAAAAATTAAATCGGGGTCTGCAAATATCTCCTTTTTTAAATGGGGGACAAGATAGGCTATATCGCCCCCGGTTAAAACCGCGTTAAAGTTGCTGAACTTGTTTTCATATGCATCAACAATACCATCAATTTCTTTTGCCATACCCAACACCACTCCTGATTGTATGTTGCTGATGGTATCATAACCTATAAGTGGCACGTTCCAGTTGCTCTTCACAAGCGGTAGTTTAGCAGTATAATCATTCAACGCTTTAAAACGCATTTCCATACCTGGCGATATGGAACCTCCGATCAATTCATGATGACTGTTGATAAAATTATAAGTGATGCAGGAACCTAAAGCGATCACCAGGTTATTTTTCTCCGGAAATCTATTTACTACTGCTGCTGCAATAGCCATTCGGTCTGTTCCTACTGTTTCGGGTTTGCCCACCGGAATTGTAAAAGGTAAATTAGAGAGGTGTGAAAGCTTGTGAAATTTCGTTTTGTTTTTTAATATTTCTTCAATTTTCAATGAATGGTCAATGACTGAGGATAAGATAGAGTGATCAGGATGAAATGTTTCAATGATTTCTTCTAAATGTTTCTCTGCATCGTTTTCCAGGACAAATGTTTCTTTTATTTTGCCATCAATGTACAGCGCAGCCTTTAATCGTGTATTACCAAAATCAAGACAAAGAGTGGTGGTCATGTTATAAGATCAGGTCCCGAAATTAAAGCTTGACAGGTTCTTGAAATGCCCGTTCAATTTAATTTTTTCTTTCAAACCTTCCATTTGCGCTACCATGGGTATTACTTTGGTTAAATGCCTTCGCACATATTCCTGCCGCTGTCTTTCATTCATCAGGTTGAGAAGCTCGTATTCTTCCTGCAGTGATAAACCGATATGATGCGCTACATCATAACTATTTATATCCTCATCTTCTTTTTTAAAATCCTTTATGATGCTCAATAACTTATGAAGTTCGCGGATGCTGTTCATAACCCTCCGCATGATTTCAGGATTGCCGGTTTCATGATTATGAGGATAATTTACAATAGCACCACTGTATAATTTTTCAGGGATTTCTTTGATCACCTCTAAAATACGGAAAACCCTATCACCCCTGGTTTTGATATCTATTTCGCCATTGTCGTGTACTTTGGTTAATTCAGTGATCTGTACCAGTGTGCCAAAATCCTGTAACCGGTTTTCAATGATAGCAGGTATCCCAAACTGTTTTTTTTCTCTGTAACATTCACTAATTAATTGCTTATAACGTGGTTCGAATATATGCAGATTCAAATCTTCTCCCGGGTATACTACTATGCCCAATGGGAATATAGGAATGAAATTCGTCATAGATAATTGCTATACAAATATGGTGCATAAACTGTTCGTTAAAAACAATTGTCAGGGCCTTAATCACTACAAAGCACATTTCGAAATTTGAATCGGTAATTTGCTTATTACATGTCACTTATTTTTGCAAAAAAGTGGGTAACTTAAAATAATTCTGGATTTTACTTCAAGTCATCATATAACTTCCATCATGTGGCAGGAAATGTTTCAGCAATTAAAGGTCCGCGATATAAAAGCGTTAGCCCGGAGTATTTCTTTTGTTGAGAATGAACAACCTGGTTACCAGCAATTTTTGGAGTCCTTACATCCACCTGTGCATTCTAAAATTATAGGGATCACCGGGCCGCCTGGTGCAGGTAAAAGCACACTTACAGATGGATTGATCAGTGAATTAATAAATAAAAATAAAAGGGTCGCAGTGCTTTGCATTGATCCTTCTTCCCCTTTCAATCTGGGAGCCTTGCTGGGCGACCGCATCCGCATGAGTGATTGGTATACGCACCCGGATATTTACATCAGGTCATTGGCTAGCCGCGGGTCTGTGGGTGGTTTGCATCCAAAGATCATAGAGATCACAGAACTACTGAAAGCTGCAGGTTTTGATTATATTTTAGTAGAAACGGTTGGTGTGGGTCAGAGTGAAATTGAAATAGTGGGATTAGCAGATACCACCATAGTGGTGATGGTACCTGAGGGAGGCGATGAAATTCAAACAATGAAATCAGGCCTCATGGAAATTGCTGATATTTTTGTAGTAAATAAAGCTGACCGCCCGGATGCTGACCTGTTTGTAAAAAATTTGCGGCTAATGCTGGCACCATCCTTTAGTACACATAAAACAGAAGTGCCAATATTAAAAACGATTGCTACACAAAAGCAAGGTATTGGCGTGTTAATGGAAAGCATAGAACAACACCAGGCAACGCTTCAACAAAATGATAAACGCAATTGGCTGTTTGCAGAAAGGGCATGGCAAATCATACAGCAACACCGGATGAAAAATATAAGCAAAGATCAACTTGCAACTGAAATCGGTCTTGCTGCGGATACTTCCTCATTCAATCTTTATGGTTTTGTAAAAAAATATCTATGATGGTCAGATAACATGATTTAAAAGCAATGGTTATTGATGAAAATGTAATTGTATTCATTGCAACAATGTTTTCTAATAATTTTATAAAATGTGGTACGGCTGTTGTACATTCCTATCTCCCCTGACATGATTAGATTAAAAAATACAGTTCCTTTTTTATCTGATTTCCCTTACCAATTTTCCATCTGTACAATTATTAATGATGCAGATGAATATGAAAAGATGAAATTAAGCTTTGATGAAGCAGGCTTTACTACTGGTTGTGAATACCTGTTGGTAAATAATATTCATTCAAATGAAATGGATGCCTATGGGTCTATTGGTTCGTTTTTGCAAAAAGCGCAGGGAGAATTTATAATTATTGTTCATCAGGATGTACGGTGCATTGATTCTAAAGACGATTTGGTTCAAACGATTGCTCACTTGGAAGAAAATGATCCGGACTGGGCAGTAGGGGGCAATGCAGGATGCAATGGCTATCACAATTGTTTTTATCACCTCGTAGATGCAGGTATAGAAAAGCGAACCGGGGGCCTTCCGCAGAAGGTAACTTCGCTTGATGAAAATTTTTTAATAGTGAAGGCCTCTTCCAGGGTAAAACTGTCTAAAAATTTAAAAGGTTTTCATTTATACGGTACAGATTTATGCATCAATGCAGACCTTGCAGGATTTAATTCTTATGTCATACCATTTTTAGTTTCCCATCTCAGCCGTGGTAATTTACATGAACTGAATAATTATCAAAATTCTTTTGTTCGTGAGTATAATAAAAATATCAAAGGCAGATTTGTACAAACCACCTGTACGGGATTTTACCTGGGGTCATCTTTATTGCAAACTACAATATTGAATTACAAACCCGTTTTTGCCCTGGTAAAAGCATGGCAACGGGTAAAACGTCTGTCTAAATAAAACATCAGGAAAAAAATATTTTATTTGTTTTTACCAAAGCTGAACCGATGACCTGGTGCATATCATAATACCTGTATTCAGCCAGGCGGCCTCCAAAAATAACGTTAGCTTCCAGTTCACTTAATGCCTGGTATTGCTTAAAACGTTTTGTATTTTTTTCATCATTTAGTGGATAGTAAGGCTCCATTCCACGCTGCCAGGTAGCAGGATATTCATAAGTAATGATTGTATGGTCCTGGGTGCCGAATTCAAAGTGCTTGTGCTCAATAATGCGGGTGTAAGGAATATGGGCTTCAGTATAATTAATCACAGCATTGCCCTGGTAATTGGGAATTTCTAAACGCTTGTGTTCAAATTCTAAGCTTCTGTATTCCAGTTCACCAAATTTGAACTGGTAATACTCATCCAGCGGACCTGTATATACTATTTGATCGGCCAATGATTGGAAATAATCCTTTTCGTCAAAGAAATTTGTATTCAACCTTACCGGCACATCTTTCAGCAGGCCTTCTGAGAGTTTGTTATAACCTCCTATTGGAATGCCCTGGTATTTATCATTGAAATAATTATTGTCAAACGTAAAACGCACAGGCAGGCGCTTGATAATAAAAGCTGGCAATTCAGTAGCTTTTCTACCCCATTGTTTTTCAGTATAACCTTTGATCAGTTTCTCATAAATATCTGTACCTACAAGTAACTGCGCCTGCTCTTCTAAATTTTGTGGTTCAGAAATATTCAACGAACTTATCTGCTCCTGTATTTTTTTATTTGCTTCTTCGGGTGTGGTGACGCCCCACAGTTGATAAAAAGTATTCATGTTGAAGGGCAGGTTATAAAGATGCCCTTTATAATTTGCAACCGGTGAGTTGGTATACCTGTTAAATTCAACAAAAGAATTTACAAACTCCCAAATAGGTTTGTCATTGGTATGAAAAATATGGGCGCCGTAATTATGTACATTAATGCCGTCTTCATCCCTGCAATATATGTTACCTCCAATATGCGATCGTTTATCAATAACGAGGCATTTTTTTCCTGCTTTTTTTGCCTGATGTGCAAAGGTGGCTCCAAACAGTCCAGCGCCAACGATCAGATAATCAAATTCTGCCATAGTTAAAAACGAATGATCTTTTTATCTTTTACCGAGTCCTTTATAAAATCCGATACCTGTTTCACTGTAAAAATTTTTCCGCCTGACTGTTTCAATAATTGCTTCCTGCTTTGTCTCACCTTTTCATAATCACTAAAGAAAAGTTTAATGGATTGTAAATAAGAAAACCGCCCTGTAAGCATGCGCACAAGGGTTTCCGGTATCAATTGAAGGTAGTAAACATATCTTTCAAACCTGCCAAGATGAATGCCATGTAAAAAAAACTTATTCCTGTTATAGATTGCAGAAATGTTTTTTTTTGTGTTTTTTCTATTGATAGAGCTCGACGTTTTATGCCGGCAAACTGCATAGTGGTCGTAATAACATTTGTATCCCAGCCGCCATGCTCGAATAGAAAGTTCATAATCTTCAACATAAAAAGGAGAAAATAGTTCATTGAAATTGCCACAGGCTTCGAAATTTTTTTTACTCAGCAGGGCATTGGCACCGGAGAGATACATGGTATACACGCCATTGCGCATTTCATTTTCATTTTGTAGTATATAATTACCTGCTGTTTTTATTTTATACCCGTGAAATGATGGATATTTTGCTGCATCCTGTAGTATATCATCATTCCAGCCAATGATCCGCCCCATCACCCCAAATGTTTCAGGCCTGTTGAAATATTTTAATTGATGATGAAAATAGTCGGGCATTAATTTAATGTCGCTATTGAGCAATAAAATCAGATCAAATCTACTGGCCTTGATGCCCTTATTTGCTGTTACTGCAAAACCTGAATTTTTTTCGTTCCGGATTATCCTTACCTGTGGATAATGGGTTTGCAGAAATGCTACCGAACCATCGCTTGAGGCATCATCAACAGCGATTATTTCACATGGACCGCCATATTGCTCCAGTGCCTCATAAACAGTGGGTAGCGTTTGCTGAAATAATTCAATACCATTATAATTTGGAATCACTACAGATAAACCATTCATCATCGCTCAGGAAAATTATAGCTTTTGCAAAGTCAGGAAGGCAAAGATAAAACGAACACATCAAGCTCATTTATACATTTCAAAATAATAGGCATGGCTTCTTTTTGTTATGTTTAATTTCATAAAATGAGTGAAACTAAAATAGCAAAATGTGAACCTGTAAAAATAAAAGTTTAAGCCGGCAAACATATGCCTGGTGTACCTGTGGACTTAGTGAAAAACAGCCGTTCTGAGATGGCAAGCATAAGGATATAGATGAGATGCCATTCAGAAATTAAAAAATAACTCCTGAAAGGAAGAAGAATTTTGGTTTTGACAATGTAAGTAAACAAAAAATCCACCGTTTTGCGACGGTACGCTTAATACGCTAATGAATAGTGCCGGTAATTAAGAATGTCTGTTTTTTTTCCACCAACGGTATCCAATAAAACTTGCAAGTATTATGGGTGTCAGGGCGAGGTATAGTATTCCTGCATTCAGACCTTTGGCTGGCTTTTCGCCAAGTTGCTGTGCTGTTTTTGTGCATATGGAGCATTGCGAATGCAAGGCAGGAGAAATGATCAATAATCCCAAACACAGCAAAACAGTCATCAACAATTTCATAATTCAAATTTACACTACAACTGATAATAGAATTGCTGCTAATAATAATGATAATACTTCATAACAATTCTATAAGCTATTGAACAACCTGCGGCAATGTTTCTTTGGTTTGTATGCTGCCGCAAGTTTTATTGAAATTGTTGGAAATATGGTTATCAAGGCAGGTAGCCCTGAGTTCAGAAAATGGGTGGCTTCTGAAAAAATCTTCGACTTCACTGTACTGATTTTCGTTGCTGGCCATTTCTTTCCAGAAAGCGACTGCTGTACACACATCATAACCAAGTTTGCTCGTAAGGTTAATGCCATAATAATCAGCCTCTAATTCATTTCGCTGGTTAAAAGAAGCGGTAAATAATTTTTTAAGCTGAAAAAAAGTGGCACCATTTTTTTCACCAAAAATCTTATTGGAAAGTTCCATATCCTGTATGGTGTTTTTTATATGTCCTACCTCCGAGTGCCCGATCTCATGCCCGATAATAGCATATAGAAGACTTTCTTTGCCCTCACATTTTTCTATCATTGCCTGGGTAATATAGATACGGCCACCGAACGTAAATGCATTTACAGTAGTATCTTTCAATACATATATTGAATAGCGGATGCCTGAGGGATCTTCCCTTACCTCTAATAACCTGCTGAGTGCTTCATTAAGTGTTCCGAGTATTTTTTGATCATTATCAAGCTTAAAAACACCTGTTTCCAATGCATCTTCATGAAATACACGACCGTATGCTGTCTGCATGCTGTCAGTAATTGTTTTTTCAGATACAGCCATGTCCCGGATGAAGTCTCCGGCTTGCTCCAGCGTCCGGTTCACACTACTGCCTCCTACGGAACTGTCCAGGCATGTATAAGAATATTCCATTTTTCTTTTCGAATTTCTTCCTAACACACTATCCAGTTCATCACATCCGAAAAATAAAAAAGTGGCAAATATGAATACAAGATTTCTAAGCATTGGTATAAGGAGGTACAAAACAAAAGCCAGAATATTCCGGCTTATGAATTTTTATCAGTCTTAAAACTATTTTTAAATATTATTATACTGCTGCAGCAGTCATACGTTTTAGCACCTTCTTTCTTTCATCTTCATCCAATATCACTTTACGCATTCTTATGTGCCGGGGCGTTACTTCTATACATTCATCCTGCTGTATGTATTCCATACATTCTTCCAGAGTCATTTCACGTTTGGGCTGAATGTTGGTAGCTGCATCACTGCCACTGGCACGGTGGTTGGTTAATTTCTTTCCTTCATTGGAGTTGACCACAATATCTCCGGGTTTATTATTCTCACCAATCACCTGTCCTTTATAGACTTCTTCTCCCGGATCCACAAAGAAATACCCACGATCCTGGAGTTTATCCAGTGAATAGCCAGTAGTGTTTCCATTATCTTTTGCAATCAGCACTCCATTATTACGTCCCGGAATAGGGCCTTTCCATGGTTTATATTCATTGAAACGGTGGTTCATCACAGCTTCTCCTGCCGTGTTGGTAAGCATTTGCGTACGTAGGCCTAAAAGCCCACGGGAAGGCATATCGAATTCAAGGTGTTGCATATCGCCCTTGGTTTCCATCACCAGCAATTCCCCCTTACGGCGAGTTACCATGTCTATTACTTTGGAGGCATATTCCTGTGGTACATCGACTACGAGTGTTTCGTATGGTTCACACTTCTTACCATCAATTTCTTTCACTATTACCTGCGGTTGCCCTATGGTTAACTCATAACCCTCGCGGCGCATGGTTTCCACCAGCACACCCAGGTGTAAAATGCCTCTTCCATAAACCATAAAGCTGTCAGCACTATCTGTATCAAACACTCTCAGGGCAAGGTTTTTTTCAGTTTCCTTCATCAGGCGGTCACGTAAATGCCTTGAAGTAACAAACTTACCATCCCGGCCAAAAAAAGGTGAGTTGTTGATGCTAAACTGCATGTTCATAGTAGGCTCATCCACACTAATGACAGTTAATGCTTCTGGATTATCCCCATCAGCAATGGTATCTCCAATATTAAAGCCTTCCAGGCCTACCACAGCACAGAGATCACCGGCTATCACTTCACTTACTTTCTTTTTACCCATGCCTTCGAACACATATAATTCACGGATGCGTTGTTTTTTAATCACTTCATCTGCCTGCATTAAAGCAATAGGTTGGTTTTCCCTAATAGTACCACGGGCTACCGAACCGATGGCTATACGTCCGAGAAACGAAGAATAATCGAGAGATGTAATTTGCATCTGCAGCGATCCCTCACTCACCGTAGGAGGTGGTACATATTTTATAATGCCATCCAGTAATGGTGTAATGTCTTCGCTTTGGGTCAGACTTTCATTGAACCAGCCATGTTTACCCGATCCATAAAAAGTAGGAAAATTCAATTGCTCTTCTGAGGCATCAAGGCTAAAGAAAAGCTCGAATACAGCATCATGCACCTCATCGGGCCGGCAATTCGGCTTATCGACCTTATTGATGACTACAATGGGTTTTAAATTTAATTGCAGGGCTTTTTGCAGTACAAATCTTGTTTGAGGCATAGGCCCCTCAAAAGCATCAACCAATAAGAGGACACCATCTGCCATTTTCAATACCCTTTCTACTTCTCCCCCGAAGTCTGCGTGGCCAGGAGTATCAATCACATTAATTTTTACTCCTTTGTATAGAACTGCAGCGTTTTTGCTAAATATAGTAATGCCCCTTTCTTTTTCAAGATCGTTGCTATCCATGATAAGTTCCCCGGCATCCTGATTGTCGCGGAAGACCATAGTGGCGTGTAAGATCTTATCAACCAACGTTGTTTTGCCATGGTCTACATGGGCTATGATAGCTATGTTTCTAATGTCCATAAAAGTGAAAAGGTAAAAGTCAAAATTTAAAACGGATGGCTACCCTTTTTACTTTTGATTTTTGGTTTTAATTTAAGAGGCGCAAAGGTAGGTCAAATCGGGTGGGGAGTGAAGCGCTGATAAAGCTTTACAAAAACTTTTTGATGAAGAAACCTGCTTTTTACATTAATAAGGTGAGCAAAGCCAGTATTATCAATACAACAGGGAGGTTAGTATAGCAACCCGTTGATTTTTATCAGAAATTCTGTAAACCAGGTAAAGTCCAACAATGCCTATCAACAGGATTATCACTATAGGAAGATAAGTGAGTAAAGTATTCCGGGGAAGCTCGTATGTATTTTGAAAAAATATTGAATAGAAGATTAGGTAGCATATTAACATGCCCGCCGTAATTTTTTAACTTTTTGGTTTTTAGAGTTTTCTGTTACAGCCATTTTTTAAAAATATTTATTATTAAGGTAAGTAAAAGGCTCACAAGAATCATGGTAGTAATGGGAAAATAAAACCGGAAATTATTTCTCTCGATTTTTATATCTCCGGGCAAACGTCCGATCCAGGTAAGCTTATCATGAAAAAAATGAACGATAATCCCCACTATAAGAATAATTAATCCAAAAATAATGATGTATTTACCCCAGTTTACATCCATATTTTAAAGTTACGTACACATTTAATGGTAGAGTATTTGAATACCTTGCAATATGAAAACTTTCATTCTTTTATCATCAATATTGCTTGCAATGTATGCTTCAGCACAGGATAGCTGGAAAATAACCCATAATGGTAAACAATGTTTGCAAACCAGTGTGGAGTCAGTGGAAACAAATTCTTTTACTATTAAGGCTGCAGATCTGAAAAAGAAAGGGCTTCTTTCAGTTCAATATACAGAAGCAGAAAAACAAAAAGATTGGAAGCGCAGCATTATTTTATTCGATGAAAAAGATACTGAACTCTACAGGAAGGACAAAAACATATTGCAACTGCAAAATAGCACGCTGGCTGTTTTGAGCAAAAAGGCAAAAAAGATCAGTATATATACCTTGTCTTTACCCACCGATCCCAAACTGGCAGCTGTAGTTCGTGTACGGAGAGTACATTTGGCGACGATTATTATAAAATAGTGCATCGTCATATCATTTATATTGTCAATCCTATTTCCGGAACAGGAAATAAGGGAATGGTTGAGCAGTTTATAGAATCAAGAACAAAAGCTGCCGGAATATCCTTTTCGATTTATCCATCTGTGGCAAGCGGCGATTATTCTTTTTTACACCAAACTATAGAAGAAGAAAAATGTACTGATGTGGTAATAGCGGCGGGTGATGGTACGATTAACGGTGTAATTAATTCTTTAAGAAATCTCGATTTACAGTTTGGAATTCTTCCCTGCGGATCGGGTAACGGCCTGGCATTTGGTGCCCACCTGCCCAAAAACATGACGAAGGCCCTTGCCATCATATTTAAAGGACAGAGCGCCTGGACTGATGCTTTTCAGGTCAATGATCATTTCGGTTGCATGATTTGCGGACTTGGCCTGGATGCAAAGGTGGCCCATGATTTTGCCAATGATCCTGCACGGGGGTTGAAAACCTATATAAAGAAAACCATTGCTAATTTTTTTGCTGCCCGTCCTTATTCTTTTGAAATAATCACGCCAGAGGAAAAAATAATTACAGAAGCTTTCTTTGTTTCAGTGGCCAATAGCAACCAGTTCGGAAATAATTTTACCATAGCACCGCAGGCAAAACTTAGTGACGGATTGCTTGACATAGTAATCGTAACCCGCCAAAGCAAGATCAGTGCCCTGGTGGAAACGATAAAACAGTTAGGCGGCTTTAATACACTTATTCAAAAAAAAATTGGCGATAGCAATGCTGCTGTGCTTTATTTTCAAACAGATTCTTTAAAAATTCTAAACCCCGCTTCTGCACCATTACATATTGATGGAGACCCTGTAGAAACGGCAGAAGTAATGGATATAAGCATCATTAAAAATTGTTTCAGGCTTATTTACCCTTAGCCAGTTGGGGAAGATGTAAAACCTGGAGTACTTTGGTAAAATTCGCCTGGTTGATGCCGGAGTTCAAAGAAGCATCAATATCTCTCTTTTCTCTTTGCGTTAAATGAAAATTAAGGGCTGCCTTGTTCTCTTCTTTATCGGGTGTGTATTGAAATGAAACATTGGTGATTGGAAAGTTGGCATTGGCTACATAATATGAGGACATATCGCTTTGTGAGTATTCCATCATTTTATACCAGTTATGTTGCAGCAGGAAGAAAGGCTTTACGGCATTTTCAGTGATTGATTGTGATTCATAAGGTTGGTCCCATCCGCCATCCATTCTGTCGCGGATCTGGATCATGAGCACGCCCCTGGTGTGCTGTTTAATCCAGGAGCTCATTGTAGATAAAAACCGCAATGCCGTTTCTACCCCATAATTATCTCTTAGTCCCCCATCCATTACATCTATTACAGGATCTGTAGGCAACCATACATTGGGAAGTACCACAGGAAAGGTAGCATTCATACGTAGTGCTGTCAGCAAACGCAGGTTATGCGGATCCTGTCTGGCAAAAAATGAGGTATAATCCACAGCATCTGGATTGTAAGACTGAGTGCTGTCGCCGCCTGGCTGCATCATAAATCGTAAAGTCTGTGTACTAATGATTAATTTTTTCCCATCACGTGTTATTACATTGTGGTAAAGCATTAAAGGAATGCGTGCTGCGGTTTCATCAGCTATATAATCTTTCAACCGCTTGTTCAGAATACCTCTTGTATTATTGTTCAACGCCATTTCAAATGAATATCCCCTGTCTTTGAGGTAGCGGTAAGGTCCTACAGAAAATCGTTGCTCAGGAGCAAAAAGATCACGGGCCACAAAAGATGAAAAAGTTGGGTTTAGCAGATCGCCGGCAATATCATCAAGATAGCGTTCTGATTGCAGGTCAATATTTTCACCTGATAATTTTTTACGAAATAATTCGCGGTAATAAGTGGCCCCTATCATACCTCCTGAAGCACCGGTGATCAGAAAAGTTTTATTCATCAATTGTCCCCCCGTTATACTATCAAGATGTTGTAATGTATTAACGGTAAATGTTGCACTGCGGGTACCGCCTCCACTCGTGGCAATAACGATCAATAATGGTTTTTCTTCGACCTGCTTTTCTTTCCACCTGGTTAGAATTGCCGACATATTTTTTTTGTCTTTTGCTATGGCATCAGGCGATGCCAGCTTCTGCAACGAAGCCATATCATAACGGGGACGATTCTGCTTATTATAGGATAAGCCATAGGCTTTGTTTCGGGGGTCTATCCATTCCGACTTATAGAGAATATTAAGAATTAAAAGGAATACGAGTAATGCAGGTATGCTCCAGCTTTGGAAAAAATAGGTGAACGCTCCTGATACACCGACAAGGATGGCAAAAAATAAGGTAATGCTGGCACCTGCCGGTATCTGAAAAGCTTTATAGTCCAGAAAATATCCTGTTATGATCAGGAAAAAATAAGCAATTAGAATACATAGCACCGCTGCAAAGTGGTGCCGTTTAAAGATCTTCTCCATTAACTCGGCAGAATAATGCGATACATCGCGGCAACGGCGCACCTTCAAAAAAGAATCCAGGAACCATTCTGAATGAATCAATGACTTTCCTTTAACGGAAACCTGGTCAGGTTGCAAATGCGCCAGGTAATGCTTGGCATTGTTGAACAAGGGTTGTAAGGAACGAAGTATGGTTTTGTCTGCCCGAAAAAAATAAATAAATGAAACCATAAAAACAAAAAGCAACCCTGCTATAAAACCAAGAGCTAAAAAAATAATTTCCACATTTGGAATCAATTCTTTGTAATGAGCAAAACGATAACCCTTAATTAAAATAAAGATTAAAAAGAAAACCGGAATAACACTGTTGTTGATGCAATATTTTAAAAAAGGGAATTGAGTAGCAGCTAAAAAAGTAAAATGCCTGCTGAATAAAATAAAACTAGTAATGTTCCAGCACATAATGAATACTCCAACGGACATTCCCAGCAGGCCGGTGCTTAATGAATTGACATTGCCAAGATATTCTGGCGCTAAAAAAAGTGCATCCGCACCAAAGGTTTTCATGAATGAGCCATTCACAGTACTGAACAGTATGATCCATAAGATGAGTAAAACCTGGTACTTCCGGAAATGAAGAAAAAGAAGTTGTACGGGTAGCGAATAAAATATGCCTCTTAAATAAGCCATCAATGATACTTTCTAACTAATCTCAAATTACTATTAAATAACGTGTGGGTCAACATAGGTTGTTTCTTTATAAGTAGAATTCTTTTGCAATAGAAAAGCTGCAAATACCATTGACAACAATAATAATAAAGCTACAAACTGGTGTAGTTCTGCCATCCATTCGAATATATTCCATTTAGCAGGCCTGATGGCCGTGGAGCTCAGGACGGTTAGCACACCCAGTGTTGCCTGGATGATAATAAAGAATAAGGGCAAGCCTTTTATTATACTGAATAATTGAGAACCTCTTTTCCTCAGTGCTGCAATATTCCAGGCTATAATCAGCAGCAACAGGAGATAAGCAAGCATGCGGTGAATAAAATGAATGAAAATGCGGTCTTCAATCATGCTTCGCAGTCCTTTATTAAAAATCACCGGGGGAAAAAAACTGCCATTTATATCAGGCCAGGTAGGCGCTGAAGGAGCTGCTTTGAGTCCTGCCATCAAAGCGCCGAATATGAATTGGATTGCCAATATACCTATGATCCACCACGTAAAACTTCTTAAAGATAGAGCAGGTACAAAATATTTTTGATCTACAATTAATTTTAATGCAAGCCAGAAAGTATAACCCAATAAAAGCATTGCAAAAATGAAATGCAATGCCAGCCTTGTGGGCTTTACGTATATAGCATCTCCTGTAAGGCCACTGGCAACCATGATCCAGCCTATAACACCCTGTAATGCACCAAGTAAAAATAATATGATAAGGGGACGGATCATGTTTTTTTCAAACCTGCGTTGTATAATAAAGACGATAAATGGTATAAGAAACACTATTCCTATCAGGCGCCCCCAAAGCCTGTGCAACCATTCCCAGAAATAAATATTTTTAAAATCGCTGAGGCTGAAATCAGCATTGAGGAAACGATACTGTGGTGTCTGCCGGTATTTTTGAAATTCAGCTATCCATGCCTGTTCATTAAAAGGCGGCAGCGTGCCTGTTATTACATCCCATTCTGTAATAGAAAGACCTGAACCGGTAAGACGGGTAATCCCTCCCAAAAGGATTTGAATGATGAGCATGAATACACCCACAAGCAGCCAGATCGCCACAGGTTTCGTGGAGCGATTGAAAGAATCCATTGCCTGCGAAGATAAGCGCATTGAGTAAGGCGAAATTTTTTAGGTGTTGGATTTTCAGTGCTTTCCGTGGAACTTATTTTGATTAAACTTTTAAAAACCAGCTGTAATTTTTTTGGAGCCAACAATATTTTTATGCTACAGTTCTTCTATTTTTGAAAAAAAATCTTTGCTCCTCCCTTATTTTCAGGAAGATCGTATAGAAGCGGGTTGCGATGAAGCTGGCCGTGGTTGTCTTGCAGGCCCGGTTTTTTCGGCTGCTGTAATTTTATCAAAAGATTTTTACCATCCACTACTGAATGATTCGAAACTTCTTACACTGGATGAGCGTAATGAGCTGAGACCTTATATTGAACAACATGCACTTGCTTATGCTGTAGCAGATTTATGCAATAAAAAAATTGATAAGATCAATATTCTTCAAGCTGCTATAAAAGGTATGCATATAGCTATAAAGAAATTATCTAGCCAGCCCGGTTATTTATTAATCGATGGTAATTATTTTAAACGGTACAAAAAATTACCTTATAAATGCGTGATACATGGTGATGCAACTTATGCATCGATAGCAGCTGCCAGCGTGTTGGCGAAAACGTATCGCGATGACTATATGAAATGCCTGCATAAAAAATATCCACGGTATAACTGGGTGCAGAATAAAGGCTATGCCACAAAAGAACACCAGGAAGCACTTAATAAATATGGTCCATCACGGTATCACCGTACTTCATTCCGGTTAGACTATACAGTAACTACTACAGATTCAGATTTTGCGGATTAGCCTTGCAGCGTTTAATATGAACGGGTTGTCTTTATATTATGCACCACTAATTTTTGGTGGAATGTCTATCGTAAATAATGGTTGAAGGTTAAACAAAGGCGCTACAATATGTGGCGCTTTTTGTATTGATGGGGCATAAAATTCTTTATCCAGAATGGCATGGTAAAGCTAAAAAGAAATACATTTTATTCTAACCATTCCATTCACCGGCTCCTTCCCTTATCAGTTCTCCTTTACCACTCGTGAAATCAATAACTGTAGAAGGTTTCATGCCTCCTATACCCCCATCAATTACCAGGTCAACCAATTTTTCAAAACGGTCATGTATAATTTCAGGATCAGTATATTCTTCTACATGCTCACCTGGAAGTGAGGCACTCAAAATAGGATGATTCAGCTCATGCACGATTTCCCGTGCTATTTTATTATCAGGCACTCTTATACCGACGGTATCCTTTTTGGTCTTTAAAATTCTGGGTACCTGCCTGCTTGCTTCCAGAATAAATGTATAAGGCCCGGGGAGACGATCTTTGAGAATGCGGTATACGGGTGTAGACAATTGCCTTGCATAATGGCTCAGGCTACTCAGGTCATAACACACAAAAGAGAGCTGCGCTTTTTGAGGTTCTACATTTTTTATCCGGCAAATGCGTTCAATTGCTTTATGGTGAAATATATCACATCCCAAACCATATATGGTATCAGTAGGGTAAACAATAACACCTCCATCCATTAAGCATTCCACTACTTGCTTTATTAACCGCGACGGCGGATTTTCCGGATGTATAAAGATAAGCATGATGCAAAGTTCTGAATTTCTAAATTATACCTGGTGGAACGAATGATGAATACTCTGAATGGGTTAATTACCTTTGCTCCAAATTTTTTGCATGTTACTGAGTGCAGTGCCGGTAGTAGAGCATATTGAACTGACTGACTTTGATAATAATTATCTCCAAAATCAAAAACCTTTGGTCATAAAAGGGTTGGCAAAAGAATGGCTTGCTTATACAAAATGGAACTGGCAGTATTTCAAACAACTTGTAGGCCAACAGACTGTGGGAATATATAATAACATCAAAAGTGATGCGTACACACCCATCAATAAAGCAGACGACTACAAAACGTTTGGTGAGTATATCGACATGATAAGCAATGGTCCTGCAGCATGGCGTATATTCCTTTTTAACATATTTGACCATGCTCCAGAGCTTATCGGGGATTTCACCTGGCCCGAGCAACTTATGAAAGGATTTGTAAAAAAATATCCAATGCTTTTTGTCGGCGGTGCATCATCCATCACTCACATGCATTTTGATATTGATCTTTCCAATATACTGCATACACAATTTGCCGGCAGAAAAAGAGTGCTGCTTTTTCCTTTTGCCGAACAGCATAAACTATATCGAAAACCATTCGAGGTATTAAGCATGGCCGATTTTTCAAATTATTATGCTGACAACAGCAAAATCGATTATAACCAGTTCCCGGCACTGAAACAGGCCAGTGGGTATGAAGTGATCCTTGAACATGGAGATACTTTATTCATGCCCTCCGGCTACTGGCATCACATGGAGTATCTTGAAAGTGGATTTGCCATGAGCCTGCGTGCCCTGCAACCTTCTATCAGCGGAAAATTAAAAGGAGCCTGGAATTTATTGGGTATGCGAAGCATTGATACGGTTATGAAAAAAACTGCTCCGAAATGGTGGTATGAAAACAAGAAAAAAAAGGTTTTTGAAAATGCCAGAAGAGAGTTGATATAATTATCTATCAAAGCGATGACATTCTACACTATATTCCACACTTCATTTCCTCTCAATAATTTATCGAGATCGGCTCCCTTCTTTGCTTTTGCTTCTTCCAGTTGCATACTCATCATATCTTCATAGGTGGGGCGTATAGACTGGTAAAAAACACCAAACGGACGAGGCAGGTGTTTATCGCTTTTAGGATCATCAAACATGCGGGTAAGTATCTGCGCTTTGTAAATATCATTTTCATCATGTACCCAAAGATCATCCGCACTATGACCTTCACTAAGATTCACAACCACAGGTGTAAATCCATCAAGCTTCACTCCCTTATCTTTATTTGCGCCAAAAACCAAAGGCTGTTCATTTTCTAAAAAAAGCGCTTCATCAGCCTTTGTTGTTTTTTCTGTAAACATTTCAAAGGCACCATCATTGAAAATGTTACAGTTTTGGTAGATTTCCAGAAACGAAGTGCCATGGTGTGCATTTGCACGCAGCAGCATACTTTGCAAATGTTTGACATCACGATCCATGCTGCGGGCAACAAAAGTGGCGTCGGCGCCCAGTACGAGTGCCAGCGGGTTGAAAGGATGGTCTATGCTGCCATAAGGTGTGGATTTGGTTACTTTATTTTCTTCAGAAGTTGGTGAATATTGTCCTTTAGTTAATCCATATATCTGGTTATTGAAGAGAAGTACGTTAACATTAAAATTGCGACGCATCAGATGAATGGTATGATTACCGCCTATGCTCAATCCATCACCATCGCCGGTCACTATCCATACGCTCAGATCAGGCCTGGCCGCCTTTAATCCACTGGCGACTGCAGTTGCCCTGCCATGAATGGAGTGCATGCCATATACATTCATATAATAAGGAAAGCGGGACGAGCAACCAATCCCGGAGATGATTGCAATATCTTCCCTGGCAATGCCGAGGGTAGGCATTATCTTTTGCACCTGTGCCAATATAGAATAATCGCCACACCCAGGGCACCAACGCACTTCCTGGTCGGTGGCAAAATCTTTCGGTGTCAGCGTTAAATTCTTTACGGTTGATTCTACAGTTTCCATTTATATTTTATCAGTTTGAATTTTGAATGTTCAATTCCTCCCAGTATTCCGCTGCCCTCCTGGTATGGGGTACAACGATGGTGCCACCCACAATATTGGCTACAGCAAAAATTTCATATATCTCCTCTGTTGTAATGCCCAGCTCATGATTTTTACTGAGGTGATATTTTATACAATCATCGCACCTCAATACCATGCTTGCCACTAGGCCCAGCATTTCTTTTGTTTTTTTATCCAACGCACCATCTTCGTAAGTATTCGTATCAAGGTTCCATAACCTTTTCATCACCAGGTTATTCTTGCTCAAAATCACATCATTCATCTTTGTGCGGTAGTTATTGAACTCTTCAACGAGTTTGCTCATGGTGCAAATTTTGTAAAACAAAAATACTAAGGATTGATGGGCTTATTTTAGCTTTAAAAGCTTTATTGTTTAAACTTTAATTAAATTGAACAAAATTTTTATTCAGAATGAAAAAAACAATCATTATCCTTCTTTTTTTTATAGCTCTTGTTTCTATGTCCTTCGTTATTATGAAAGACGAGCCTCGATTTAAAAATCTGAAGGTACTTCCAAAAAACACAACCAAGGAACAGCTCGATAGTGTGATGAAACATTTTACCGTAGCTCTTGGTGTTAAGTGTAATTTTTGTCATGTACGGCTTGATGATGAACAAAAGAACTGGGATTTTCCTTCCGATAATAATGAGCATAAAAGAATTGCACGAGACATGATGGAAATGGCAATTAAAATCAATAAAAAATATTTTGATGTGAAAGACAGCAAATCTTTAACGGCCGACCTTGAGATCACATGCTACACCTGTCACAACGGTAAAGTTCATCCTGCAAAATTTGCTGCACCAAACCCGGGACCTCAAAGAAACCCGCCTGATTCCGCGAAGCGACAATAGTTATTATGAATCCACAATATGATTTTGGCATGATAGGGCTTGGCGTAATGGGGAGCAATCTATTACTAAACATGGCCGATCATGGATATGCCGTTATCGGGTTTGATCTGAAGCTGGAGCGGGGAGAGGCCCTGGAGGCTGCAGCTAAAGAGGGAACAATTGTAAAAGGAGTAAATACATTGGCCGAAATGACAGCAGGCCTGAAAACACCACGTAAAATCATGATGTTGGTGCCTGCAGGAAACCCTGTAGACGATGTTATTGCCAAGCTACTTCCGCTGCTTGAAAAAAATGATATCGTAATAGATGGCGGCAATTCGTTTTTCAAAGACACGCTTCATCGCATTGAATACCTGCAGGATAAGGGCATTCATTTTTTTGGAATGGGTGTTTCCGGTGGTGAAATGGGAGCCCGTATCGGGCCCAGCATGATGCCAGGAGGTGATAAAGCAGCCTATCAATATTTGAAACCGCTGCTCGAAGCCATTGCTGCAAAAGCCGGCGATAAACCATGCGTGGCTTATATGGGTGCCGGAGCCGCAGGTCATTATGTAAAAATGGTGCACAACGGTATTGAGTATGCACTGATGCAGATGATAAGTGAAGCCTACGACCTGCTTCGCAGAGGTGCTAATTATAGCAATAGTGAATTGCATAACTTATTCAAGAAGTGGAATGATCAATCTCTGCGCTCATTTTTAATCCAGATCACTGCTGAAATATTCAAAACAGGTGATTCGGCCACTCCGGGCAATGAAGATTTTCTGATCGATGCGATTTTAGACCAGGCTGGATCAAAAGGCACAGGCAAGTGGACTTCGCAGGAAGCTATGAATCTGCCGGTATCAATTCCCACTATAGATATGGCTGTAGCTATGAGAGACCTTTCAGTTTATAAGGAAGAAAGAATAAAGGCGGCAAAATTATATTCACCAGCAGTTGGTACCGTAAGCGCTTCTAAAGCTGCTCTCGAAACAGACCTCGAGCATGCATTAAATTTTTGTTTTGCCATTGCATATATACAGGGGCTGAATATGTTGTCAAAAGCTTCGGAAATTCACCAGATGAATACTCATTTACCATCTGTAGTGCAGGTATGGAAATCAGGTTGCATAATCAGGTCGTCCTTACTTGAACTTTTTGAAAGAGCTTATGCAAGAAACGAAACACTATCAAACTTGCTGCTTGACGAAGAAGTAGCAAGAGCTGTTAAAAAGGGAGAAGAAAGCATACGACGCATCATTTCAATATTTATAAAATCAAAGATACCCGTAGCTGGCATGAGCAGTGCTTTAGCCTATTTTGATGCTTATTGCAGCGAAAGACTCCCTACTAACCTTATTCAGGCACAACGGGATTATTTTGGGGCGCATACTTATCGGCGTATTGACCGGGAAGGTGTGTTTCATACAGAATGGCATAGTGGAGAGCCTCCAAGTTCTTAATCGATTTAAGTATAAAAAAACAATATTTCACCAGATTTTTTTAATTAAAAAAACCAGCATAAAAAACAAAACAATTGTTTAGCTAATAAAAAGGAAAATAAATTAAGGCTATAGTTTCATGTCAATCAATCAACCTATCAATCAATCAACAAGAAGCCCTACGATATTATTTATATTTGGCGGAAGTGGCGATCTCACTTATAGAAAACTTATTCCTGCTTTATATAATTTATTTATCGATGATTACCTTCCGGCGCAGTTTCTTATAATAGGAATGGGGCGAAACCCATTCAGCAATGCCAGTTACAAGACTCATATTAAAAAAGGGGTAGAAGAATTTTCAAGGAGAAAAGAAGATATTAAATCCAGGTGGAAAACATTTTCATCACATGTTGAATATTACAAGCTGGACCTGGAGCAGGACAAAACATATAAAACGCTTGCTGCAAAAATTAAAAAAACGGAAGAAGCGTGGAAGCAAAAATCCAACGTTCTGTTTTATATGTCCGTTGCGCCTCAGCTTGCACCCCTTATTGCCACAAAATTATATTCCAATAAGCTTTGTAATGATCCAAATCGCAGCCGGATGGTATTTGAAAAACCATTTGGTCACGACCTGGAAAGCGCTACAGCATTGAATGATTTATTGTGCAAAATGTTCAAAGAAGAGCAGATTTACCGGATAGATCATTACCTGGGGAAAGAAACAATTCAAAACATACTGGCCCTGAGATTCGCAAATGCATTATTCGAACCCGTATGGAACAGTAAGTATATCGATCATGTGCAGATCACTGCCGCAGAAAGTGTGAGTGTAGAAAACCGCGGTCCTTATTATGAGCAAAGCGGAGCCCTGCGTGATATGATTCAAAACCATCTGTTGCAAATGCTTTGTATGATAGCCATGGAAGCGCCAGTGTCGTTTGGAGCCGATGAGATCAGAAATAAAAAAGTAGATGTATTGAATGCTGTAAGAAAAATGCGCCTTGAAGAAGTACATTATTATGCAGTGCGTGGCCAATACGGCAGTGGCTGGATAAAAAATAAAGAAGTGTCTGAGTACAGGAAAGAAAAAGGTGTAGCTGCTCAATCAAATGTAGAAACTTTTGCTGCAGTAAAGCTTTTTGTTGATAACTGGCGTTGGAAGGACGTGCCTTTTTATCTGAGAACCGGCAAAAGTCTGAATAAAAAAGAAACAATTATTACTGTGCAGTTCAAACCGGCTCCCGATTATGCATTTCCCGAGGAAGCTGGGCAAACATGGCGGCCAAACAGGCTAACCATCAGTATACAGCCCCAGATGGATATACGATTGCGGTTCCAGGCAAAAAAACCCGGGCCGGACATGATCCTACAACCTGTTGATATGATATTTAGTTATGCGGCGGAAAAAGATCAACCGGAGGCTTATGAAACATTGCTGGAAGATGTCATTGAAGGCAACCCTACCTTGTTCATGAGAGGCGACCAGGTAGAAGCAGCGTGGCGAGTGATCAAGCCTGTAATGGAGCTTTGGAAAACAAAAGTTCCTGTAGATTTTCCCAATTATACTCCAGGATCGTGGGGACCTGAAGATGCAGAAGCTCTTATAGCAAAAGACGGGCATCATTGGGTAACACTGCCTACGATAGATAAGATAGCAAAGTAGTTTCCCTTTCTCACCACCTTAGGCACGTTTTTTTATACCTTGTAGTATCTTTTAATCATTAAAACAATAGACTATGCTTTGGCGTGGTGGTAGACAAAGTGGCAATGTAGATGACCGGCGCGGCGTATCCGGGGGGCAGGTGGCAGTAGGTGGAGGTATCATAGGGGTGATAGCTTTGGTATTGAACTTTTTAATGGGCGGGGATGTAGACACTTCTCAACTACCTCAGATACCTGGTATACAAAATAGTCAACCCCTTTCACCTGAAGAACAGGCTGCTGATGAAGATAGGGCCGGCTTTGTAAAAACGGTGCTTGGCTATACCGAGGATGTGTGGAATGATTTATATGCCAAAAGCGGTCAAAATTATTCCGAGCCAACGCTTGTACTATTCAGAGATGCAGTACAATCGGGATGTGGAAATGCCAGTGCTTCTTCAGGGCCATTCTATTGTCCTGCCGACCAAAGATTATATATTGACCTTTCGTTTTATAATGACCTTCAAAACCGCTTTGGGGCGCCTGGTGATTTTGCCATGGCATATGTAGTAGCCCATGAGGTGGGTCATCATATTCAAACCCTCATGGGCACCTCTGATAAAATGGCCCGTTTGCGCGGGCAGGTAAGCCAGGAAGAATACAATCAATATTCTGTACGTATGGAGTTACAGGCCGATTTTCTGGCAGGCGTGTGGGCTCATTATATGAAAGGTAAAACCATCAACGGTCAAAGAGTACTGGAAGAAGGTGATATCGAAGAGGCACTCAATGCAGCCAATGCTATCGGCGATGACCGACTGACACAGGGCCGGGTATCACCTGAATCATTTACCCATGGCACATCAGCTCAAAGAATGTATTGGTTCAAAAAAGGCTATGACACAGGGGATATTAACCAGGGTGATACGTTTAGTGCAAGAGATTTGAATTAGTAGCAAATAAGGATTTTAATTTATTAAGCTTTAATGGTAAAAAGAGGCATTATTCTGCCAAAAGAATTTGAGCATTGCCTTTTCTAAGGTTTGCCTGTTGCTCATACGGTAATTTCATTACTAGAGGTTAAATTCCAAACCAAGAACCGGCCTCTGCTCCAGCTACCAACCAACAGCTATTAATGTGATTATTTTCAGAATTAAATTCTCACCATTTTTTGGCTTTAAAGTTTAAACAATTGGAGAATTTAGCAAGATTCGGGTTTGTTCCGGACCAGTGGATGGTTAGTTTTGTTATGGCATGACAGATTATGAAAGAATAGAGAAAGCAATTGTCTTTTTAAAGAATAATTTTAAGGGACAGCCTGACCTGGATGAGGTAGCCAGGCATGTATATTTAAGCCCCTTTCATTTTCAAAGACTCTTCAAAGAATGGGCAGGGGTCAGCCCCAAAAAATTTCTTCAATATATTTCCGTAGAGTATGCCAAGGGTCTGTTGAAACAAAATTTTTCTTTGTTTGATGTGGCTTACGAAACCGGTTTATCCGGCACCGGTAGATTGCATGACCTGTTTATCAGCATGGAAGGAATGACGCCGGGAGACTTTAAAAGTGGGGGCGGAGCATTGCAAATCAATTATAGTTTTGTTGAAACGCCTTTTGGGAATATCATTATTGCTTCTACGCAAAAAGGTATTTGTCATCTTGCTTTTATCAATAGTGAAATGGAGGGTCTAGAAAATCTAAAATCTTTTTTTCCAAATAGCAGCTTGCTTCCAAAGCAAGATTTGTTGCAAGAAGGTGCACTGAAATTTTTCAAAGGTGACTGGGGCGATCTAACTAAGTTGAAGCTTCACTTGAAAGGAACACCGTTCCAAATAAAAGTCTGGCAATCGTTGTTAAGAATTCCTTTCGGAAATGTTTCCACATATGCTGCCATAGCTCAGAATATTGAAAGTCCGAATGCTTCAAGAGCTGTAGGTACAGCAATTGGCAGCAATCCGGTAGCCTATTTAATTCCTTGCCATCGTGCTATAAAATCTTCTGGCATCATAGGTGATTATCATTGGGGTAGTCACCGTAAAGCCGCTACAATTGTTTGGGTGCCAGCGACACGTGACTTAATAAAAAGTAAAGCGGTTTTGGAATATTATTGATCACCGGGCGAGAAGTATT
>MWVX01000043.1_pt1 | contig 37683 bp, 21 predicted proteins | sample 1047311 | NCBI WGS metagenome assembly MWVX01 (sample SAMN06349984, study PRJNA376086) | soil metagenome | isolation source: MtG-4 sample Antarctic (ecotone) soil | place: Antarctica | collected 2015-01-13 | reverse complement strand
TGTCTGCTTGTTTGTGCCATTCTTCTTGATGTTCAGGCTTGAACAAGCGGGACAAGTTATTGATTCAAATTGCACACTTGAATTTTAGCTTGTCCTTTCTTTCAAACATCTTTTCTGTTACACGACCATATTTGTTTCCAATTTCAAAAGCCGGACTTGACTTTATAAAACGAAATTCTTAATCTTTTAATTCGCTTTGGCAATATAAAAATCAGAGCGTTTTTCCGCAGTAGCTCAATGGCAGAGCATTCGGCTGTTAACCGAAGGGTTGTAAGTTCGAGTCTTACCTGCGGAGCCATTATTTACAGTAACTTATGGGCACTTATCAAGTGCCCGTTTTAGTTTACTCACATATTAACTCACACTTATAGTAAATAAATTTGTTGATAAGGTTAGATTACTTTAAAAAGCCAAAAGTAAATGTGAAAGTAGATTTCCAATTAAATACCCCTAATTGCTTATTTTATGAGTGTACTAACCCAACCTTATTTATTATTGAAAAGAATTGCTGCGAGTGATTTAAAGAGCACCTCTAAATAAGAAAGAGTAACCCAATCTTTTCTTGATTCAGTGCTAAAATGCGCATCTTTCATATTAAGTAGAATAGAGAACTTCATAACACTTTGTCTTAGCGGGGTGCAGTATAAACTTTTCGCCTTTGGCTGTCATATAAGCTGAAAGAACCCGAAACCCTTCTCTAACTTCCACTTGAATATACCCAGTTCCCAAAACGGTCCGTTTTACAGACAATTATAAATTAAATCTAATTTTTAACAAGGTTTTTGAGGTATAGTTTTTGGACAGTATGAAAACAAGAAAGTTAGTATCCAAAACCCAAACTGCTGTAAACTAACAAGCGTGTCAGAAACGACCGTTTTTGAGACTAATTATTTAAAAATTTCAATATCAATTAAAACTCAAGTGGACTAATTCCATACCTTTTTGGGTTGATAAATAAACCAATAAACGACAATCAGCTTACAGAGGCGGGTAAAACCAGATATTTATTGAAAGGCACGCTTATTGCTCCCACAAAACTTATATATGAATACAAACAAATCAACAAAACGCACAATTAAGAGATTTGGAATAGGTTTAGCTTTACTTTTTAGCTTTCTGCTTTTGTCAGGCATAGACATTAATGCCCAAACAATGCAGCGGGAGCGTCGTGACCGGAGAGAAGATAGACAGGAACGTCGTGAAGACCGACGTGACGCTCGGCAAGAGGGTTATGAAGATGGCTTACGCGAAGGTGCTGAAGATGCTCGTGCCAGACGCCGTGCAAATGCTCAAGCAGAAAGTGATTACCGAAGAGCCGGAGGCGAAAATAATCAACGTGAGAGACAGGCTTACCGTACCGGATTTCTTCAAGGTTACGGAGAAGGTTACAGACGAAACAACCGTTCAAACCGCATTATCCGGAATCGCCGTGGATATTAGTAAATAATACCAAAAATTAAAAGTTGAAAAAAGACTAGCTAATTATTAGCTAGTCTTTTTCTTTTCTCACAAATCCCTCTCCAGGCTTCAAATACAATTATTTTCCGGCAACACAAATTTAGGAGACTACCGAAAATTTACAGACGGTAGCGAACCTTCCTTCTCTTGAGTTCGGCATCTTCGTTTTCAAGGTTTTGCAGGCGCATCGAAACATCCGCCGTCATACGCAAATCGGCACGCTCGCCGCGTTCGAGGTGAAAATTCCCAGCCGCTGCAATCATCGCCGCATTGTCTGTGGAAAGATGTTTCGACGGAAAATAGACTGGAAGATTTAATTTGTCGGCGGTTCTTTGCGCCGCTTCCTGCAGTGCTTTGTTGCACGCAACGCCGCCAGCGACGATTAAGGTTTTCGGCTCCAGTTCGACGGCGAGTTTTTCCATCGTACCGACCAGAGATTTGACGACCGTCGCTTGAAAGCCCGCGCACAAATCTTTTATTTGCTGCGAAGGCGCTTCGTCGCCCTCTGCAACCGGCTTGATGTCATTTTCGCGTATGTAACGTGCAACGGCGGTTTTCAAACCGCTGAAACTGAAATCCGTTCTGCCGTCGGAAATCTTTGCGACGGGAAATTTTGCTTTGCTCGCATCGCCTTCTTTTGCCAGCTTTTCGACAACCGGTCCGCCCGGATAATCGAGTCCGAGCATTTTTGCCACTTTGTCAAATGCTTCACCCGCAGCGTCGTCGCGCGTGCGCGAAACAACTTTGTATAGACCGGCTTCGGGAATAAAAAAAATATTTGTGTGTCCGCCCGAGACGATTAAGGCAAGCGCCGGAAATCGAATTGGCGGATTTTCAAATGCAACCGAAAAAACGTGACCTTCGATGTGATTGACGCCAATGAACGGAATGTCCAAACCGAACGCCAACGCTTTGGCGTAGCAAACGCCGACCAGAAGCGAACCGACAAGACCCGGACCTTGTGTTACGGCGATTGCTTCAATATCTTTAAGCGAAACGCTTGCTTGCTCCAACGCCTGTTCAACAATCGGCTCGATTTTCTCAAGATGTTCGCGCGAAGCAAGTTCCGGCACAACGCCGCCGAATGGTTTGTGCAGCTCAATTTGCGAAGAAATTACGGACGACAAAATCTCGCGCCCATCGCGCACGACCGCCGCCGCCGTCTCGTCGCACGAACTCTCTATGCCTAAAACTAACATCTGTTTTAATGGTAAATGGTGAGTGGTGAATGATTAATGAGAAGAAAGTGGGAATTATGAACGGTAAATAATCAGGCAGAATAACTTCTTTTATTCACCATTCATAATTCACCACTATTTTTATTGTCTTCTATTCTCGATTTGGGAAGGGCTTTCGTTCGGTCTGCTGTCGGTTAAGGATTTACCGAAAAACACGATAAACAAAATAGCCAAAACTATGATAAAACCCAAAACGCTCAACAGCGCCCAAACCGTGCCGCGATAAGATTTTGCCGTGTCTTCTCGAACAACTCGGTCTTCTCCGCCGACATTTATAACCTCTTTTGACATAATTATTTTTCAACCTCTTAGCTATAATTTATATTCTCTCGCACGCAAAAGCAATCAGTGATAGATGTTATGAAATAGGTGTGTTGCCAACCTCTGAGGTTGAACCTAAAACTCTACTCAAAAGGCTGACCCTTATTGTTTCGGGATACAATATTTATCAAGGTTTTTTTTCCTGTTTTCCCGCCGGGCAAGAACGACGAAGATGTAATCGTGTAGTCATCCTCATCAAAACCGAACAAGCTTTTGATGATTTAAGCCCAGACCCGCGCTTTCAAGGTTTGCTGCTGACCAGCGAAAATAAAACGCTGATTCATCATACAATCGCTTTATTGTATTTTCTTCAAACCGGACTGGGAATTTTCACATTTGGCGGATGGAAACAGACGGCAAAAATCCGGTTCAGCTAACAAAGAGCGATAACGGGATGAATTTGCGTCCGCAAATATTAAAAGACGGCAGAACAATTGTGTTCGAGAGAGGTTCGGAAGAGAGAAACAAATCGAAATTGATAAAAATTTCAATTGACGGGGACGAGGGAGAAATCCTTTTTCCCGAGAGCCCGATGAACGACGCTTTTCCAAACCTTTCAAAGGACGGAAAATATCTTGCCTTTACATCACAATCTTTTAATAGGCAAAATCTAGAATTTAAAAATTTATTTAAATTATCCGGCGTAAAGGAAAATAATATCGGGAAAATTGAAAAGGAAATTGATATGGACTTGGGGTGGAATTACAGGTGGTCGCCTGATAATAAAGCCATCACTTTTCTCGGTCAGCAGGGCGTTCCGAATCTTTTCAACGCACCTCTTAGCACTCCGGGCAGTTCACCTAAACAACTGACGAATTTTAACTCCGGCGTTATCTTGAACTTTGACTGGTCGCGCGACGGTAAACGACTCATTATCGTGCGCGGCATCATCAACAGCGATTTGATTTTGATAAAGGATAACGCAAAAACCACTTAAAATTCTGTTATAATCTGCGTTCAAGTAATTTTCGACGAAATTATATGGTTTCAAGCGAAAAATTTGGGCGTTACGAAATCATCTCTCAAATTGGAGCAGGCGGGATGGGCGAAGTATATCTAGCGGAAGACATTCGCCTTCATCGCAAAGTAGCGCTCAAAATTCTACCCGAAAATATCGCCGCCGATAAAGAACGCTTGCTTCGTTTTGAACGTGAAGCACAAGCCGCATCTGCCCTAAATCATCCGAACATCATCACTATTCACGAGATTGGAGAAACAGGCGACCAACTATTTATCGCCACAGAATTTATAGAAGGCGAAACTTTGCGTGAAAAGATTGAGAAAAACGATTCGAGTGTTTATGAATCAGTCAGAATTGCCGAACAGATTGCCGCGCGAAGTATATCTAGCGGAAGACATTCGCCTTCATCGCAAAGTAGCGCTCAAAATTCTACCCGAAAATATCGCCGCCGATAAAGAACGCTTGCTTCGTTTTGAACGTGAAGCACAAGCCGCATCTGCCCTAAATCATCCGAACATCATCACTATTCACGAGATTGGAGAAACAGGCGACCAACTATTTATCGCCACAGAATTTATAGAAGGCGAAACTTTGCGTGAAAAGATTGAGAAAAACGATTCGAGTGTTTATGAATCAGTCAGAATTGCCGAACAGATTGCCGCAGCATTATCGGTTGCCCACCAAGCATATATTATTCACCGCGACATCAAGCCAGAAAACATAATGATTCGGCGTGATGGTTATGTGAAAATCCTTGATTTTGGTCTGGCGAAACTGGTTGAGAAAAAGCCAGACATACTTGATGCCGAAGCCGAAACCCGCGCTCAGATTAATACAAAAGCTGGAATGATAATGGGAACTGTGGCGTATATGTCGCCGGAACAAGCGCGTGGCAAAGAAGTTGACGAAAGAACAGACGTTTGGAGTTTAGGAGTTTGCTTGTATGAAATGCTCACTACCCGACAACCATTTACAGGCGAAACAACCAATGATACGATTGCCGCAATTTTGACAAAAGACGTTGAATTGCTTGATGAAAGCCTACCATCGGAATTACAACGCATTGTCAGAAAGACATTGCAAAAGGACGCCGGAAAACGGTATCAAACTGCGAAGGATTTGCTCGTTGATTTGGAAGATGTAAAAGAAGAATTGAAGTTTCAAAGTAAATTAGAACGAACCGCTCCACCAAATCGAGAAGAAACAAAGACACAAATTCTTAATGCCACAACATCAGATGTTGCGCATACAACTTCGAGTGCCGAATATGTTGTTACAGAAATCAAACAACATAAGCGCAGTTTTGCTATTGGTTTGGCGATTTTATTAGTTGCGGCGATAGGTATTAGTTATTGGTATTTCGCTAATCGTTTTGCAAATACAAAACAAATCGAATCAATAGCCGTAATGCCGTTTGTTAATGAAGGCGGAAATGTTGATGTTGAATACTTGTCAGACGGAATGACCGAAACTTTGATTAACAGCCTTTCACAGCTTCCGCGTCTTTCGGTAAAGGCGCGAAGCAGCGTGTTTCACTACAAAGGTAAAACGGTTAGCCCGAAAACTGTCGGCACAGAATTGACCGTGCAGGCAATCCTAAACGGGCGTGTTGCGCAACGAGGCGATAATTTAATTCTTAGTCTTGAATTGGTTGATGCGCTGACGGGAAATCAGATTTGGGGTGAGCAATACAACCGCAAAACGACTGACCTCGTAGTGTTGCAAAGCGAGATTGCGCGGGATGTTTCACAAAAACTGCGAACAAAATTATCTGGCGCGGATGAGCAGAAACTATCAAAGAACTCCACGGCAAATCCAGAAACATATCAGCTTTATTTGAAAGGCAGATACCACTGGAATAAAAGAACAGGGGCTGATGTAAAGAAAAGCGTTGATTACTTCCAGCAGGCGGTTGATAAAGACCCGTCTTACGCTTTGGCTTACGCAGGTCTTGCCCAAGCATATATTTTAATCCCTAATTACACGAGGACTTCTCCAAAAGAGCCATACGAAAAGGCAAGGGCGGCGGCAATGAAGGCGTTGGAGATGGATGAAACTCTTGCCGATGCTCACACCGCTTTGGCAAGCATTAAAGCGGATTATGATTGGAATTTTCCAGAAGCTGAAAAGGAGTTCAAACGAGCAATCGAACTCAATCCCAACGACGCAACTGCTCGTCAATGGTATTCCGAGCATTTACTTGTGTTAGGGCGAAATGATGAAGCCATCGCCGAAATGAAACGGGCGCATGAACTCGACCCTCTCTCTTTGATAATTAGTGCGGAATTGGGATTTACTTACAAAGAAGACCGTCAGTATGACCAAGCAATAGAACAGTTGCGAAAGACAGTAGAAATGGATACAAACTTCCCCCGCACACATCTGTATTTAATGCTTGCTTACGAAGGAAAGGGAATGTATGAGGAAGCTATTTCGGAATTTGAAAAGCATTCCATTCTTAACGGCGTATCACCAGACGAAGCCGCTAAAGAAGCAGCGGCGTTAAGAGAGGGCTATAAAAAATCAGGCGCAAACGGCTATTGGCGCAAACAAATTGAGATTGCTGAAAAAAGACGTGCATCGGATTCAGTGGATTCGCCCCCGTTAAGTATCGAAGCGTCTTTTTATGTGCAGCTTGGAGAGAATGACCAAGCATTTGCTTTACTGGAAAAGGCTTATGAGCAGAGAGAGGCGGAAGTGATATATCTAAAATCGCCAATCTATGACCACATTCGGTCAGACCCGCGATTTACAGATCTACAGCGACGAATTGGATTACCACAGTAATTTGAAAAAGATAGATGGAAGAGTCTTCGCTTAAAATAAACTTGTCGCATTACCGCATCATCTCCAAACTCGGCGTGGGCGGAATGGGCGAAGTTTATCTGGCGGAAGACACGCGGCTAGGAAGGCGCGTCGCTCTGAAACTTCTTCCCGAAAGCATGACCTCAAACACCGATATCCTGCGGCGTTTTGAGCAGGAAGCCCGCGCCGCTTCGAGTTTGAATCATCCAAACATCGCGCACATTTACGAGATTGGTGAATCAGAAGGTGTTCATTATATTGCGATGGAATATGTCGAAGGCGTTTCGCTTGATGAAAAAATTGCGGGTCGCCCTTTGTCCGTTTCGAAAATTGTCCAGATCGGAGCGCAGATTGCCGACGCCCTTGACGAAGCGCATTCACAAGGAATCACGCATCGCGACATCAAATCGCAAAATGTGATGCTGACAAAACGCAGGCGCATCAAAGTTTTGGATTTTGGTTTGGCGAAAATTTCCAAAACGACGGAATCAGCCCAAAGCGAAGCCGCAACACAAGTGAAAACAAATCCGGGCGTGGTGATGGGAACGGTTTCGTATATGTCGCCCGAACAGGCTCTTGGACGCGAGACTGATGCACGCACGGACATCTGGAGTTTGGGAGTTGTCTTGTATGAAATGGCGACGGGACTCTTGCCGTTTCAAGGCGAGAGCATCACTGAAACCATTCAGCAAATTACACGCGCGCACCCCGAAGCTATGGCGCGTTTTAATTACGACGTTCCGCCCGAACTAGAAGTCATCATCAAAAAGGCTCTCAGGAAAAAACGCGAGGAGCGTTACCAATCGGCGCAAGATATTCTGGTTGATTTGCAGACGCTTGCCCGCGAGTTGGATTTAACGGAATATTCAATTGCGCCGAATTTGCGAGATGCGAGCGGTGAAAATTCAGCAAAAATTCACACCGACGAGCAAGCGACAAAAACTTTAATTCAAACACAGACGACTGACACAACCGCGCCGATTCACGCAACTTCGAGCGCGGAATATATCGCCACGAAAATCAAAGATAACAAAATCAAAACGATTATTGTTTCCGCGATTTTGCTTTTTGTCATTCCAGTTTTGGGTTACAGTTTATATCGCTTCGTTCAGATTCGCACCAAACAACCGGAACAGACAGCTAATCAAACCGCGCCGAGCAATCTTAAAATCCAGCGCCTCACGGGAAACGGCAAAGTCTCGCGCGCCGCAATCTCGCCGGACGGAAAATTTCTCGCTTATGTACAGAACGAAGGCGGACAGCAAAGCCTCTGGGTCAAACAGATTTCCACCAACAGCAACGTGCAGGTTATCGCGCCCGCTTTGGTTGAAGAATATACTTACTTAGCTTTTACGCCCGACGGGAGCTACATCTATTTCAACGGCACTAATGCGGAGAACCGGAGTAATACGATTTTTCGCGTTCCGACTTTCGGCGGCTCTTTGTCAAAAGTTTTCTCGAACACTCGTGGCGGTTCGCTTTCGCCCGACGGCAAACAGATTGCCTTCGGACGTTGGGACGCTAAAACGGCGGAATCGGCTCTGTTTGTTGCCAACACAGACGGCTCTGGCGAGCGCAAATTGGCTTCGCTTTTTGACAATCTATATTTTAGCAGCGGGATGGCGTGGTCGCCCGACGGAAAATTTATTGCCTGCGGCGTTGGAGATGACAAAAAACTCGAACGCAAACAGACTCTCGCCTTGATTGGAGTTTCGGACGGCGCGTCGAAAGAGTTGAGCGAATACAAATGGGATTCCATAGACAGTCTCGCGTGGCTGCCGGATATGAGCGGCATCATTTTCAGCGCGGACGATACGGGCGGTGGCGAAGGCGTTTCCAAAATTTTTGAAATCTCGTATCCGGGCGGCGAATCGCGCCGTCTGACGCAGAACTTAACCGATTATTCCGATGTGACAATAACCGCCGACGGTAAAACGCTCGTCGCCCGCGAATCCGACTTTTCAGCCGGAGTTTGGGTTTCGCCAAACGCCGAGATAAGCCGCGCTAAACAAATTACCACAGGCAAAGCCGATTACGCGCGCGGCATTGCTTGGACGCCGGACAAACGCATTGTCTATATCGCCAACACGACCGGCATTGAAGAAGTTTGGATAATGAACGCGGACGGTTCGAATCAGAAACAGTTGACCAACGACGCCCGCATCAAATATACGCCCGTTGTTTCTCCCGACAATCGTTACATCGTTTATGCCACGCCGCAGGGCGGGGAAGATTTGTGGCGCATCAACATTGACGGCAGCAGCCCGACTCTTTTGACGGGCAAGCCGGCAGACGAAGGCAACCCGGATATTTCGCCCGACGGAAAATGGATAGTTTATACGGCTTGGACTTTTGGCAAACGGGCTATCTGGCGAATACCGATTGAAGGAGGCGCAGCGCAGCAGCTAACCAATTTTGAAGCAACGGAGCCGCACGTTTCTCCCGACGGAAAATTTATCGCCTGCTTTTTTAGTGATGAAAAAAACATCTGGCGTATAGCAATTATTCCGTTTGAAGGCGGCGCGCCTGTTAAGACTTTTGACGTGCCGCCGACGGTTGAAGTTGATATGACACCGAAATGGACGCCGGACGCGAAAGGTATCACGTATGTTGACCGACGCGGCGGAATCGGAAATCTCTGGCTGCAACCAATAGACGGCGGCGCGCCGAAACAAATTACTGATTTCAAACAAAACGGCATCTACCGCCGCGAATGGACGCCGGACGGAAAACAAGTGGCAATCGTTCGCGGCGAAGGAAATTCCGATGCCATAATGATTACCGATTTTAGATAATTGATGCTCGAAGCAAACAAAAAATTCGGACGCTATGAAATCTGCAAGCCGCTCGGCGCGGGCGGGATGGGTGAAGTTTATCTGGCGGAAGACACTCGACTGAAACGCTCCGTCGCGCTCAAACTGCTGCCTTCCGAATTCAGCCAAAGCGAAGACCGCTTGCGCCGCTTTGAGCAGGAAGCACTTGCCGTTGCTGCGCTTAATCATCCGAACATCGCGCATATTTACGAGATTAACGAATCAGACGGCACGCATTTTATTGCGATGGAGTTTGTTGATGGTGTAACGCTTTACGAGAAGATTTACGCGCAAAAAACTTCGCTCGGAAAATTATTGAAATATCTCACGCAAACCGCAGAAGGCTTAGCCAAAGCACATGCGGCGGGGATAGTGCATCGGGATTTGAAGCCCGACAACATTATGATTGCCCGCGACGATTATGCGAAGATTTTAGATTTCGGACTGGCGAAACTCGTCGAACCGCAAAGGGCGTCCGGCTCGGAAAACGATTCAACGGGTGAGACGGCGACCGCGATGATGCCGCAACATTCGATTCCCGGAATGATTATGGGAACTGCCGGTTATATGTCGCCCGAACAGGCGCAAGGCAGAACCGAAGAAATTGACCATCGTTCGGATATTTTTTCTTTCGGCTGCATTCTTTACGAAGCAGCAACCGGACGAAAAGCGTTTGAAGGCAAAGACGCGCTCGACTCCTTGCACAAGATTGTTCATGCGCCGACGCCGCAGATTCGAGATGTTAACCCTGATGCACCGCAAGATTTGCAAAGAATCATCCGCCGATGTCTGGCGAAAGAACCGGATAAGCGTTATCAGTCAATCAAAGAAGTGGCGATTGAGCTAGATGAGCTTCGACAGGAGTTAAAGGAAAAAGCCGCGTTGGAATATTCCGTTCAGCCACAATCAAACAGCGTTGAATCGGCAATCAGTTCACCACAAGCAAAGATAGACAGCACTCAGATTTCGACTGCTTATGTAACGCAAACGGAAAGCATACATCCGGCTTCCAGCGCCGAATATCTGGTCAGCGGGATTAAAAGTCATAAGAAAAGTAGTGCGATTGTTTTATCAATTCTTGTCATTGCGCTCGGCGGAATCGCTCTCGCGCTTTATAAATTTTGGGGTAAATCTGATAAACCGCAGCAAGCTATAAAAATCGAAAAGCTAACGACAAACGGCAAATCTGTTGATGCCGCCATCTCGCCGGACGGTAAATATGTTGTCTATATTTTAGATGAAGGCGGAAAGCAAAGCCTTTGGACAAGGCAAGTTGCAACGTCGAGCAATGTGCAAATTGTTCCTCCGGATGATGTGTCGTATTGGGCGCTTTCATTCACTCCCGATAGCAACTACATTAACTTTGTGAGGAAAGATAGCAACTACCTTAACTCCATAAAGAAAGAAAAAATCAATTTCGCTACGCTGTACCAAATGCCCGTGCTAGGTGGCGCTCAAAAGAAGCTGATATCTGGTATGGACGGCGCGGTTAGTTATTCGCCTGACGGTAAGCAATTCGCTTTCATACGCGGCAACCATCCGAACTTAGGCGAAAGCGCATTGATGATTGCCAACGCAGACGGCACGGGAGAGCGAATTCTCGCCTTGCGTAAAAAACCGGAGACATTTCCTTGGTGGACAAGACAAACTCCGGCTTGGTCTCCTGACGGAAAAACCATCGCTTGCATCATCGGCGGCGATTATTCGGGCAGCAATCCGATGAATGTCGTCGAAGTGGATATTACAGATGGAACTGTAAAACCTATTACTACTCAAGGTTGGTATGAAATTAAGCGCGTAGGATGGCTTAAAGACAAAAGCGGGCTTCTCGTTCTTGCGGCGGATAAAGCGTCCTCATATTATACTCAACAGATTTGGCATATCTCTTATCCAAACGGCGAAGCGCGAAGAATCACGACTGATTTTACCAATTATCTGGGAATGAGCCTCGCGGCAGATTCCGATGCGCTTGTCGCCGCGCAATCCAACCGAATTTCCAATATTTGGGTTGCGCCGAACGGCGATGCAAGCCGCGCCGTGCAAATTAAATCCGGCGGCAACAATCAAGATGGAACAGACGGTCTCTCGTGGACGCCCGACGGCAGAGTTGTTTATTACTCGCGGGCGAGCGGTGGAGATGATATTTGGATAATGAATGCCGATGGCACGGGTCAGAAGCAGTTAACCGTAGATGCGGGCGCAAACTATGACTTCAAAGTTACGCCCGACGGGCGTTACATAGTTACCACGTCCGAGCGCACCGGCACGATGAATCTCTGGCGGATGGATTTGGACGGCGGCAATCCGAAACAATTGACAAACGGTAATAGCGATTTGGCTACCGCCTTGTCGCCCGATTCCCGATGGGTGTTTTACAGCTCCGACAGGTCAGGCAGACCTGCTATCTGGAAAGTTTCGATTGACGGCGACGATGCCGTACAGTTGACCGAATACGCTGCGGAAAACCCGGAAGTCTCGCCTGATGGAAAGTTAATCGCCTGCCAGTATAGTGAAGGAATCAATATGCCTTTGAGATACGCGATTATCCCGATTGACGGAGGCAAGCCCATAAAAGTATTTGATTTGCCCGGCACTGAAGAAAATATTCGCTGGTCACCGGATGGGTACTCTCTGACCTATACCAGCCTCCGCAATGGAGTATCAAACATCTGGAGTTTTCCTTTAGACGGAAAACCACCTAAGCAGTTGACTGATTTCAAAACCGACCAAATTTACAATTTTAAATGGTCGCCGGACGGAAAAAATTTGGTTTTAGCACGCGGCACGACGACTTCTGATGTTGTCCTCATCCAAGATTTCAGATGATTAGTGAAGGAACAAAACTTGGACGCTACGTAATTCTCTCGCCGCTCGGCGCTGGCGGAATGGGCGAAGTTTATCTCGCTGAAGATACTCGTCTGAAACGCTCTGTTGCGATCAAGCTGCTGCCTGCGAATTTCAGCCAAAACAAAGATCGCCTTCGACGTTTTGAGCAGGAAGCGCAAGCCGCCTCCGCGCTTAATCATCCGAATATAGCGCATATCTATGAAATCGGTGAAGCAGACGGCGTGAACTTTATTGCGATGGAATACGTTGATGGCGTAACGCTCAATGAAAAAATTCATCAAGAGAAAACTCCGCTCGGAAAACTTCTGAAATATCTCACCCAAGTTGCCGACGGATTAACCAAAGCGCACGCGGCAGGCATTGTGCACCGGGATTTAAAGCCGGACAACATTATGATTTCGCGCGACGGTTACGCGAAGATTCTGGATTTCGGATTGGCAAAACTCATCGAACCACAGAATCCGCAAACCATAAACGCAGATGAGTCAAACGAAGCCGCGACCGCCATGATGCCGCAACCTCTCTCCGTTCCCGGTATGATTATGGGAACTGTCAATTATATGTCGCCGGAGCAGGCGCAGGGCAAGAAAGAGATAGACCAGCGTTCCGATATTTTCTCGTTCGGCTGCGTTCTTTATGAAGCAGCAACCGGACGACAACCTTTCGTCGGTGATTCGATTGTTGATACTCTGCATAAGATTATCCACACGCCCGCGCCTCCGATTCGTGATTTCAACGCTAATGCTCCAAATGATTTGCAGCGTATCGTGCGTCGTTGTCTGGCGAAAGACTCGGAAGAGCGTTACCAGACGATTAAAGATGTGGCGATTGAACTCAAAGAGTTGCGGCGCGAAATGACTAACGATGCGGAACTTCATCAATCCGTTTCGTCGCAAAATGTCTCGAATGCAAGCGACACGCATGCGCCGACATTGCTTACTTCAAGCGCAGAGCAAACAGTAGAAACAAAAGAATCAAGTGCGGCGCGTTCGACATCAAGCGCGGAATATCTGACAGGTGAAATCAAACGCCATAAAAAATTGGTCGGCGTGGTCGCTCTCGCGCTTCTGCTGGCAATGGGCGGAATCGGATTTGGACTCTATAAGTTTTGGGGTAAAGCTGATAAGCCTCCGCAGGCGATAAAGGTTGAAAGGCTGACCACAAACGGGAAATCTGTTAATGTAGCTATCTCGCCTGACGGCAAATATGTCGTTTATACCGTTGATGAAGGCGGAGGGCATAGTCTTTGGGTAAGGCAAGTAACCGCGTCGAGCAACATACAGATCATTCCTCCGGCAGAGGATGTTTATTACTGGGGTCTCACATTCACGCCTGACAGCAACTACATCAACTTTGCCAAAGTCCAGTTTGAGAAGAACGTAGATTGGGTGCTCTACCAGATGCCGGTTCTCGGAGGCACTCAAAAGAAACTGATAACACACGCGCAGGGCGGAGTAAGTTATTCTCCCGACGGCAAGCAGTTCGCTTTTGTGCGCGAAGAATATCCGAGCGCGGAAGAAAGCTCGTTATTAATTGCTAACTCAGACGGCACAGGTGAACGAATACTTGCTTCGCGTAAGGCACCCGAGAGATTTCCTTCGCGCGAACGGTCGCCGGCTTGGTCTCCGGACGGGAAAACCATCGCCTGTATCGTCGAGACGGCGACGGGCGTCGGGCGGGCGGATGTCGTCGAGGTAAATGTTGCGGATGGAACCAGCAAGACCGTCGTCACAAAGGAATGGGAGGAAATAAATCAAATAGCCTGGCTCCCGGATAAGAGCGGGCTTCTCGTCCTCGGAGTAGAGAAAGGGTCTGTCAATTATTCCGGACAAATATGGCGCTTCTCCTACCCGGAAGGCGAAGCGCGAAGAATTACGACTGACTTTAACAATTATGCGAGTATGAGCCTGACGGCAGACTCGGGCGCTCTTGTTACCGTCCAATCGAATAGGATTTCTAATATCTGGGTTGCTGCAAACGGGGATGCGGGGCGCGCCGTACAAATTAAATCCGGCGGCAACAATCTGGAGGGAATAGAGGGTATTGCATGGACCCCCGACGGTCGCGTTGTCTATGACTCATTGGCGAGCGGCGCAATTGATATTTGGATTATGAACGCGGACGGCACAGGTCAGAAACAGCTAACCGTTGTTGATGCGGGCGCAAACTTTCGGGCGAAAGTTACGCCAGATGGTCGTTATATAGTTTTCGTGTCCATCCGCAATGATCAGGCAAATATCTGGCGAATGAATTTGGACGGCAGTAATCGCCAGCAGTTGACAAACGGTAATAGCGTCTGGGACCCCGCTGTAACGCCTGATTCCCGATGGGTGATTTACACAGCGCAAAGGTCGGGAATGCCTTATTTGTGGAAAGTTTCGATTGATGGCGGCGATGCCGTGCAGTTGACGGACAAATATACAAACTCCCCGGAAGTCTCGCCCGACGGAAAATGGATTGTCTGTTCATATCGTAAAGACGTAAATTCAACATGGAGATACGCGATTATTCCCTACGAAGGAGGCGAGCCTATCAAGGTCTTTGATTTGCTCGGCAAAAAGGGAAACTTTCGCTGGTCGCCCGACGGACGCTCTCTTTACTATCTACGAGACACAAGCGGCGGCGTCACAAACGTCTGGAGTTTCCCTTTAGACAACAAGCCACCCAAACAGTTGACGGATTTTAAGACGGAGCAAATATACAATTTCGCGTGGTCGCCGGACGGCAAACAGCTTGTTCTCGCACGCGGCACGACGACCTCTGATGTTTTGTTAATTAAAGATTTTAGATGATTGCCAGCGGAGCAAAATTCGGACGCTATGAAATTCAATCGCAACTCGGAGCAGGCGGGATGGGTGAAGTTTATCTTGCACACGATACAGAACTTGACCGTTTTGTTGCGCTAAAAGTTTTGCCCGCCGAATTTTGCTGCGATGCGGAAAAAGTCAGTCGTTTCAAACAAGAAGCCCGCGCCGCGTCCGCGCTGAATCATCCGAACATCATCACGATTTACGAAATCGGCGAAGTTGAAGACCGAATCTTTATCGCCACCGAATTTATTGACGGCGAAACCTTGCGCGAAAGAATTGAGAAGAATGATTTAACCACCTATGAGTCGGTAAAAATCGCCGAACAGGTTGCCGCCGCATTGTCTGTCGCTCACGCTTCAAACATCATTCACCGTGACATCAAGCCCGAAAACATCATGATTCGGCGCGACCGGATTGTGAAGATTCTCGATTTCGGCTTAGCAAAACTCGTCGAGCAAAGGAAAGACGCTCTCGACACGGAAGCGGAAACCCGCGCACAAGTGAATACTAAAGCGGGAATGATTATGGGAACTGTCGCCTATATGTCGCCCGAGCAGGCGCGCGGTAAAACGGTTGACGCGCGCACCGACATTTGGAGCTTAGGAGTTGTTCTTTATGAAATGCTTACCCGCAGACAGCCGTTTGCGGGGGAGACGATAAGCGACTCGATTGCTTCGATTTTGAAAAGCGAACATCCGCCGCTTGATGAAAATACGCCCGCCGAATTAAACCGCATTGTGCGAAAAGCATTACAAAAGAATGCGGACGAGCGGTATCAAACCATTAAAGATTTTCTAATTGACCTGAAGAACCTGAAACGAGAGTTGGAGTTTACAGAAGAACTCGAACGCTCTCACCGTCCGTCATACGGCAGCAAAGCGCCGAGCGTCAGCACGGCGCGTTTGAGCGAAGATGCCACGATAATCAAAAACGCGGCGGCAATTACCGACAATAGAAATGCGACGACGACTTCAAGCGCAGAGTATGTTGTCAGCGAAATCAAGCAGCATAAATCTGCTTCTCTTGTCACGCTTGTAGTTTTGCTGTCGGCAATTGGCGCATTGGGCGTTTGGTTTTTCGCAAGTCGTTCGGCAAACGCTACGCAAATTGAATCAATTGCCGTTTTACCTTTTGTTAATGAAACGGGCAACACGGATAACGAGTATCTTTCGGACGGCATGACCGAATCTTTAATCAGCAGTTTGTCGCAGATTCCCAAATTAAACGTCAAAGCGCGCAGCTCTGTTTTTCGCTACAAAGGCAAAGAAACGGATTTGCGGAAAATTGCCGAGGAGCTAAACGTGCAGGCAATTTTGAACGGAAGAGTCGCGCAACGCGGGCATGACTTGACGCTCTATATTGAGTTGGTTGACACAAACACGGAAAAAGTTTTGTGGAGCGAGAATTACAATCGGCAGATGATGAATCTAGTCACATTGCAGAATGAAATTGCGCGTGATGTGTCGCATAAATTACGAACGCGATTGTCAGGCGCGGATGAGCAGAGGGTAACGAAAAGTCACACCGTCAACCCGGAAGCTTATCAGCTTTATCTCAAAGGGCGTTTTCATTGGAACAAAAGAACACCGGAGGAACACAAAAAAGCCATCGGATATTTTGAACAAGCGATTGCCCTCGACCCGAATTACGCGCTCGCTTATGCGGGCTTGGCTGATTGCTACGCGGTCAGTTCGTCTCCCGTTAAAGGACAAGAGAGAGAACAAAAACTGCGTGCGGCGGCGAATAAGGCTTTGGAGTTAGACCCCGGCTTAGGCGAACCACACGCGGCGTTGGCGAAATCTTTGTCGAGGGAATGGAACTGGTCAGGCGCGGAAAGTGAGTACAGACGTGCCATCGAACTTAATCCGAATTATGCGTCGGCTCATCAGTGGTACGGCGAGTTTTTAGCAGCTTTGGGGCGGCATGACGAGTCTATCCGGGAGATAAAACGCGCTCAGGAGATTGACCCGCTTTCGCTCGTCATCAATTCGGACATGACGCACATCTTGCTTCTGGCTCGCAGATATGACGAAGCCATCGCGCAAGCGCAGAAAACGCTTGAGATGGACGCCGGTTGGATGAGGGCTCGCTGGTGGATAAGCATGGCTTATCTGTATCAGGACAGGTACGAGGAGTTCTTTGCGAATGAAGAAAAGAGTCTTGATTTTTCAAAACGAAGCCCTGAGGAGATAGCAGACTACAAACAAGAGTTGGCGGCGGTCAAAGAGGCGTATCGAAAGTCGGGCGCAAAAGGCTTCTGGCAAAAATCGCTTGAATTCGAGATGCAGAGATACGCGAAGGGCAAAGGCAATTCGCCGTTTTACGTGGCGGAAATCTACGCCAATCTCGGCGATAAAGACAAGGCGTTGGAATGGCTCAGTAAGGCAATTGATGAACGCGACGACAATCTTGAATGGATTAAAGTTCATCCGGCATTCGACGATTTGCGCTCCGACCCGCGCTTTCAAAATTTACTTCGCCGCATAAACCTTGCGCCGTAAGTCGGCGTTCTTAAATGGCAAGATGATTATTGCTCCCGGCACACAACTCGGACGCTATGAAATTCGCTCGCTCATCGGCGCGGGCGGAATGGGCGAAGTTTATCTCGCGCAAGATACCAAACTCGACCGCAAAGTCGCGTTAAAGATTCTGCCGCCGGAATTTGCCGAAGATGCTGACAGAATGAGTCGTTTTGTGCGTGAAGCTAAATCCGCCTCTGCTCTCAATCATCCAAATATCATCACGATTCACGAGATTGGAGAATCTGACGGCACTCATTTTATCGCGACCGAATTTATCGAAGGCGAAACTCTTCATTCAAATATTAAAAATCAATCGCTCAATCTTAAATCAGTGCTTGAGATGACCATTCAAGTCGTTTCGGCGTTGGACGCGGCGCATCGGGCGGGCATTGTTCACCGCGACATCAAACCCGAAAACGTGATGATTCGTCCTGACGGTGTGGTCAAGATTCTTGATTTCGGCATTGCTAAGTTGTCAGCGCCGCCGGTGGGGGCGAATGGGTCGAGTGAGGATGCGACCGCCATCAAACCGCAGTCAACTTCACCGGGAATGGTCGTCGGGACGGCAAACTATATGTCGCCCGAACAAGCCAGAGGCAAGAAAATTGATGCCCGCAGCGATATTTTCAGTTTCGGGATCGTGTTCTACGAGATGCTGACCGGAAGGCGGGCGTTTGAAGGCGAAACGGTTTTGGAAAGCATCAGTTCGATCTTAAAGGACGAACCGAAACAGATTAGTCAGATTTTACCCGAAGTTCCCGGCGAGATAGAGCGGATCGTCAACAAAACGCTGCGGAAAGACCGAGAAGAGCGTTATCAAACGGCAAAGGATTTGTTGATAGATTTGAAAGATGCGAAGCACTATTTAGAGTTTCATAATAAATTGGAACGCACGGTTTCACCCGAAAAAGCAGAACCAAAAACACAGATTCTGCAAGCGACAACTTTAGACGAAATAAACCAAACGACTACGAATCAAACAGTTTCAAACGATCCGAAAACTAAATATCTGCTCATCGGATTACTGAGTTTGATTGTTCTCGCAGGCGGATTCTTCGGCTACAAATACCTCTCGCCAATCAGACAGATTGAATCCATCGCCGTAATGCCCTTTGTCAACGCGAGCGGAAACACGGAAGTTGAATATCTCTCGGACGGAATGACGGAAACTTTGATTAACAGCCTCTCGCAACTGCCGAATCTTTCGGTTAAAGCGCGAAGCTCAGTGTTCCGCTATAAAGGAAAAGAAGTCGAGCCGCAAACCGTCGGCTCGGAATTATCCGTTCAGGCAATCTTAAATGGTCGAGTCATACAGCGCGGCGATAATTTAATTCTCAGTCTGGAATTGGTTGACGCGAGAACGGGCAATCAAATTTGGGGCGAGCAATATAATCGTAAAATGACGGACATTGTTTCGCTGCAAACAGAAATCGCCCGCGACATTTCAAATAAACTGCGAGCGAAATTAACGGGCGCAGAGCAGCAGCAAGTAGCAAAAAATTACACCGTCAATCCAGAAGCCTATCAGCTTTACTTGCAAGGGCGTTATCACTGGAACAAAAGGACAGTTGAAGGAGTTAATAAAGCGACTGAATACTTCCAGAAGGCGATAGAGAAAGACCCAACTTATGCGCTGGCTTATGTCGGATTAGCCGATAGCTATATCGTGGTGCCAAACTTACAACGGCGAGAAGTATTTCCAAAAGCAAAAGCAGCAGCGCTGAAAGCCTTAGAGATTGACGAGTCACTTGGCGAAGCTCATGCCGCTCTAGCGAATATAGGCTTTTATTATGAGTGGAATTGGGCAAATGCCGAGAGAGAATACAAACGCGCCATTGAACTGAGTCCAAACTATGCGACGGCTCATCATTGGTATGGTGAATCTCTTGCGGGTCTCGGAAGATTTGACGAAAGTTTTACCGAATACAACCGTGCATTAGAACTTGACCCGCTCTCGCTCGCCATCAGCACGGATTTAGGAATGGCATATTATTATGCTCGTCAATATGACCGCGCAATTGAACATCTCAAAAAATTGATTGAATTAGACCCGAACTATGTGCGAACACATTTCTATTTGGCAAGAGTCTATGAGGAAAAGGGAATGTTTGAAGAGGCTTTTGCTGAGAGAGAGAAAGGTATCATCCTTTCAGGAGGAAATGCGGAGAAGGTTGCAAGAGAAAAGATACAGATTACTAACGCTCTCAAAACATCGGGCGCGAAAGGCTATTGGCAGAAGTTGCTTGATTTAACCGAAGAAAGCGCACAGCAGAAAGGAGAATCCCCAAATTCTTTGGATATGGCGGTGCTTTATGCCCGACTCAACAAACGACATGAAGCATTTGAATGGCTTGAGAAAGCCTACCAAGAACGGGAAAGTTTAAGTTTTCTTAACGCCGAGTCTGATTGGGATAACCTGCGCGATGACCCCCGATTTCAAGATTTGCTGCGGCGCGTCGGTCTGCCGCAGTAAAAGAAGTATGATGACAATTGCTGCTCATACAAAACTTGGACGCTACGAAATCGTCTCTTTAATTGGGGCAGGCGGAATGGGCGAAGTTTACCGCGCGCGAGACCCTAAACTCGGACGCGACGTGGCAATCAAAGTTCTTCCGGCGGCTTTTTCCGCCGATGCCGAACGCCTGCGCCGTTTCGAGCAGGAAGCCCAAGCCGCAGGCGCTTTGAATCATCCGAATATTCTTTCAATTTACGATGTGGCTACGCACGACGGCTCGCTTTACGTAGTTTCGGAACTACTGGAAGGCGAGACGTTGCGCGAGCGAATGAGCGGCGCGGCTCTCCCGCCGCGCAAAGCGATTGATTACGCGCTGCAAATCGCTTCGGGGCTGGCGGCGGCTCACGAGAAAGGAATCGTTCACCGAGACCTCAAACCTGAAAATCTTTTCATCACTAAAGACGGACGAGTTAAGATTCTTGATTTTGGTCTGGCGAAGTTGATTGAGCCATTGGACGGAAGCGCAGTTCACGCGGATGCGCCGACACGCAGAATCAACACCGAACCGGGCGCGGTGATGGGGACAGCGGGTTATATGTCGCCGGAACAAGTGCGCGGGCGGGGCGTGGATCATCGTTCGGACATCTTCTCGTTTGGAACGGTTCTTTATGAGATGCTGTCGGGCAAACGCGCTTTCAAAGGAGAGTCTGCGGTTGAAGCGTTAAATGCCATTCTGAAGGAAGACCCGCCTGACTTATCCACTACAAACAGCATGATAGCTCCTGCTCTTGAGCGTGTCGTCAGGCATTGCATGGAAAAAAGTCCCGAAGAAAGATTTCAATCGGCGCGCGACTTGGCATTTGCGCTGGAAGCGGTTTCGGGATTTTCCAGCTCTCAAGCATTCACGACAGGTGTTGTCCCGCCGCCGTCGGTGCGGCTGAAGAGCCGCGAGCGTCTCGCTTGGATTATTGCGGGCGTGATGCTGCTCGGTCTTCTCGCGGCGTTGCCTTTCGCTCTCAGTTATTTCCGCCGTGCGCCTATGGAATCGGGCGTCGTTCGTTTTCCGGTTTCACTGCCAGAGAATGCAAGGTTTTCCAGTGATGTGGAGTCGCACAACCTGAGCATTTCGCCTGATGGTCGTCGTCTTGCTTTCGTTGCTGAAGCCGACGGTCAGAAAATGGTTTGGGTGCGCTCGCTCGATGCGCTTTCCGCACAAGCCCTTCCCGGCACGGAAGAGGCGATTTCTCCTTTCTGGTCGCCGGACGGTCGACATCTTCTCGTTTGGAACGGTTCTTTATGAGATGCTGTCGGGCAAACGCGCTTTCAAAGGAGAGTCTGCGGTTGAAGCGTTAAATGCCATTCTGAAGGAAGACCCGCCTGACTTATCCACTACAAACAGCATGATAGCTCCTGCTCTTGAGCGTGTCGTCAGGCATTGCATGGAAAAAAGTCCCGAAGAAAGATTTCAATCGGCGCGCGACTTGGCATTTGCGCTGGAAGCGGTTTCGGGATTTTCCAGCTCTCAAGCATTCACGACAGGTGTTGTCCCGCCGCCGTCGGTGCGGCTGAAGAGCCGCGAGCGTCTCGCTTGGATTATTGCGGGCGTGATGCTGCTCGGTCTTCTCGCGGCGTTGCCTTTCGCTCTCAGTTATTTCCGCCGTGCGCCTATGGAATCGGGCGTCGTTCGTTTTCCGGTTTCACTGCCAGAGAATGCAAGGTTTTCCAGTGATGTGGAGTCGCACAACCTGAGCATTTCGCCTGATGGTCGTCGTCTTGCTTTCGTTGCTGAAGCCGACGGTCAGAAAATGGTTTGGGTGCGCTCGCTCGATGCGCTTTCCGCACAAGCCCTTCCCGGCACGGAAGAGGCGATTTCTCCTTTCTGGTCGCCGGACGGTCGCTACTTGGCTTTCTTTGCGGAAGGAAAACTCAAGAAGATTGAAGCTGCAGGCGGCTCTCCGCAAACGGTGTGTAACTTATCGGCTGAGACTGACGCTGTGGGAACGTGGGGGCGAGACGGAACGATTCTATTTGTAGACGCTTATAACGCCGAGGGGAAAATTTATCGCGTTGCCGCTGCAGGCGGCGCGCCAACCCTTTTAATGAAGAATGATGATATTAATAACTGGCTTCATTTTCTTCCTGATGGTCGCCATTTTCTCTTTAGCACGAATAGCGAGCAGAATGAGCGCGACGGTATTTATGTCGGGTCAATTGACTCGGCTGAAACCAAACTGTTGGTGCAAACCTTTTCACGCGCCGAATACGCGCTGCCCGGATACCTGCTCTACGTGCGCGACAGCACGCTGCTGGCGCAAGAGTTTGACGCGAACAATCTTCGTCTCACGGGCGAGCCGTTTCCGGTTGTCGAACGTCAGCCTTACTTTGACAAAACCGGTTGGGCAGAATTTTCCGTCTCTGAAAACGGAGTGCTGGCGCATATGAATAACATCTGGACAACTCGACTCGCTTGGTTTGATCGCGGCGGACGCGAGATGGGGCAGATAGGCGCTGCGGGAGAACACTACGATCTGAGCCTTTCACCGGACGGGCAGAAAGTGGCAATGGTGACTACTGATAGACAAACAGGTTCGGGCGATTTATGGATTCACGATCTTGCACGCGACACGCGCACCCGATTTACCGTCGGTTCGGGAGACGAGAGCGGTCCAGTGTGGTCGCCGGACGGACGCCGTCTATCTTTCTTTTCGTGCTGTGAAAGCGGCAAATCATCTCTCCGCATAAAAGATTTAAGCGACACGACAAGCACCGGTCAATCGCCTTTCCAGTCTGGATTCAACGGACCAAGCGACTGGTCTTCGGACGGACGATTCATCATCTACTCACAGAATGAGCCGACGACACAGCAGGACGTATGGGTTTTGCCGCTCTCTGGAGAGCAGAAACCTTTCCCCTTTCTCCAAACTCAGTTTGACGAGAAATTTGCACGGTTCTCTCCCGACGGTCGCTGGGTCGCTTTTATGTCCAATGAGTCAGGACGCGATGAAATCTACGTTACACGCTTTGACCAGCCCAGCGAGAAATGGCGTATATCCACGGCGGGCGGCAGAAGCCCTCGGTGGCGGCGTGACGGGAAAGAACTTTTCTATCTCGCGGCGGATAAAAAATTGATGAGCGTAACTGTTAAGAGCGCGGCAGCAATGTTTGAGGCAAGCGCTCCAACTGCGCTTTTTAAGATAGACTCAATCTTTGAAGGTGATTATGAAGTAACAGCCGACGGGCAGCGTTTCCTGATTAACAGCAGCGTTGCGGGGGCGCAATCTTCACCATTCACCGTCGTCCTCAATTGGACAAAGGATTTAAAACGCTAACTATGAGTATTGCCGAAGGCGCACATCTCGGGCGTTATAAAATTCATTCTGCAATCGGCGCGGGCGGGATGGGCGAAGTATTCCTTGCCGAAGATACAGAATTAGAACGTCTCGTTGCGTTGAAAGTCTTGCCAGCAGATTTGGCAAATGACGCTGAAAGAATGCGCCGATTTGTTCAAGAGGCGAAATCTGCTTCTGCACTCAATCATCCGAATATCATCACCATTCACGAAATCGGTAAAACAGACGACACACATTTCATTGCTACTGAATACATAGAAGGTGAAACTCTCCACGAACGATTAAAGAGTGAGCCGATAAGTCTCAAATCTGTTCTTGACGTTACCATTCAAGTAGCATCTGCTTTAGACGCAGCACATCGAGCAGGAATAGTTCACCGAGATATAAAGCCCGAAAACGTAATGATTCGCCCAGATGGATTTGTAAAGATTCTTGATTTTGGAATTGCTAAATTAATTGAGAAAAGAAATGAACCAGTAGAGGCAGAAGCAGCAACGGTAATTAATGCAAGAACTCAGGATGGAATGATAATCGGGACAACTGCTTATATGTCGCCCGAACAAGCGCGAGGTAAGGACATAGATGCCCGAAGCGATATTTTTAGTTTCGGAGTTGTGCTTTACGAAATGTTGGCAGGTAAACCGCCATTTGAAGGCGAGAATGCAATGGATGTTATCGGCTCTATTCTTAATAAAGAGCCTATCCCTTTGAGTCAACTTACTCCTGATATTCCAAGCCAACTACAGCATACCGTTGAAAAGAGTTTGCGAAAAGACCGTGAAGAGCGTTATCAAACAGCGAAAGACTTGCTCATTGATTTGAAAGACATAAAACAGGATTTGGAGTTTCAAAGTCAATTAGAACGAACCGCATCACCGAATCGAGAAGAATTAAAGACACAAACCTTTAATGCGACGACAGCCGATGCAATACATACAACTTCAAGCGCTGAATATGTCGTCAGTGAAATCAAACGCAATAAAAGAGGTTTCGCTATCGGCTTGATTGTTCTAATTCTCGCGTCAGTGGGTTTGGGTTATTGGTATTTCGCAGTGTATTCAACCAAACAAATCGATTCAATAGCTGTTTTGCCGTTTGTTAATGAAAGCGGCAGCACTGATGTCGAATATCTTTCGGACGGAATGACCGAATCGTTGATTAGCAGTTTGTCGCAATTGCCGAAACTCAGCGTAAAGGCGCGAAATTCGGTTTTTCGTTACAAAGGAAAAGACACAAGCCCGCAGCAAATCGGCAATGAATTAAACGTGCGGGCGATTTTGACCGGAAGAGTTGTTCAGCGAGGCGATGATTTGACGCTTTACTTATCATTGATTGATTCAAAAACTGAAAATCAGATTTGGGGTAAGCAATACAATCGAAAACTAACCAATCTCGTCGTGCTGCAAACGGAGATTGCGCGAGATGTTTCTGATAATTTAAGAACCAAATTGTCGGGCGCTGACGAGAAGAAATTGGCAAAAAACTACACCGAAAATGTTGAAGCCTACCAGCTTTATCTAAAGGGTCGTTTCCATTGGAACAGATTCACCGGAGATGGTTTGAAAAAGGCGGCTGACTATTTTCAACAGGCGATTGAAATAGATAACAACTATGCTCTCGCCTACAGCGGACTGGCAGATTCCTATAATGTTCTTGGAAGCAACGGACATATCCCCACGAAGGAAGCCATGCCAAAAGTGAAAAGTGCTGCCGCGAAAGCAGTAGCACTGGATAACCAACTTCCGCAGGCACACTTGTCGCTCGGCGCTTTCAAATATTTTTATGAATGGGATTTAAACGGAGCTGAAGCGGAATTCAAGCGCGCGACAGAGCTTGATCCCGGCTATGCTGTTCCTCATCAATTATACGGTTACTTACTAAGATCGCGCGGTGAGTTTGACGCAGCATTGGCGGAACTCAGAAAAGCTCAGGAATTAGACCCGCTTTCGATTCTTATTAACGGGGATATGGGCGAGACGCTGCGGTTTGCCGGTCGGACGGCGGAAGCGATTGAAGCAAATAAGAAAGCGCTTGAGATGGATCCGAACTTTGCTGATGCCCATTATACCCTCGCGCTCGCATACGCCCAGCATGGAATGCACAAGGAAGCGGTTGCCGCGATAAACCGTGCAATCGAGCTTTCGAACGGCAATACACACATAAAAGCCGCACTCGGTTTGATATATGCGATGGCAGGAAAAAAAGCTGAAGCCTACAAGGTGATAGATGAGTTGCTGTCGCAACAACGCCACGTCTTGCCTCTTGATATAGCAATGATATATGCGTATTTAGGTGAAAATGACAAAGCCTTCATCTGGCTTGAAAAGGCATACGATGAACGCGCTGGTTGGCTGATAGAACTTAAAGTGGAACCTGCGTGGGGAAAAATTCGTTCTGATTCGCGCTTTCAGGATTTAATGCGGCGAATAGGACTGCCGCAATAAGCAATTAAAATGGACAAAACGCTTGATACAGATTCAAATATTTCGCATTACCGCATCGCCAGAAAAATCGGGGCGGGCGGAATGGGCGAGGTTTATCTGGCAACCGACAACCAGCTTGAACGCTCTGTTGCGCTCAAAGTTTTGCCTGCCGAATTTTGTTGTGATGCCGATAGAGTACGGCGTTTCAAACAAGAAGCCCGAGCCGCGTCTGCACTTAATCACCCTAATATCATCACGATTCATGAAATAGGCGAAGTGGATGACCGTCTGTTTATCGCCACAGAATTTATAGAAGGCGAAACCTTACGCGAAAAAATCAAGAAAAACGAATTAGACGTTTATGAATCCGTCAGAATTGCCGAACAAGTTGCCGCGGCATTGTCGGTTGCGCACCAAACGCACATTATTCACCGCGACATCAAGCCGGAAAACATTATGATTCGGCGCGACGGTTACGCAAAAATTCTCGATTTCGGACTGGCTAAACTGATTGATAGAAACCCGGAAAAGCCTGATGCAGAAGCAGAGACACTCGCTCAGGTTAATACACAAGCAGGAATGATTCTCGGAACAGCTGCCTATATGTCGCCCGAACAAGCGCGCGGAAAAGATACAGATACAAGAACGGATATCTGGAGTTTAGGCGTTTGTTTATATGAAATGCTGGCGGGGCGGCATCCTTTTCAAGGCGAAACAATCAGCGATGCGATTGCCTCGATTCTGACAAAAGAGCCTGTCGCGCTTGATGAAAACTTGCCGGTTGAATTGCAGCGAATCGTCAGAAAGACATTGCAAAAGGACGCCGGAAAACGATATCAAACTGCAAAAGATTTGCTGATTGATTTGGAAGAAGTAAAAGAAGAATTGAAGTTTCAAAGCAAATTAGAACGAACTGCACCACCGAATCGAGAAGAATCGAAGACACAAATTCTTAACGCCACAACAACAGATGTAGCTCATACAACATCAAGTGCCGAATATGTTGCTAATGAAATCAAAAACCATAAATCTACTTCTATCACTGTATTGATGATTTTATTGTTGGCAATTGGTGGATTAGGTTACTGGTTTTTCGCTCAGCGTTCAACAAAACAAATCGAGTCAATTGCCGTAATGCCTTTTGTAAATGAAAGTGGAAACATTGAAAACGAATATCTATCTGACGGAATGACTGAATCTCTCATCACCAGTTTATCCCAACTTCCGAAACTTTCAGTTAAGGCTCGCAATTCCGTATTTCGATACAAAGGCAAAGAAGTTGAGGCGCGAAAAGTCGGCGCAGAATTATCTGTTCAAGCAATTTTGTTAGGGCGCGTTGTGCAGCGCGGACAGGATTTAACCTTATACGTCGAATTGATTGACGCGGCAACTGAAAATGTTTTATGGAAGGCTGACTACAAACGTTCAATGAGCAACCTAGTTTTACTTCAAAGCGATATTGCAAAAGATGTATCCAATAAATTAAAAACTAAACTTTCGGGCGTGGATGAAGAGCAAGTTACGAAAACATATACCGAAAACACGGAAGCTTATCAGCTTTATCTCAAAGGACGCTACCACGCTTACAAAACAACACGGGCAGACTACCAAACAAGCATCTCATATTTCCAACAAGCGATTGAAATTGACCCCAACTACGCGCTCCCTTACGTAGGACTCGCAGACGCATACCGCTCGCTTTCACTTGCGGGTGAATTACCTGCGACGGAAGTTATGCCGAAAGCAAAAGTGGCGGCACAAAAGGCACTCGAAATTGATGATTCGCTTGCCGAAGCTCATGCCCACCTCGGTTTCATCATATTTTGGTACGATTGGGATTGGAACACAGCCGAAAACCAATACAAACGAGCTTTAGAGCTTAATACGAACAGTGCAGATGCTCACCTGTTTTACGCACATTTACTCTCAAACATAGGACGGCACACAGAAGCGCTTGCCGAAGCAAAACGTGCCATAGAACTTGACCCGCTTAATTTGAGAACCAACGCGCTCAAAGGGCAATTTCTGATTCACGCTGGTCGAACCGATGAAGCATTAACCCAATTGCAGAAAACTCTTGAACTCGAACCGAATTATTGGCTCGCTCGCAACTTTGCTGCAAGTGCTTATATTGAGAAAGGAATGTACACAGAAGCTGTTGCCGAAGCCCGTAAGGCTAGAGAACTTTATGGCTTTAGTACCCATCCTGTAGCATTCTTCGGTTATGCTTTGGCGAAATCGGGCAAACGAGCGGAAGCGCGAGCTGTATTAGAAGAATTATTGAAATTATCAACCACGCATTACGTTTCACCTTACAGTATTGCGTTGATTTACAACGGCTTGGACGAACGCGATGAAACGCTTGCGTGGCTGGAGCGCGGTATTGAGAAACGCGAGCCGAGAGTTGCTTTTCTGAAAGTCGAGCCGAAGTGGAATAATTTGCGCTCAGACCCGCGCTTTCAAGATTTGCTGCGACGCGTCGGTTTCACGCCGTAAGCAGCTTGATAAGAGTGAAGACATCTAATTTGGAATGCCGTTGTTGTCAATAGTTGTTTGCTCAAGCGGAAAGATTTAGATGAAATGCTGAATAAAGTTGCAGTAAGTGTAAAACAATAACACCCTTGCTTACCATCTGGCTTGATTGTTGTATGGTGTAGCTAGGGCTCGTTTTCGAAAAGGAGAATAAAGTTATGAAAAAAGTATCAATTCATTACTGTGCGGTTTGACCCATCAAGCAATTGATGGCTTCCCGTGTGGCAGCCCAACTGAATAAAGAAAACAATATAGAGGTCGAAACCGTTAGAGGCGGACTTGGCGAGTTCAGTGTTTATATTGACGAGCGGAAGGTTATTGACACAAACCGCTTTTGGTATCCGACTACAAATAAGGTTGTAAAGAAGATACAAACACTCCTTGCAGAATAATCTGTTTACCGTCGCAATGCGCTGAACAAATCATTGGACGTGAGGGCGAAACATGTTTCGCCCTCACGTCATCTCAAGCGTTATATGCTTTCGATTACCTGCCGACCTGATATAATTTCTTAGGAAATGGTGAAATAGCACTGCCAAAAAACTTTGAAAATATCGATGCTTGTTAACCTTACTGTAACCACAAGCGTTATAAGAACAAGTTAGTTAATTTAAATCTGCCGGTTTAATACAATTTCACACAAAGGATAATAAATGTTATTGATAAAAAATTCAGCCATCTTGAGTGGTCGGCGGCTTCAACAGATTCTGGTAACAATTTGTTTATTGCTGCTTTTTTTCCACACACACTCCAGCATCTTTTCGCAGACGGCGAAAAATCAAGATGCAGATAATTTAACTGTTGCAAAAGTTTTGTCTAATGTTCGCAAAGCGGTAAATTACGACGAGTTGAAAAAGTTAAAGCGCGGCTTTGTGCTTGAGGAATTCCAAACGAAGCCGGACGAATCAAGCGGCAGAATTTTAACCTTCGGTTCTTCGGGCGAGTTTCGGGAAGATTTGATTCCGCGAGGCGACAGACCTTTCGGGTTTGATGGAAAGTATGCTTGGCAGCCTGACCGCACGGGCTTTCCAACGCCGGTGGCGCAACGCCTGCGTGAAAAACTTCTTATTCCAGCGTGGGTGAGAAGCGGGTGGTGGCTCGACAAAAATTCGCCCGTAAATTATTCGATTCTTCCTGAAGAAACAAATGAAAAGCAGGTTGCGCTTTCAATGAAACTGGAGCGCGGATTAGTCGAAGCGAAAATCTTTATTGACCGTCAGAATTGGTTGCCGAAAACTTTGGCAGTCGAATACGAGCGAGGTCTTTACACGCTCACGTTTAGCGATTATCAGGAAACGCTCGGCATTCGATTTCCACAGCGCACTTTTGTTAATTACCGCGGCTCTGATTCCGAATTTAAAGTCAAATCAATCACGGAGATACCGAGAAACGCCGATAATCCATTTAAATCTCCCGCTCCACCCGACGATACGATTTTCGACAACAATCTTCCGGCGGAATTAAAAGTCGCGCAAGGCGTTCCTTTTTCCGAATTATCACCCGGTCATTTCTATGTGCGTCCAACGGTTGACAGCGTAGATTTGGGCTGGTTTCATTTCGATTCCGGTTCGGACGCGATGCATATTGACACGAAATTCGCCGACGAACTGAAAATGCCGATTTTGGGAAAATCGCAATCAAGAGGGGCGGACGGCAAAGTTCAAGAGGTGACGATTCGGCAAGGAAAGACTTTTCAACTCGGCAGAATCATTTACAAAAATCCGATTTTTTTGGCGATGGATTTGTCAGAGAGAAACGCACCGCCCGGAGAAAAACGTGCGGGATTAGTCGGCTACCCGCTTTTTGCCCGCGCCGTTTTAGAAGTTGCCGAAGGCGGCAAGCATATCCGGTTGTATGACCCGAAAAATTACAAACTCAGCACAGGCAAATGGCAAGAGCTTTCCTACATTGATTTAACGCCCGCCGTCGTGTGCCGCTTTGAAGGCAATCGAACAGGACTTTTCCAACTCGATACGGGCTACACCGGAACGGTTACTTTTTACGATAAATTTATCGCTGAACAAAAACTGCTTGAAGGGCGCCAAATCAAAGACGAAACCGGCATCGGCGCGGGCGGAACGTATAAACTCGTTGCGGGTAAAATAGATTGGTTTGAACTTGCCGGATACAGATTCAAAAATCCACGGGCAGGTTTTAGAGTTTCCGGCTTCAGTCGAGAAGGTGGTGCGGGAGTTGTCGGGCGCGAATTTTTGTCGGTCTTTACGGTAGTGTTTAATTACCCTGAAAGAAACGTTGCTTTTCTTCGATAGACGCATATAACTCAATTGTTGGGCAGATTCTTGTAATTTTGGTAAGTTACACGGATGAGAGAAATACCTTCGCTAGATTTGCTTGTAATTGCTGGTGCGCCCGGAAGCGGTAAAACAACCGTGAGCGACCTCTTATACGCAACTTTGCAATCGCCTTATATTGATCTTGGCGACGTGCGAAATTTTCATCTCGACTCGCAGTGGAGTAACCAAAGTCCGCAAGAAGAACAAATGTCGTTCGAGAACTTTGTTTACATTCTCAATAACTACATTCGTTACGGCTACAAAAATGTTATCTTAAACGACTTGAAAGATTTCAGGGTGAAGCAAATACCGGAATTGTTTGCCGAACACAAATATCTGATTGCTAGTCTGGTTATCGAAAGCGACGACGAGTTGGCAACACGAATTAGGAATCGAAACAGCGGATTTACAAATGTAGAACTCGCTCTGACGTGGAACAAAGAAATACAGCAGCGTCCGCTTCTCGCGGGCGAATATCGGATTGACAATATGCGTAACAATCCGCAACAGACGGTTGATATAATTTTACAGATTGCACAGAAAGTTTAAATACTCGTTTGCAAATCTCTTTTATGAAATGGTGCGTGGTGGTCACGCACCGCCCAACAAATCATTGGACGTGAGGGCGAAACAGCTTGTATCTTGACAATCAGCAGCTTTTCAACTAACAAGGACGCTTGTTAGTTGTCGGAAAAGATGAGTCTGAGAAACAGCTCAAGACCAAATGAGTCTGCAAAGTAGATTTAGACCGCTTTTCCGCATTTTACTTGAAAAGTTTCTAACAGGGCGGACAGTATCAAAGACCACAATGAGTCTGTATTTACAAGGCTTAACGCCGTGGAAACAATTTTAAGCGAGGAGTTGACTGCTATGAGCGAAGTTGTTTTAGGCATTGATGTTTCAAAAAAGACTTTGGATGCGGCGTTGGTTTTTGATAATCGGACATTGTGCAAACAGTTCAAGAACTCTTTGACAGGATTTGACCTTTTAGCCGTCTGGCTTGCATCGTTTCAGATCAAACAGGTTCACGCTTGTTTGGAAGCAACCGGCGTTTACGGCGAAGCGGTCGCGCTCTTTTTACACGAGCGCGGAGATCGGGTGTCGGTCGTCAATCCGCTGAGAATCAAAGGCTACGCGAACGCCAATATGCAGCGTAACAAAACGGATCGGCTCGACGCGCGACTGATCGCGTCGTTTTGCCAGACGCAAAAGCCGGATGCCTGGCAGCCGCCATCAGAAGAAGTCAAACAATTGCAGTCATTGGTGCGGCGAGTCGAAGTGTTGGCGGAAATGCTTCAGGCGGAAGAAAACCGTCTGGCTAATGCCGCCTCTGAAATCAAACCGAGCATTGAACGGATAATCGGGCTTCTGACTGAAGAAATCAAAGAGCTGGAGCGGCAAATAAAGCGGCACGTTGACCAGCACCCAAACTTGAAAGAGCAGAACCAGTTGCTGCAAACGATACCTGACATCGGCAGGCGCACCGCTAATCTGTTGTTAAGCGAGATTGAGTTTGAGCGTTACAGTTCGGCGCGTTCGCTGGCGGCGCAAGCCGGCGTTACGCCGAGAAAGAGACAATCGGGAACCAGTTTGAAGCAAACAAATTTGTCGAAACTCGGCAACGCGCGAATCAGACGAGCATTATATTTTCCGGCGATAGTGGCAAAGCAACACAATAAAATCATCAAGGAGTTTGCCGAACGTCTGAAAAAGAACGGCAAAACGCCAATGCAGATAGTTTGCGCGGCAATGAGAAAACTGTTGCACATTGCTTTTGGAGTTCTCAAACACAGACGAGCTTTCGACGCGAGTTTGGCTTTTTCTGCTTGACTGTCAAGACAGTATCTACTTTATTAAGAACGTCGTCTGTTAAACTTGGAGTTGCGCGGTGGCGGTTTCGCCCCACGTCAGATACTGTGTTGAGTGTCAAGCGGTTTTTGACGTAAACATATTTTCGGGTTTTATCATCGCCCGTCTTCGTCTTGGTTAAATCAATCTCGACGCTTCCGGCGGGCAAAACTCCTTTGTCGCCGAGATTTTCGTCAAAATAATGAGTATCGGGTTTGACGCTTAAAACAAAATAATAATTGCCGTTTTCCTTTTTGACGTAATTCGGATTGACGGCGCGGTAACGGTCGGGGTCGCCGCGTCGCCGGTCGGTAAAGGGCAGCAGGTCGAAGCGGCTCAAACCTTGATGACGACTGCCGGCGGGAATATAAATTTCCGGCTGGAAAGCGAATATTTTTGAACGTTTGAACGACTTTTCAAAGTTTTCGTCGATTAAGTTAAACCGTTTGATTTTCTCTGAATCGGCGGATAAACCGATTATTGCCGATTCTCCTTGTTTAATTTCTCTCGGCGTTTTGAAAATTAATGACAGAGCGTATGAATTAACCGCCGCAGCCAACATTAACGACAGGACGAAAAGTTTTTTCATTTTCGGATTCTAAATTAATTAAGAAAGGCTGTAAATAAATAAAATATCAATTCCATCGAGGTAAATAAATAAACTCTCCGCTAAAAAACCGGCAACGGAAAAAGAGGCGTTTCATTGATATTTCTGTTTGATTTGATTCAGGAGATTGCGCGCGCGATTTGTGATAATCGATTCTTTTTCATTGGTTAATTCGCCGCCCATTCCGACGGCTAAAGCTCCGGCTTCGATATAATCAACCGCATTTTCTAATTTTACGCCGCCGGTCGGAATCATTTCGACGTGTGGGAAAACCGTTTTGACCGCTTTTATGTAAGAGTCGCCGCCCATCGCGCTGACGGGGAAAACCTTTACCAGGTCGGCTCCGGCTTTGTTAGCGGTGTAAATTTCAGTCGGCGTTAAAGCGCCCGCCATCACGGTTATTTCATTTTGATTGCAGAAGGAAACGGTTTCTAAATTCAAAATCGGGCTAACGATAAATTCCGCGCCGGCTTCGATACATTTTTGCGCCGTGTCTTTATCTAAAACCGTTCCCGCGCCGATAATCGCCGCGTCTTTGTACTGATTGGCTAATTCGGCAATCAATCGAATTGCGCCCGGAACGGTCATCGTTACTTCTAAAACATCGATGCCGCCTTTGACGAGTGCTTCGATTATCGTTCGCGCCTTATCAGCCGAACGGGTGCGAATAACGGGAATAATTTTTGTTTTCCTGATTGTCTCGACAACTTGTTTTTTTTTCATTCGCAGTTCACCGCCGGACGACGGCACTGCCGCCGCCGATTAAATTTTCCACTTCCCGCAGAGTCGCCGTCGAGTTGTCGCCCGGCGTCGTCATCGAAAGCGCGCCGAGCGCCGCACCGCACTCGATTGAATAACCCAAATCGCGTCCTGCCAGACAGCCGTAAATAAAACCGGCGGCAAAAGCGTCGCCGCTGCCGATTCGGTCGAAAACTTCAATATCGTTGTAATCGCGGGCTTTATAAATTTGATTATCGCAGAAACAAACCGCGCTCAAATCGTGGCGGCTCGCCGAGTGAACCGCGCGCAGAGTCGAGACGACCGCTTTCAAATTCGGAAACTCGGCGAACATTTTTTCGGATGCGCGGCGAAATTCGCGTTCATCATAATTCGATAGTTTCGAGTCGAAATCAAACGCGCCGAAAACGATGTCGGCGAACGGCAGAAGTTTGCGATTCAGCCGGTTGGCTGCCTCTTTGCCGCCGCGCGTTTTCCAGAGAGAATCTCGATAATTTAAATCGTATGAAACAATCGCGCCGCTATCTTTGGCAATCCGCATCGCTTCGTTTGCCGCGTCGGGCGTCGCCTCTGATAGCCCGGTGAAAACTCCGCCGGTGTGAAGCCAGCGCGCGCCTTTTTCGGTAAAGATTCTTCGCCAGTCAACGTCGCCCGCTTTTAATTGCGAAATTGCCGTGTTTGCCCGGTCGAAACACGAATTCGGCGGGCGCAGACCGAATCCGCGCTCGATAAAATATATTCCGTTGCGCGTGTTTTCGCCTTTACCGTCGTGTTCGCGCCAGAGGATTTCGGAAGCGTCAACGCCGCCTTGCAAAATAAAATCTTCGGCAAGTCGTCCGAGCGCGTTATCCACCAAAGCCGTAACGATTGCCGTTTTCTGTCTGAAAACTTTCGCCAGATTGCGGGCGACGTTGTATTCGGCGCCGCCGTCGAATACGCGAAACGAACGCGCCGTTTGAATTCGTTCGTCTTCCGGGTCAAAACGCAGCAGAACTTCGCCTAGAGAAATCAAATCCCAACGGTAATTTCCCGACAGATTTTTGTTAAAAATGTTCATCCTTGAAGTCGTAATCTCCGTAATCGAAACGGCGCGCTTTATCTTAACCCGACGCTTTCCAGCGTTTTTTATTTTACTTAGGAGAGACGTTTCAACATTATAGGTGTTCGCCGCATCCGACTATTTTCCCGCGCCGATTACCCGGCGGCTTTCGGTTACGCCGCCCGCGTTAAACGCTTCGACGGCGAAATAATATTCGACGTTTTTGTTTAGCCCGTTCATAGAGAGCGAATTTCCTTTGTTGACTTGATAGCTGCCGTAAAGTTTTTTCGGCGAAATGCCGAATCGAATTGTGTAACCGTCGGCGTTCGGCGACGATTGCCAATTTAAAACCGCTTTTCTTCCGTCGTTCGGATTTCGCCGGACGGTAAAATTTTTGACTGCGGCGGGTTTCGCCCGCGCCGCGTTTCCGAAAACGCGCAAATCGCGGACGGCGAATTTTCCGCTCGCCGCGCGAAGGTTGGTTAATTTGAGAAATCGCGCCTTTGCCGGTTTTGAAAACTCGATGTAATCGTGCGGCGCGTCTTTTCGATTTTCGCTTTTATCGACGAGCGTTTTCCAATTTTTGCCGTCGTCTGAAATTTCCAAAACATATTGCCGGTAAATTTCCGGCGCGCGTCCTTTAGCGGTCGAGTCCTGCTCGGCGAAGTTTATCTGCAAGGCGTTAATGTTTGAAATTGTTCCCAAATCAATGCTCAACCATTCCCCTTTCGCGCTCGATTCCGCGCTCCAAACGGTGCGAACATCCTCGTCAAAGGCGTTTTCGACCGGACGATTTTCGAGCGTCGAAGAAGCCGTCGCCTTTTTGCCGAAAGACAAAAGCATCCAGCCCGCCAGATTTTTATCGAGCGGATTTTTAATCGTTCCGGGCAAAAACTGCGGGTAATCGCCTAAATATGTGTTTGTCCGCATCACGCCGTCGGCATCGAATCCGGCGGGAAAAATTCCCAGACGGCGTTCAAATTTGTGCGCCACCGAAATCACCATCGTTGCGACGCGCCAGTAATTTCCTGTCTTGTCGCGGAAAGTTCCGGCGTGTCCGGCGCTGCCGATGAATCCGCCGGGTTTGTAGGAAAACGGGCTGTAAGGCTGATAAACAAAATCCTTATTCGGCGATTTTGACGTATAAACGCCGTCGGCGTAAGTTTTCCAAATCGTGCCGGGCGCGGAATACTGCAAATAATACGTGCCGTTATATTTGGTCATCCACGCGCCTTCGATAAACGGCTCGACGCGGTTGACGCCGCCGCGAATGTAGCCCAAATTATCTTCGCCCGAACCTTCCCAGCCGTGTTCGGCTGAGTTGGCTTTCATCAATTGGACGCGCCCGAAAATCTCTTTGAAATTCTGTTTCGGGTCGAGTTCGACAACCGAAATGCCGCCGTCGAACGACGCGCCGAAATACATATAAAGCCGCCGGTCGTCGTCCAAAAAAAGCATCGGGTCGGCATATTCGGCGATGTCGGCGGTCTTTGTCCAGACGCCTTTTTTCGGGTCGTCGGTTTCGTAAACTTCTTTGGAGCGATGCGCCGTATAATACATTTTATCGCCGGCAATCAAAATCGCGGGCGCGGGTTTTTCGAGCGGCAAGCCAGTTGGCACAACCAGCTTCCAATCGTGCATATCATCGGAAAACCAGTAACCGCCCGAAGCCGACGCGAACAGGTAATAATCGTTTTTGTAAAGCGTAATCACCGGGTCGGCAGCCGTCCGGTGATTCGTTCCTCCGACCGAAGTGAAACTATAATTCAGATTGAGCGGATTGCAGAAAGTCTGCGTCTTCGTCTGCGCGAGAATGCCGCCGCCCGCCAGCAGAATATACAAAACGACGATTGTCTTTTTCATTTTACCAAACCATTTTCGATGCGCGTTTCAATTACTTTTTAATCTGCGGAATAATGCCGGTTTCGACGAGCCACAATTCGCATAGATTCGTCCATTCGGCGGTCGAACCCGGATTGTTTCGGACAGCGATATTGTGTCTGCCGTTCGGAAAAATGTGCAGGCTTGCCGCGATGTTTTTGTCTAAAAGCGCCGTGTAAAACAACAGGCTGTTGCGTGGATTAACCGCTTTATCGTCCGCCGCGTGAACGATGAACGCCGCCGGAGTCGTCGTCGTAACCTGCAGTTGAAGCGAATATTTTTCGGTTAATTCCTTTGACGGCTTTGCCCCCAAAAGATTTTTCTTCGTGGTTTGGTGCGCGTATTCGCCCATCGAAATTACGGGCGAAATTAAAATCATAAAATTCGGCGCGAAAGATAATTTATCAGAATCGTCGCCGATTTTCGCCGCGTCTTCAATCGCCGTTCCCAAGTTTGCCGCCAGATGTCCGCCCGCCGAAGTTCCCAGGACGCCGATTTTGTCCGGCTTGATACGCCATTTTTCGGCGTTGGCGCGAATCACGCGCATCGCTTTTTGCGCGTCCTGCAGCGGCGCGGTTTCTCTCTGTTTTAAGTCGGGTGAATTCGGCAGCCGATAATTCAAAACAAACGCCGCGACGCCAAAAGTATTAAACCATTTCGCCAACTGCGCGCCCGAAATTTGATACGCCAGACGCTCGTAACCGCCGCCCGGACAAATCAGAACCGCCGCGCCTTTGTTTT
>MWVX01000042.1_pt1 | contig 38525 bp, 37 predicted proteins | sample 1047311 | NCBI WGS metagenome assembly MWVX01 (sample SAMN06349984, study PRJNA376086) | soil metagenome | isolation source: MtG-4 sample Antarctic (ecotone) soil | place: Antarctica | collected 2015-01-13 | reverse complement strand
CAAAGTTTTATTAAAAACGATTTAGTATAATAATCGCTGCTCCTGGTATATTTAATGGTTTTGCATTTATCAGCAGGCTATCACATTTCCTTAAATATTTTAGACACCGGTTGTAGTTACCTTTGCTTAATGGATGAAGTGATTTTAAATAAGGTAGCCAACAGCGGACTTGTTTCTATCGATCTGGAAAAATATTTTCCCCGTGAAGAGGTGATCACTTTTGATTTAAAGGATTTTCTTTTTATGGGATTGATTCTTAAAGAAAAAGACTTTAGGGAGGCATTAAAAACTACAGATTGGAAAACATATCAGGATAAAAACGTGGCCATAAATTGCAGCGCTGACGCCATTATACCTGTATGGGCTTATATGCTTGTTATTTCTTATCTGCAACCAGTGGCAAAAGATGTTTATCTCGGCAATGCGGATGATATGCTAAAGCATTTATTTTTAAAAAATTTATCCCGGATAAACATCCAGGAGTTCAAAGATCAGCGCATAGTAATTAAAGGATGCGGTGAGGTGGCAATAGAGAACTATGCATATGCTGAGATCACAAAAATTTTATTGCCCGTAGCCAAAAGTATTATGTATGGAGAACCCTGCAGCACAGTGCCGGTATATAAAAGGAAATGATAAATAGGATTATTCTTCTTTTAATGCTATGGATTGTTCCGGCATGCAATCAGGTCAGCAAATCAAATGATGTAAGAGCCGACAGCTTGTTTACTACAACAGAAACGGGTATAAATACACCAAATGAATTTCATACACTCTTCCCCGAACTCGTATTGCTCTATCAGCAGGACCCATCTTTTACATTAAATAATTTTAACAGCAAAGGGATAGAGGATAGCTTGATGACTTTTCCGGGCCGTCCGTTATTACCTGAACTATTAAGCGTCTATGGTCCTTTATTTATATATAATTCAGACAGTTCCCTTGCCATTGATCTTTATTCTTATAATTATTTTCCTGTCAATAAAGAAAATGGCACTATATGGGAAAGAGGAGAAGCTGATACAGAAGTCGCATTGATTGACCTGGTTCAAAAAAAACAAAATCGTATATTTTTTGCAGGACCATCTTACACTATCCTGGATGCCAGGTGGATTGATAAAAATATTATTGCACTGGCAATAGCCGCTATCACTGATGATCAAAAAATACAACCGGGGCTGATAAAAATTAATTTACAAACACAAACCCGGCAAATGGTTGAATATAACGATACACTGCAGGTAGATATAAGCAGGTATACAGATAACAAAATTAACAGGGTTAAAACCACCCCCGCCTTTTGAACATAATAAGCATCCCTACAATAATGAGCAACATCAATCCTACCGCCATATAAAAGCCCCATTCATTATGAGCTGTAGGGATAACATCAAAGTTCATTCCGAATACACCACCAATTACTGTAGCAGGCGCCAGCAAACAAGTAACAATTGCCATAACTTTCATCACCTCATTCATTTTGAGGTTCACATTATTTATATATAAATCCTGCATGGTCAGCATTACGTCCCGGTAATTTTCACTTAAATCATAAGCCTGGGTAATGTGGTCATGAACATCTTTAAAATAAGTAGCAGTGCCCTCTTCAAGTAGTTCACTTTCACTTCGCACTATACCACCTATCAGGTCTCTCACCGGAGCAATATTTCTTTTAAGAACTATTAGTTCCTTACGCAATTGATTGATTTTAGCCAGGCTTCGTTTGTTGCTATTACGGATAATCTCATCTTCTAATTGTTCAATCTTTTCGCTTAACCCCTCCATTACAAAAAAATAATTATCGACAATGAGATCGAGGAGAGAATAGCACATATAGTCTGCACCCCTCTGACGTAATTTGCTATGTGATTGCCTCAGCTTTTCCCGTATAGGATTGAATACATCTCGCTGGGGATCTTCCTGAAAAGTAATGACATAATCTTTACCTAATATAATGCTTACCTGCTCCTGTTCTACCGTGGAATCTTTCACATTGAAATAAAGCATATTCAGCAAACAATACAATTGTTCATCCACTTCATCCATTTTTGGACGTTGGTTCACGCTTAGAATATCTTCAACTATTAAAGGATGTATGGCATAATGCTGGGCAATGATTTCAATATCCGATTTTTTTATTCCATCAATATTAATCCATGTATTCTGTTGGTTATTCTTAAAGGGGAAGGTTGGTTCAATTGATTTGAATTCATATTCCTTCAACTCCCCAACATTATAATCATAGACTGTAATTTGAATATCTTTTGCATCTTTCCTTGTTACGTCGTCTATGGGATTGGCGTTCAGGATTTGTTTGGTTCGCTTTGAATTGAACAAAGAACCGGGTAACAAATAACGCAGGTATTTTTCGGAAGCATATTTTGTAGCATTCATAAATAGTATTGTAAGAGTTTCACTGCCAGGAATTTAAAAGTAAGCAAAGAAAGAAAGAGAATGCCTTGTAAACTAAACTTTTGAAAACGGAGGGAAAAGATCTAAAGCATCTTACGTGCCCTCACCAGATCATCCGGCGTATTGATGTCAACACCTATTTGTTCGGTTAAAACCATTCTTAGCGGAATACCATTTTCCAAGAAACGGATACACTCGATTTTTTCAGCATCTTCCAGGGGTGTCACCGGCCACCCGGTAAATTGGATGAGAGCAGCTTTGCGAAACGCATACACACCTATGTGTCGGTAATGAATGACCTTCAAATAGCTGTTTCTTGGATAGGGGATTACGCTGCGGCTAAAATAAAGCGAATCCATGTTTTTATTGACACAAACTTTTACAACATTCGGATCATGTAAAAACGAGTCGTCGGCTATTACATCCATCAACGAGGCTACCTGCACTGAATTATCATTAAAAAGAAGCAACAGCTTTTCCAGTGCCTGCCGGTTAATAAAAGGGCTGTCTCCCTGCACATTTAAAATTATTTCTGCATCAATATCGCTGATCGCCTCAGCTATGCGGTCCGAACCACTTTCATGATCCGTTCTTGTCATTCTTACAATACCCCCCAAAGCCTCTATTTCTTCACGGATAATATCACTGTCTGTAGCTACAAACACCTCATCAAACAAACCAGTCGATTTAGTAGCGGTATAAGTATGTGCGATTACGGTTTTAGCCCCCAGGAGTTGCATCAGTTTACCTGGAAACCGCGTAGATGCATAACGTGCCGGTATAACGGCGATTTTTTTCATGCCACACGAAGTTAATAGCATGAAGTGTATAGTTCAATGAATTCAGCGCAACCGTTGAAAAAGGAAGTTGTTTTTACTTATCTATATCTGCACCCGAAATACTATTTAATTTGCCAAAGGGCTTGCGCATCAGCATCATAAAATTCTCGTCTTCGTCATTAGAATAGTAACGGTCAAGGCCGTATTTGATCTCAGAAGGAGCTAAATCTTTATAGGTGCCCAGTAGCCTGTCCCATATGGAAAGAACAGCACCATAATTACTATCGGTGAAGGGTTGTTGCCAATGATGATGCACTTTATGCATATTTGGAGATACAAAAATCCAGCTGAGTGTTGTGTCCAATCTTTTAGGTAAACGGATATTGGCATGCGTAAAAGAAACAAATAAAATAAGAAAGGTCTGATAAATCATTACTGCATACATTGGCGCACCGGACAATAAAATTCCCATGAAAAAAAATAATCCGCGCAGTACACTTTCTATTGGATGATGCCTGAGTCCCGTAGTTACATCCACATTATTGTCGGCATGATGAACAATATGAAATCGCCAAAGCCAGCCAAGCTTGTGCTCGGTAATATGCACAGCCCAACCGCCAAAAAAGTCAATTGCTAAAAATGCAATCAAAATGCTGCCTAATATACCTGCATTAGTCCAGTAAACCAATCCGAATTGATTAGCCTTGCACCAGTCCGAAAGCAGAACAATAATAAGCGCTAAAAAACTATGTATTACAAGGTGCATAATGGTAAATCCAAAATTGACTGCAGCATGGCGGACTTTATTTTTTTTGTAGTGCAGACCGAACAAAGGAATTGTACCTTCAATCATCCAAAAAAATAACATGCCCCCGGCGAGAATGCCCAGGCGTTCCAGGGGTCTTTGTTCCAATGTTTGAAAATGTGCTATAATTTGATCCCACATCACTAGAAATGTTTAGATGCAAGTTCCTGAAAATATATCAATCTATGTTTGATGGCAATTCTTTAAAATCATAACCACACCCTGTGCATTTATATAATTTTTTTATTTCTACAGACTGCCCGTTCAGCAACATACTAGCCAGAGCGGCGAGCTTGCAACGGTGATTTTTTGTTACACTTATTATGGTCAGGGCATGCGCTTTGCATACAGGGCAGGGAATTGTTTTCAGGTAAGCTTCTTCTGCCTTATTTATAAGATCCCAGGCTCTTTCAATGTGTGCAGCATGAACCATTAATTTCATACCCCCGACGGCAGGGCTTAAGAGCGGGTCAATGGTAACAAGGTATTCATCTTTCAAATGACAATTCACATTAGCATGCTGCATCATGCCTAATACTATATTTGCCTCGATGTAATTATCAAAAGATCTCAACTCAACAAAATCCATGACATTAGTTTACGGTATCCGTCCTATTGCGGTTACCAGGCTCATGATCAAAAAACATGCTGAATTTCTTTACTACCCTCAAAAAAAGCCCTTAGTTTTTGGCAATCTTAGTAAGGTAAAAAGGAGTAAAAAGAAAAAAATCAACGCTGATGCGGAAAAAAAAAGTAAACATCCGGCACTTCCAAATGCCTGATCTTAAATATATCAAAACCAATTGCCAATGATACAAAGAAAGCCCGATATAAACACCAATCGTTTCTTCTCTATTGATTGAGCATTAAAGGCATCACCAGCATCAGCAAATCTTCACCTTCATCAAGTTCGGTAGGCTTTAATATGCCGGCCTTGGTAGGTGTAGAAAGCTCTATGCGTACCTCTTCTCCATCCGCTGCATTCAGCATCTCTATCAAAAAACGGGCATTAAAAGCGATCATAAGATCTTCGCCATCGTACTGGCATTTCATGCGTTCGGTTCCTTCAAAACTGAAATCAATATCCTGTGCTGCCAGCTGCAATTCGCTACCGCTAATATTTAATGCTACCTGGTTGGTGCTTTTGTTGCTAAAAACAGCGATCCTTCGCAAGGCACTTTGAAACTGGGATTTATTGACCACGAGTTTGTAGGGATTGTCTGTGGGAATTACTACTTTATAATCCGGAAAGCGGGCATCAATCAGCCTGCAACTCATTTGAGTGGTGCCATGCTTTACAAAAAGGTGATTGCTGTTATAATTAATGGTGATTTCATCATCGTTATCAGGTAAGGCAGATTTTAATAAGTTGAGGGGTTTGCGGGGAACAATGAAGGAGTCCTGCCGGGGGCATTCGACATCAGTTCTTTTATAGCGTACCAGCCGGTGGGCATCGGTGGCTACGAACTGGACAGAATTTGTAGCAAGCTCAAAAAATACACCTGTCATTGCAGGACGCAGATCATCATTACTCACAGCAAAAAGTGTTTTGTTAATAGCAGTGACCAAAGCAGTTGCAGGCATATTGAAGGAAGTAGTATCATCTGCGGCAGGTGCTTTGGGAAAATTATCAGGATTTTCTCCCATCACCTTATATTTACCATTGTCGCTGGTGATCTCGATACCAAAATTTTTATCGATTGTAAATGTGAGCGGCTGGTCGGCAATGTTTTTTAGAGAATCCAACAAAATTTTGGCCGGGATGCATACTTTTCCGCTTTCTTTGGCTTCAATGTCAAGCCTGATACGCATTACAGTTTCCAGGTCTGTGGCTACCACGGTCAACATACTGTTTTCTACCTCAAACAAAAAATCTTCTAATATCGGCAGAACCGTATTTGCATTGATGACACCGGCAATATGTTGCAATTGTTTAAGGAGTTGAGAGGAAGAAACGATAAATTTCATCTTACAATTATTAGGACTGTGGCGAAACTAAGCAATTTTGAATAACAGAAAGAGAAGAAAAAGAGGCAATTATTTTACCTTCATTTGTTGTTACGTTGTATGCTTTATAGAGAATCAAAACTGGTGCTTCTACCTAAAGTCATAAGGTAGCCAGACATTGAATATAATAGCAGATTTTTGTAAACCGAAGAGGGATATTTATGTTATCAACGTTTTTGGACTGGTCCAGGAAAAAGGAGGGAGGCGTAACTGCAGAACCGCAAATCCAATTCGGACGATACTCCGATAATAACAAGGCAATAGAAAAAGTGGAGAAATGGAATAAAGCAGATGCCCTTTTTAAGGAAAAAAAATATTTCGAAAGCATTTCAGCCTTTTTTGAATACCTGAAAGATGACAAGGTTGATAATGTAAGCCATGATCAAAAAAAAACAGAAGGCAACTTTTCTTTTTACCAGGGTTCTAAAATTATCAAGGGGCACTATTCGTCGCAGGTTTTCCATGCCAGGACAGCTTTGGCATTGATGCCACAACCATCAGTACCTGTAATGCGCCGGCTGCTTGAAATGAATTTTGCTTTGTATTATACCAGGTATGCCCTTTATGAAGACAAATTATTAATGATGTTTGATTCAGACATTGCCACAGCCAATCCCAGCAAACTTTATTATGGATTGAAGGAGTTGGCCACCAAGGCAGATAAGCATGACGATTTATTGGTACAGGATTTTACAGCGTTGCAGCCTGTAGAAACTGATCATATCATTGCTATTCCTCAGGAAGAAAAAGAAGTTAAATACAAGTATTTGCAAAGATGGATCAAAGACACGCTGGAACTTATAGAAACGGTTGATGGGGACAAATACTCAGGTGGCATTGCCTATTTATTATTGGCACTTGCTTACCGTATCGATTTTTTGCTTGTGCCTGAAGGTAAATTGCTGCTGGATATAGAAAAAATTGTTGAGATATATTTCAAAAAAGATGACAGGCCTGTCACAGAAAAAAACCAGGATATGGTAGATGAGATTTTGAAAATGCAGGCAAAAATCAGGGAAGAGATTTTCCCCCATCTATTTCGTTCAAGACACACATTTTCCATAGTTACACCCCAAAATCACAAAACTATTGCCGATGCGATTTATAATGCCAATCAGAATATATCATGGTATAAAGAGAATAAGCATCCGGAAATAGCAGCGCAGATCAGTGAATACGGCATAGCTTATTGCCAGTTTTCCTATAGCCTGCCACGCCCTGTCACAGAATTCTTCCAGCTTTTTATGATGGTAAATTATCCTGATTATTTTGAAGAACTGGGATATAAAACCACGTATTATAATAAAGACACAAAACAACTTAATAAAGAAGCTATTATCCAGGCAATTGAAAAAATAGAAGAAACATGGAAATCAAAATACCCCGAAATAAAATTTAAAACAGACAGGCTTAAGTTTGACAACAAAATGCTGTTCAACCAATCTTTCACCACCGAAATAGAATTTATCAATTTAGAAACCAGATAAAACCTTGGACACCCAACAGATCATAGAGCTTTATCGTCCGGCCATTATTCAAATAGCTACCCAGGGCAGCACTGGGACAGGTTTTTATGTAAAAGAATTTGATCTTATCGTTTCCAATGAACATGTGGTAGAAAAAACTGCAGAAGTGACTATAGCAGGCCGTTTTTTTGAAAGAAGGCTTGCAAGGGTTTGGTATACGGATCGTAAACATGACCTTGCATTTTTGCAACCTCCCGAAGGTGTACAACTTCCGGAGGTAAAAATCGGCCAGTACGACGAAATGAAGGACGGTGAGGTGGTTGTAGCCATTGGCCACCCTTTTGGTCTTAACTATACTGCTACACAAGGAGTGATCTCAAAAGTAGACCGTGTAAGAGAAGGATTAAAATACATCCAGATTGATGCCGCTATTAACCCCGGCAACAGCGGAGGACCACTTGTCAATAAAAAAGGAGAGATCATTGGCATCAATTCTTTTATTATTCGCGGAGGCGATAACCTTGGCTTTGCTTTGCCTTCCAGTTATTTAAGAGAAGCCCTCGAAATGTATACTCCTCATCGAGGCACCCCCTCTGCCCGATGCCACAGCTGCGATACGCTGGTATTTCCTGGTAATATCGATGCTACAAAATATTGCCCTTTTTGCGGCACAGAGGTCAAGCTTCCACAAATGCCGGAAAAAGAATCGAAGCCTGTGGGTGTGGCAAAAACTGTGGAAGATATTCTGACTGAGCTTGGTAAAGACATTAAGCTGACGCGGGATGGCAACAACAACTGGACAGTAAAAGAAGGCTTGGCCAAAATAAAAATCAACTACAATTCTGAGAATTATTTTGTAGCAGGAGATGCTTACCTATGCACATTGCCTTCAGATACAGCGCAGATAAAACCACTATATAAATATTTGCTGGATGAAAATTATAAAATGGAAAGCCTGGTGCTGAGTTGTGTGAAGCAAAGCATTGTTCTTTCCTGTATTATGTATGATCTGGATATGACAAAGGAAGCAGGCTTGGAAATGTTCAGGAATCTTTTTCAAAAAGCAGATTATTATGACCAGTTGCTTGAAAAGGAATTTGGCTGCCGCGAGCTATTAGAAGATGTTTAGGGCTATTAATCATGGTTCGCAGCTTAACTTCTAAAAATTAAGATTTGCAAAAAAAATCACTTACCAAAGAACAGGCATTGCAAAAACTCAGGCACTATTGCACATACCAGGAGAGAAGTCATCATGAAGTAGAACAAAAGCTTTGGGAACTCGGAGTTCGAAAAAGTGACCATGATGAAATTATTGCTTCATTAGTTGAGGATGATTATTTGAATGAAGAACGCTTTGCTATCGAATTTGCTGGTGGTAAATTTCGTATGAAAGATTGGGGGAAGAAAAAGATCTACTATGCGCTGAAAGAAAAAAGGGTTAGCGATTATTCTATCAAAAAAGCGCTTAGCCAGATCAATGAAGCAGATTATCAAAAAATAATAATGGAGCTTGTAGAAAAGAAATGGGAGGAACTAAAAGCCGAGCAACACCTTGTACGCAAAAAGAAAACCATTGATTTCTTATTACAAAAAGGGTATGAATATGAACTGGTAAATAAAGCGATCAATGAACATACTGGCAAATAATATCAAAACACTATCCTTCAGTAAAACTGATGTTGTGCTGGGTTAAAAATTCCTTGATCCGCTCAACATGCACACAAAGGCCTACATGCAAAAAAGGAGAGTTGGAAACCCTGGTCTTCTTGCCATCAGTGATGATTTCCCTGTCTTTTACATCAAAACCCAAATGCAAATGATTGGTGGCGAACTGCATTCCATAGACATTGCCATCTACATCAAACATGGGCCCTCCGCTCTGGCCCTTTAATCCAGGAGTACTCATCTCTATGCCCACAACTCCATTAATTGCATCGCCCAAAAAGCGTGTGATAATACCATCTATTGGAAAAACAGGCGATGCCTGCAGGCCTGTAGTTGTCCACTCAATATCGTCTGTGGCAACATTATGTTGAAAATTATTGAATTCAGGAAATGGAAAGCCTAACCTGCATAAGTATTTACCCTGTTTGATTTTATTACTGTCTTTTAAAAAACTGGCGTGGGATGTATATAAGATCTGGTTAAATCCTTTGAACTCCAGAATAGCGAGATCAAGAGTCGGGTGTTCATGGCAAGTGATCTGTTCCAGCTTATCAAAAGAATTAAGAAAATTATGTTTCAGCTGAACACCCGTTTCCTTGACAAATTTATATTTTAATTCCAGCCCTTTCAGATGCTGATTATATTTACCACCCTTTGGCAATTTCTCTTTATCATTTCTGAATTGCTGGTAAGCCTGATTCATATTTTCGGCAGTAGGAATCAGTCTTGCCACATGTTTGCAGGTGATGGCCACTCCATTGCTATTCACAAAAAAAAATGTAGCGGAGCCAGGCAACACCAAGCCTCCATAGGTCCTGGTGATGGTATGTAAAGGCCTTGTAAACTGCAGCATTTTTTCTATGGCGGATTCAAACATGGAAATTTTTTAATGAAGGAAACAAATCAAAACTAAGTTAAGAGCCCGAATAAAGTTTACTAATAATATAAGAATACAGGTTGAACCGCTAGCCACAGATTAATATTAATTTGCGGTTATGTCATCTTTAACCTTTACACTTTTACAATCAAAGCTCTATTGGGAGGACAGGGAAGCGAACCTCGCGGCATTCTCAGATAAAATAAACAATATAAAAGATAAAACACAGGTGATCATTTTGCCGGAAATGTTCAGTACAGGCTTTAGTATGAAACCTGAAATGCTCGCTGAAAGCATGGATGGACCCACGGTCGGATGGATGAAAAAAACTGCAAAAGAAAAAGGAGTCATACTTACAGGCAGTGTAATTATTGAGGAGGCAGGTTTATATTTTAATCGACTGATCTGGATGTTGCCTAACGAACAATCGGCTCATTATGATAAACGGCACCTTTTTGCTTATGCCGGCGAACACCAACATTATAGTGCCGGACAACAACGATTAGTTTCCTCTGTAAATGGATGGAAGGTCAACCTGATGGTTTGTTATGATCTGCGCTTTCCTGTCTGGTGCCGCCAGCAATTCAATGCAGATCACTCCGCGGAATATGATGTGCTCATTTTCGTGGCTAATTGGCCGGAGAAAAGAAGAACCGCCTGGAAAACGTTACTGCAGGCAAGGGCTATAGAAAATCAATGTTATGTATTGGGTGTAAACCGTGTAGGTGAAGATGGTAACGGCTTCTACCATAGTGGCGATAGCACAGTGATAGATCCTATGGGAGATATTTTATATCAAAAAGCAAATGAAGAAGATGTTTTTACAATCACAATTACAAAAGATCATTTAAAATCGGTGAGAAATAAGCTCCCGTTTTTGAATGACGCAGACCCGTTTTTATTGATAAATGATCCTGCTCATTCCTCTACTGCCTCTGCCTGATAAGTTCTTTAACCCTTTCTGTTTTAAAATCTATATTTCGCCTGATTTTATCAATAGTTGGCAGTGCTTCAACCTCTGGTTGTACGCCATTTCCTTTGACTTCATTTTTGTCTATGACAAGGCGAAACAATGGAAGCCGGAAACGAACTTTTGTATTGGGCAATGTGACATCTGGTATCAGCCATGCATTGTTGCCGTATGCCCCACCACCTGTTTCTTCACCGACAAGTGTTACATTCTCCTGGTTTTTCACAGATTTAATAAATAAGGTTGATGCAGAAAAAGTGTTGCCACCCGATAATATATAAACCTGCCTGCTGAAATGATTTTTTGTTTTATGCTTAAATATTTTGTTCTCATAATAACTAAAGTGATAATTGCTATCCTCTTTTTTACGTGTCATTAGAACCATAAACAACCAATTCCAAAAACGATGCTGCTGGTACTGCCGGTATTTGCTGTTTCTTTTTATTGCATAAAGCGAGTCGGCAATTTTGAAAGGTTTGTCAGCTATATATTTAGTCAACAGGTTAGAGTTTAATACACTGCCCCCACCATTCCCCCGCAGATCGATGATCAGATTTTCAATTGAAAGGTTTTCTAATTTATTAAAAGATGATTTGAAAAAAATCCTCAATCTTCCGCCTTTTGAAAAAGTATTCAAACTCATATATGCAATGTTCAATGCTGTGTCAATCCTCAGCTCTCTAGCATTGGATAATGAAAGTTTTTTGCGTTGTTTTTTTGTAAGCTTCGGGGGTGCTGTATTTATTTCTCTTATCCGTACGGCACTATCACGCACAGGTGCAAAAACGGGAATAGATGCGGTTCGGCTTCTGCCCAGGGTGTCTAAAAAGATAATTGAAAATCCCGGTTTATAACCAAATACAGAGAGATAAAGATTACCAAACACACCCCTGTTGCTTAGCGTTTGGTATTTATGCGTTTCATTATAGCCATCAGCAGACAGGTGTTGAAAAAGCGTATCGATGATACTTGTCATCGGTCGCCCATCTATGGCAGTTATAACAGATCCTCTTGGGATGATAGAATCTTTTCTGAAGGAATTATATGTAACTATTGAAGTGTCTTTCCAGATTTTAAGGCTTAATGGAAACTGTCTGTTTCGTAAGCTATCGGAATGTTTTGTAAATGTTTTTGATGCTCGCACTGAAGTATGCCCGCATCTAATCCGGGCCACTACAAGGCTTAATATATTGCGAAACTTTGGCTCTGTAAGAGAATCATTCAACATCTCATAACCTCTCTTGAAATAAAAATCCATACTGTCTTTTGATGTATACCAATAAAGGCCGGGATGCGTATCTTCCAGTATGGCCCTGAAAAGAGAATAATCTGCTTGTAGTTGTTGGGGTGCGATTTTTTTATTTGCAGTATAAGATCGGTTTACGGCGCAACTACAGAACATCACCAACATGAAAATGTAGAGGGTATAATTTTTCATTCTTAGCTGCCGGTTAGTCAAATGCATTCCACCCCTGGGCGGTAAGTGGATGCCGGTTTCCACCCTTGCTGATGATATGTTTTCCTGCCTCTGCATCTGTTATATACCCTATTACGCTAATATCTTTATTCTCTTTCAATTTTTCATAATCATCCTGGTGAATGGTAAATAATAACTCGTAATCTTCACCGCCGCTAAGTGCACAAGCGGTGGGATCAAGGTTAAATTTAAAAGCTGCTTGTTTTGTTTCTTCAGCAATCGGAATTTTTTCCTCATACAAAACACATCCGACATCGCTTTGCTTGCATATATGTAGAATTTCTGAACTTAATCCGTCACTGATATCAATCATTGCAGAAGGCAGAACATCTTTTTCACTTAAGAGTTCAATTATATCTTTTCTGGCCTCTGGCTTTAATATACGGCCGACAATATAATCCTCCCCTTCAAGATCGGGCTGAATGCCTGGGTTCTCCCGGAAGATATTTTTCTCTCTTTCCAATAATGTAAGCCCAAGGAAAGCAGCACCAAGGTCACCGCTTACACAGAGCAGGTCGCCTTTTTTTGCACCACTTCTTTTTACATATTTATCCGGTGTTATCTCGCCGATGGCTGTACAGGAAATGATAAACCCTTTTTGAGAAGAAGTGGTATCGCCACCTACCAGGTCTACATCGTATAGAGCACAAGCTGCATAAACACCTTCATAGAAATCTTCTAAAGCCTCCAGGCTAAAACGATTGCTGAATGCTATGCCCACAATTATTTGAGAGGGTATGGCATTCATTGCATAGATATCGCTGAGATTTACAACTACGGTCTTGTAACCCAGGTGTTTTAATGGTGTGTACATTAAATCAAAATGCACACCCTCCACAAGCAAATCGTTTGTTAAAACAGTTTGCTTACCAAAATGATCGATTACTGCCGCATCATCTCCCACACCTGTGATTGTAGAGGCATTTCTTATTTCAATGTTTTTTGTCAGGTGGTCTATCAAACCAAACTCACCAAGAGAAGCAATTTCTGTTCGCTCACTCATAAATGCTGATTATTTTAATATTGGTTCAGAAACACGATCTTCAATCCATTCCAATAGTTCATCGTGTAGTACACCATTGCTTGCAATAATACCCGGCTGATAAGGAGAGTAAGGACGTCCTTTCAGGTCAGTCACTTTACCCCCCGCTTCTTCCACTATTATGAAACCTGCTGCACTATCCCAGGCCTGTAGTTGGTGTTCATAAAAACCATCAAAACGTCCGCATGCTACCCAACACAGATCGATGGCGGCCGATCCCAGACGACGAACCGGAATACCTTTTCTGATAAAGCGTTCAAATACCTGCAATGGTCCATTGGGGAGGTCAAGGTAAGTATAGGGAAAGCCGGTCACCAGGCAGGAAGCAATTACATTGTCCTTTTTGCTCACACTTATGGCACGCCCGTTAAGGGTAGCTCCTTGACCCCGCTCTGCTAAAAACAATTCATTTATAAATGGATTAAATACGGCCCCCATTATCATCTTCCCCCTGTATTCTATGCCAATCGATATGCAGCAAATGGGTATCCGGTTTGCAAAATTTACTGTTCCATCAATAGGATCAATTATCCATTTATATTCTGAATCCTGAAAAATAGATCCCGATTCTTCTGTCAGTATATTATGCTGCGGAAAATGATTTTTAATAACTTCCAGGATTGCTTTTTCTGAAGCATGATCAACCTCTGTAACAAGGTTATTAATGCCTTCTTTATTTGTTATTTTAAAATCCAGCTCCATAAAATGCCGCATTTGCGCAGCACCGGCCTGCACGGCTTCTATAAGTGCACTTGTGAACATGCGCAAAGATAAGTACTGCCAATTCCCTCTTTTTGATATTATATTTGAAGGTTTCTATACTTAAAATCACCGCTGTTGACCGTTTCGGTAATTATAGTAAATTATAATGTAAAATATTTTTTAGAACAGTGTCTTTTTTCACTGATGAAAAGTAAGGGTAATTTTGGTATTGAAATAATTGTAGTAGACAATAACAGCGCAGATGGCAGCATAGTGTATTTAAGACCAAAATTCAGCGAAGTTCAATTTTTGGTAAATGAAAAAAATGAAGGATTTGCAAAAGCATGTAACAAAGGGTTAGCGAAGGCTACCGGTAATTTTATTTTATTTCTCAACCCTGATACCATTCTGGCAGAGGATTCATTACAAACCTGTATTCATTTTTTTGAAGCCCACAATGATTGCGGTGCATTAGGTGTACGCATGATAGATGGAAGTGGCCGCTTTTTGAAGGAATCAAAACGTTCTTTTCCATCTCCCGGTACTTCTTTGTTCAAACTTTTTGGCTTCTCGAGTCTTTTCCCACATTCCAAAATATTCAGCCGTTATCATTTAGGGCACTTAAATGAATTTGAAAACCATGAGGTCGATGTACTTGCTGGTGCTTTTATGATGGTAAAAAAAACGATATTGGAAAAGGCAAGCTCTTTTGATGAAGCCTTTTTCATGTATGGAGAAGATGTGGATTTAAGCTATCGAATACAGGCGCTGGGGCTTAAAAATTATTATCTGGCAGATACCGAGATCATTCATTTCAAGGGCGAAAGCACAAAAAGAGGAAGTTTGAATTATGTACGTTTGTTTTATAATGCCATGATCATCTTTGTTCGGAAACATTATGGAGGCGCACGGGCAAGCATCTTTAATCTGCTGATTCAATCCACCATTTTGCTTCGTGCACTTTTAGCAGTGCTGGCAAAATTTATCAGGTGGGTCGGCTTACCTGTTATAGATGCCATTCTTATTTTTTTATGCTTTTTATTGATGAAAGAAATTTGGGTGCAGTTTGTAAGACCTGAGATTGTATTTCCTGAAAGGTTATTATGGTTTTCATTACCCGCCTTTACAATTGTATATCTTATTGTAGCCTACTATGCGGGTTTATATAACATCTATTATAAAAGAAATGATCTGCTGCGCTCTACTTTAATAGCTACAATAACATTATTGGCTTTGTACGCATTGCTGCCCGAGAAGTTTCGTTTTTCAAGAGGCATACTTTCCTTTGGAGCACTACTTGCATTTTTTGTTATCAGCATTGTTCGAAGCATTATGGTAAAGACGGGAATGTTGAAAAAATCGACTGCTAAAATCAATCAACCATTCCGTTTAATCGTAGGCAATACAAGTGAAAGCGAGGAAATAAAAAATTTGCTTCATGAGCATACCATAGACTCCAAGATTATTGGTCGTGTATCAACAAATGGTGATGCAGAAAAAGCAGTAACAGATATTACCAATTTACACAAAATGGTTAAAGAGTTGAATGCGCAGGAACTGATTTTTTGTTCCGGCAAGCTCTCTAATAAAAAGATTATTTCACTCATCCAGCAATTACCCAAAGACATTCGCTTGCGCTTCCACGCTATAGGAAGCGGTAGTATCGTGGGCAGCGATTCCAGCAGCAACAGCGGAGAGGTTATTTCTGCCTACTCCAATTTCAACCTGGCTGCTCCTGTACACAGAAGGTTAAAAAGACTGGCGGATTGCATCATTGCAATATTATTTCTCATTTCATTTCCTGTTCACTTCTTATTTATAAAGCACCCTATGCAATTTTTTGGTAATTGTATAAAAGTATTATGCGGAAGAAAAACATGGATAGGTTATAATATCGATAGCATGCGATTGCCAAAATTGAGGCCATGTATTTTAACATCAAACGGGCTATCCAAAAACGGTTCATTGTTAATAGCTGATGATAGCTTGCAATTATTTGATTATTGGTATGCTAAGGATTATGATGTGATGCAGGACCTGAAACTCATTTTTAAAAATTACATGCGGTTGGGCAGTCATTAAACAACACCAAACTGACAGTCGTTAACTTTACGATCTGTAAATGGATTTACCACATATGATGGATTTCAAAATACCGGCAGCATTGGCAGCAGCATTGCGGTTACCTGACAAAGATCCCGGGCGACAACAGCAGAGAGTGCTCAAAAAGCTTTTATTGAAAGCCAGGTTTACAGAATTTGGGCAGTATTACCACTTCGATGATATATTATTAAGTAAAGATCCCGACAATAAATTTCAGCAACTCGTACCGGTACATGATTATAACAAAATATACAACGAATGGTGGAAAAAAACACTGGATGGTGTGCCTGATGTTGCTTGGCCCGGCAAGATAAAATATTATGCCCTTAGCTCGGGTACCTCTGAAGCTTCGAGCAAATACATTCCTGTAACGAAAGATATATTGCGCAGTAACAGGATAAATTATATTAGGCAACTGATTTCATTGATCGGGTATGATCATTTGCCGCGAAATGCAGTGACAAAAGGATTTTTAATGCTCGGTGGTGCTACAGATCTGCAAAAAGGTAAAGCCGGTTGGTTTGCCGGCGACCTGAGTGGCATATTAATGAAAAATCGTCCTTTTTGGTTTCAAACCTTTTATCAACCCGGGGGGCGCATAGCCAGGATCAAAGACTGGAATGAAAAGCTAAATGAAATAGTTGAAAAGGCGCCCGATTGGGATATTGGATATATAGTAGGAGTGCCTGCATGGTGCCAGATGTGTATGGAAATGATTGTTGACCATTATAAAGTAAAATCCATTCATGATATATGGCCTAACCTGGGATTCTTTGTTCATGGAGGAGTGGCATTCGAACCTTATAAAAGAGGCTTTGAAAAATTATTGAATAAGCCTATCATTTATATTGAAAATTATTTATCCAGCGAAGGTTTTATCGGTTATAAGGATCGTCAGGGAGCAAAGGGTATGAAATTGATATTAAACAATAACATTTTCATGGAGTTTGTTCCCTTCGATGAGAAAAACTTTGATAATGATGGCAAAATGATAGATAACCCTGAAGCATTAATGATCGATCAGGTAGAAATGGGCAGGGATTATGCGTTATTGATGAGTACCAATGCAGGCGCCTGGCGTTATCTGATCGGCGATACCATACGATTTGTTGACCTGGAACGAAATGAAGTCGTTATAACAGGGCGTACAAAACATTTCCTTAGCCTGGCTGGTGAGCATTTAAGTGTTGAAAACATGAACAAAGCCATTGAAAAAGTGAGCGAAGAATTCAATATATCAATTCCTGAATATACCGTGGTTGGTTTTCCCTATCAAAACCTTTTTGCCCATAAATGGTATATTGCCTGTAACGATAAAATCAGTGAAGAACTGTTGCGGGATAAGATTGATAAATATTTATGTGAATTAAATGATGATTATGCAGTGGAACGCTCAAGTGCTTTGAAAGAAGTATTCCTCCTAAAATTACCGGAATCTGTTTTTCTAAAATTTATGGAACGGAAAGGCAAACTGGGAAGCCAGCATAAATTTCCCCGCGTACTGAAAGGTAAAATGTTACAAGATTGGAATGAGTTCCTGGCTAACTACGTAGTAGAGGCTTAGAAGATTTACCCCCGCTGTATGATGCGAAATACATAGGATAACAATATCCGGTTTATTTCGTTTTTTAAATTCGTACTATATTTTATGTCTGACATCTTGCTGAAAGGGATAACATTGGGTTTGCTATTAAGTATAGCTGTAGGTCCCGTATTGTTTTCTATTATCAAGCAAAGTATAAATAACGGCATTAAAGGTGGCTTTATGTTTGTAGCCGGTGTTTCATTGAGCGATGTGTCTCTTGCAATAGCTGCTAATTTTTTTACCGAACTTTTCACCAGCCTGAATACCCGGCGCGAAGAAATAGGAATTATAGGAAGCACATTTCTTATTTCTGTTGGCATTTACTTTTTGTTTTTTAAAAAAGTAAAAACGAACGAAGAAGGACAACAAATAATGAAATTCAGGAAAAGGGATTATATAAAACTTTTTCTCACGGGCTTTTTCATGAACACTTTGAATCCGGCCATTATCATCTTTTGGCTCACTACTTCCACTGCATTTGCTTCAAATACAATTAAGGAAAGAATGTTTATTTGCTCTATCGCCCTTGGAATGGTATTGATATCTGATATTGCCAAAGTTATGCTGGCAAATAATATACGTCAGAAGCTGACATTAAAAAACATATCCCTTGTTAACAGGTTAAATGGCATCATACTAATAGGATTTGGACTTACGTTATTGATCGGGCTGTTATTCTACAGCAATAAACTACCACAGGGATGAAGAAACAAGAAAGCAAGGGGTTGCGCATTTGGAGGCGTATAAAACAGATTTTACTTTTTCTTTTTCTTTTCCAGCTTTTTTATATCATCATATTAAAATGGATCAACCCGCCGGTTACTATTACACAACTTAGCTCCTTATTCAGTGGTGATGGATTAAAAAGGGATTATGTAGCTGAAGATAAAATTTCTCAACATATGAAGTTGGCTGTGATAGCAGCAGAAGACCAAAAGTTTTTAAAACATAGCGGCTTTGACTGGAAAAGCATTGACAGGGCCATAAAGCATAATGAAAAAAAACCAAAAAGAATTCGTGGAGCCAGCAGCATTAGCCAGCAGGCAGCCAAGAATGTTTTTTTATGGCAGGGCCGTAGCTGGATCAGGAAAGGGTTGGAGATCTATTTTACTAAAATGATAGAATGGATCTGGGGCAAAGAAAGAATACTGGAAGTATATCTTAACGTGATTGAAATGGGAAAAGGAATCTATGGCGTGGAGGCTGCTTCACAATCATATTTTAAAAAAGATGCTTCAAAGCTGACACGCAAAGAAGCAGCAATGATAGCAGCTTGTTTGCCAAGCCCGAAAAAATATACCGTAAGGCCGGTCTCTCCCTATGTGGCTTATAAAAATGGATGGGTGATGAGACAAATGCAATACCTAGCAAAAGATTCCGCAATACATAACCTGGTACAATAACCTATTTTTTTATTGGAAATATTGTATCAATAACAGAAACTGCTGTTTGAAATCTTTCATTGTGATTTCCTGATATTTCTGCCCATTTAGTGCCATCATTAATCAAAAGATCCCGGTACATGGTATATAATTCCTGTCTTTTTTTTAATTCAGGATATTCACGTAATTCATCATACACCCAGGGAAGATCTATATTGCACAGTAAAAAAAGATCATATTGACGCGAAGCTATTTGGTTCAATATCCATTTATGGCATTTATGAAAAGCGACTTCACACCAGACCTTCATTACATACATATCCGTATCAATAAAATAAAAACAATTGGCATCAGCTAACAGTAATTCTTCCAGATCAATTTGTCCCATCGCAATTTTGAGCAAGTCATCATAAGTATAATTTTTACCATTTTGATAAAGATATTCACGGGCAAACTCCGGGCACCATACAGTGTGATATTGCAGGGCAAGTTGTTGAGCAAGGGTAGATTTGCCTGTTGACTCCGGTCCTATAATGACAATTTTTTTAAGCTTTTGCATACTGCATTTTTTTCTTCCATGCTATGTAACCCATAATCGCCAGTATTAAAAAAACGATGTATTGCACTGATGTAAAAACAGCCCCTTTGTAAAAATAGAGCGGTATAGATGCAAGGTTGGTGGCGATCCACCAAAGCCAGTTCTCTATTTTCTTTCTTGTCATCAACCACATGCCTGTGTAAGCAGTAGCTGAAGCGAAAGAATCGGCTAAGGGTACCGTGCTGTCTGTATAACTGCTTAAAATAAAATAGAGCACACCAAAACAAACACTAAAGAAGATTAAGCTGATTAACCAATCTTTTTGGCTACAGTAACTCATAGACAATACTTTCTTCTTTCCCCGCTTGCTCCAGGCCCACCAGCCATAAATGCTCATGATGGTATAATAAAAATTGAGACTGCCCTCTGCATATAAATTCCACCAGCTAAAACAAAACCAGGTATAGAGTATTGTATTAATCAGACCCGCAGGATAAACCAAAATGTTTTCTGCTCTTGAAAAAAATACACTTGCGATACCGAATAGCACAGCAATGGCTTCAAGTAATGATGTTTGTTGTAGCCCGGTCACAAAGTCATTCCATACATGCTGCATTAAAAACGCCGGTTATTTAAAGATGAAATTTCCTTTTGCAGTATTGCTTCAAATTCAGGGTCGGAAGGGGGCGGTAGTTCTGCATACAAAAAATTACCCCTTGGATCGATGAGCATAAACCGTGGTATGCTGGCTACGGCAAAGTATTTACCAAAGTCTTCTTCTGCATTCTTCGCCCATAACTGGAGCACCCTGCCTTTCTTATTTGCAGCTTCCATGCGCCATGCATTTTTATTTTCATCAATTGAAACACTTACAAAAGCTAGCTGCTCGGTGGTATAGCGATCTGCCAGGTCTTCAAAATAAGGTGATTCTTTTTTGCAGGGTGCACACCAGGTAGCCCATACATCAATCACTACATATCGGTTGGATAAATGAGACAGGTCAAAATCAGATTGATTGAGAGACTCTGCTAAAAAACGTGGTGCTTTCTGCCCCCGGCGTAAGCCTTGCATACGCACCATTTTACCTGTGAGATCTGCCTTCAACTTATTATCAGAAACCAGGCTTAATGAGCGGTTGAACATTTCTACTCTTTTTACACTATCCTTTATACGCAAAATGTCTTGTTGGATAACGTCAAACAGTACATAATCCCTGGTTTTAGGGTCCTTCACAGAAATTTTCAAAGAAGTCAAAAATATGCTGTCATTGCCTCCGCTGTTATTGCGCAAGCCCTCTTTTATAAAATTCCTGTAGTCAGCATACATAGCTAAACCTGACTGGTCAATATCAGCTTCCTTATGCAATTTTTCGAGAATACCGGGAGAGTACTTAAGTTGTTTATTCGGATAATATACGGCAAAAACTTTTGGATAATAATTTTCTACAAGGTCTAATAGCTTTATAGCAAGCATCGATTTTTGTGCCTTAATAAAATCTTCGCGGGGCGTCAGGTTATCAATTGTTTTAAACTTATCAATTTTTTCGCTTTCTTCCAGCCATTCCATTTTCACCTGTCTTTGGTATTCATCGGGATCAAAATTATAAGCTTCATTGGTCAGCGTATAAAAATTAGCCTCGCGACGGTTGCTTAAGAATTCATTTTCGGCTATACGGGTACCTGTAATTTTTTCTTTATAATAATTTCCACCCGTGGAAGAAATAGCAATATGCAGGCTATCGTTGCGCCCAAAAAAAACTTGCGAACGATAACTGCCGCCTCTCAGAAAATATATACCCGGATCAAGTGGAGTACTGATATCCCCCTTAAATTTTCCATTCTGCACAGGCATCAGCAATACAGTATCGAATGCCGGTGCTTGTAACAGCACAATATTTTGTACCGGTTTGTCTGATTTGATAGTTCCTGCAATAACTGTTTTATTATAGGGCTTTAGTGTATCAGGCCTGTTTATCCACCAGGCTAATGCAATAAAAATGATGGAAATACCGGCAAACAAAACTAGTCTGCTTATGGGATGAAACAGCGTTTTCGCCAGGCTTTTTCTTACATAATACTGATAACCTAACCATAAAAACAAAACCGCCCAGAGGATGCTCATTTTTTCATGACTTAATAAAAACCTGCCGGCAGCACTTCCGTTATAAGATGTAGCAGTAAAAGATGTAGCTATGTAAGGCCACCAGAGAAGTACGCCAAAGCCTGAAAATATGGAACCTGCTATTACTGCCATTAGCCCTATGGTCAGTGGCCAGGCAAAGCTTTTTATCAGCAGGCCAAAGAAATATTGAATGGAAATGATACCCAGGCTGGCAATCAAAAAACGGCATAAAACTGAAATTGCTTGTGGCCAATCGATAGAACTTTTTTCAAAACCCAATGTTGGTTTAACAAGTTGAATCAATATTCCTCCTACCAGAGAGAATATCAATAAACCACACAAACAAATAAAAGAAATAAGAACAGCTACTTCCCATTTGGCAAGGTATAATGATAGCTTTGGTACAGGTTGTGTTTCCAGTAGTTTCCAGGTGTCTGACCGGTGCTCGAGATACACGAGGCGTACTACCATGATCACTAAAAAAAGTGGGTAGAAAAAACTTGTGAATCCTTTAAAGTTAGTTTCTATGAATACATCCCAGGGAGAGGTGCCGGGTGAGGCCTCTCTATTACTTACAAATAAATAAACGAGTGTGAGCACCAGAGGAACCAATAGTGCTGCACCAAATAATAACCAGAAGATACCCGAATGTCTGAGTTTTAACCATTCCGCTTTGAAAGCTCTGTTGTGAGATTGAATAAAAGACATTAAACAGTTTGTTTATCATTAGAAATAATCTGCATAAACCATTCTTCCAATCCTCCGCGGATTTGAATACCCGAAACGGGCACCTTCATTTGTACAAGTTTTTGATTTATTTGCACCACATCATCCTGATGTGTGAATGGAAATATGATCTCATTCTGCGATTGACGACGGGCCTGTATAAAATTTTGTTTCAAAGGCGCTATCCACTGGTCTGCTTCACTTATCTGAAACACCACTTCTCCCGAAGAATAAGCAGTGTTCTTCATATCCTGCAATGTACCCTGATAGCGTAAAACACCACGATTGATAATACCAATATGTGTACAGGTTTTTTCTATTTCATGCAATAAATGGCTTGATATAAATACTGTTTTCCCTTCCTCTTTATTCAATTGGATAAGCAATTCCCTGATTTCAATTATACCATTTGGATCCAGTCCGTTCACAGGCTCATCCAGCATCAGCAATGAAGGATCAGGTAATAATGCCATGGCTACACCCAATCGCTGTTTCATGCCTAGAGAATATTCCTTTACTTTACGGTTGGTAGCATCGGTTAATCTCACTGTTGATAATACAGCATCAATTCTTTTGGACTCCATTCCCCGCAAGGTTGTAATAACCTTCAGGTTTTCCTTTCCTGTTAAGTGAAGGTAAAGAGAGGGGGTTTCTATAAGGCATCCAATAGAATGAAAAATGCCGGGGGTTCCTTTACGCAACGATTTACCATGAATGAATATATTATCATTATCAGAGAGAAGCATTCCTGACAACAACCTGATGGTAGTGGTTTTTCCGGCCCCATTAGGTCCCAGGAAACCATAAATACTGCCATCAGGAACCTGTAACGTTACGCCATCAACCACTTTTTGGTTATGGGCAAACGAATAATTGAGCTCTTTGGTTTCAATTGCTAAATCACCCATGAAAAAATTTATAAAATTAAACTTACAACAAATGTATGAGCTCAGGATGGTGAACGATACCAGCGGCCGGGCCTTAGGTAACCTATGCCTGCATGAGTATGGAACCGGGTTGGTTGTTGTCGGCGCCCCTGCGGTGTGGGACCCCAAACTATAAAATGGAGGTGTGGGAATGCAGAATAACCAACAGAACCACTATAACCTATTAGCTGACCTGTCCTGACATTATCTCCTGGTTTCACGGCAGCACCATTATAGCGCAGGTGGCCATACATCGCAAAAGAACCATCGGCATGGCGCACAACGACAGAATTTGCTTTTCGTAAATATTTTTTGCTTAACCCGCCCTTTGAAAAACTTTCCTGTACACTTGATACCACACCTGCGCGGGCAGCCGTAACTGCAGAACCACGCTTCATTTTAAAATCAAGCCCTAGCCTATCCCGATGAGAAAGCCATGAATTATACCCCTGTATTAAAAGATATGATTTTCCTTTGGAGTAAGGCAGTTCATATATAAAGCCGGTATCTCTTTGTACACCAGAAGCTTTTGCGACACGGTGCTGCACCCCACAAGAAAAAAAAGTTATCAGGACCGCGGCAAAGAAAAAAAACTTCATTTTCCTGCTACTTTACTTTTGTATGTAGAAATAAAAAAGCTGCCTGAACGGCAGCTTAAATTCATTTTATTGTGAACATTTATTCTGCTTCTGCTACTACTTCTTTTACTTCCGGTATCATACGCTTCATCATACCTTCAATCCCTGCTTTTAATGTGATCATTGAAGAAGGGCACCCACTGCAACTTCCCTGCAGCATAAGATTGACAACACCTTCATTATAGCTTTTGAATTGAATAGCGCCACCATCCATTTCCACAGCAGGCTTTACATAATTTTCCAAAAGCTCTTTCACCCTTTTCACTACATCATCATCATCGGCACTCACTTCGTTTGAGCTTTCCTGCTTCAAAGCAGCTATTTCTTCTTCATTTACTACTGCCTTTCCTTCTTCCAGGTATTCTTTTAAAAACTGCCGAACAGATGGTATCACATCATCCCAATCTGTTTCTGAAGTTTTCGTAAGTGTTACAAAATTCGAAGCAATAAATACAGATTTGATAAAAGGGAAACCAAATAGCTCAGTAGCCAATGCCGATGGCTTAGCACTTTCCACATCGGGAAAATCAATGCTTTTCCCCGGATATAAAAGTTTATTGGCAACAAACTTCATCGTTTCAGGGTTAGGAGTCATTTCTGTATATATGCTGATTACGGGATTGCCTGTCTTGATCATAACATTAAAGTTTGAACAGCAAATTTACATAGTAAAAATCAAGCTTTGTTTATATTAAAACAAGGCGAGATGCCGCGCAGGCTTATTTTAACCTCCTTTTAATACCTGTTTGTTCCCTCAAAAACTATATTTCAATCCAATAGTGGTGTAAAACATATTCTCACCTCTTTCTGACAAATCCGGGCGATCAGCAACGTTGATGAGATTTTGAGGCATTATATAAGAAGGAGTAGCTATAAGCATTAGTTTACCTTTTGAATAGATGACCGGCATTGAAACTTCGTAAGCCAATATATTAAAGCCGGTAGACTTTTCTGTCACTTGCTGGTTAGTGGGTGGAAGCAGCAATCCATTTCCCTGTTTTTTATTATAAGTCCTTGTAAACTCCTGTGTACCGGCATATGCATAGAAAGCAGGATCAAGCACGATGACACTGTTATTTCTATTTTGAATACGAATAATGTGGTCCATACCGCCAGTAGCACCAAAGTCCAGCTTATCACTCCATTTTAGATCACAACCCAGTGTAAAATTTATTATTTTATTCAATCTGCTAATACTAAGACTGCCCTGGGCTTTTAATGCTGATTGAACCAATTCAGTGTTTTCTTTATAAAAAGGTTTGAGAAACGAGATGTTTGCCAGCCATTTTTCATTCATGTATTGATATCCTATACTTGCTATGGTACCGGCATAATCGAATGATTGCATATCGTTATTAACAAAAATGGGAGCGGCGTTTATGTAAAAGTTTGGAGAGAACCATATTTCAGAAAGAGGAAAAACACCACTGCTTTTTAAACTATCAGTCCGACCATAATAATTTAATCCGCTATTGTAATTGACACTCAGTTTAAAGTGCGCTTTATTTTCAGTGCTGTCAGTTTGAGCCCTGAGGGTTAGAAAATTAATAAAAATTAAGCCTGCTAAAAAAATATGTTTCATAAAAAAAGTTTAGGGTACTAAAACAAACCATCCGAAGCTGCGCTGCGGATGGTTGTGTAAAAGGACGGCTATTATGATTTTAGCCTTTTTTTGCTTTGATTTTTGAAGCTGATTTTACTTCACCTTTTCCTGATACGCCATTCTTATCAGTCTTTACATCTGTGCTTGAAGAATTTTCAGTCTTTGCTCCGAAAATTGCAGAATTTTCATAAGCATGTTCTTTCGCTTCATCAGAGGCATGAATTGCGGCCTGTGATTTTGAGCGACCTTCTGCTTTTGCCTTTGCTTCCGCTTTTGCTGCTTTCTTTTCAGCTTTTAATTTAGCTTTTTCAGTTTTGGAAAGACCTGCTTCTTTTTTTGCCCTGATATCAGCTTTAGCTTCTTTGCTTTTTTGTTTCGCCTGGTCAGAGGTTTCTTTTCCATTTGCATTTGCGTTCACATTAACATCAGTTGAACCCGACACACTGGCATCACCCAGCACGGAATTTTCATTGGCATTAGCTTTTGCTTTCTCTGATGCATTTGCATTTGTTTCACCGTTTACACGGGCTTCAGTTCTCACATCAACACCAGAAGTTGCTTTATCCTTTGCCATTGTACTCACTTCAGTGCCTTTATTAACCGCGCCCTGGGCTGTAGCAGCAGTAGTCGCTTTCATTTCAACGGCTTTTGCAGCACCAGCCGATACAGCGCCTTTTGATGAGGCTGCCGCATTTGTTGCTGCACTTGCTGCTGCTTTTGTAGCTGCACTTGCCGCATTAGCATTCACTGTTTTTGTAACTGTTGCACTTGTTGTAGTTGTTGCGCCAAGATTTACTTGTGCAAAAAGTGCAGTTGCACCCAGAGAAGCTACTATTAGTAGCATAGATTGCTTAATTGTTTTCATAAAGTGTTTTTAAGGTTTCGTGGATACATAGAGGGAAATTTAGTGCCAGGGTTTAAAAAAAGCATTAACTTTTTTTAACCTTACCTGGTATAAGCATGATATGAACAAACCATGGCAGGATATTGCAGAAGTGTATCGTAAATATACGATCGGCTATACCCTTAGATTTCCTTAAAACTCCGTTAGGGACCTTTTATTTCCTGGTAAGTTTTGAAGTTTTTGTTTCAGCTCTTTTGCAGCTTCTGTGTATCCACCATCAGAGCCATCAACAAAGTGAATGTGTTTTGCAGCCCTGTTTTCAATATAGCATGTCATTATACTTTCTTTGCTGATATGATGGCCATAAATAAGCGTTCCTTCTTCCTCGGCTTTCTTTAAATAGCTTAATAAAAGCATGCGTTTATCCATTTTGCCTGTAATAATGGTGTTGATGCGTCCATCAATAGTAAGTGTATCGGCGTTTGATATCAATTGTGACAAATATGCTTTTCCTTCAAAATCTCTTAATTTCCAATTATACCTGAAAAAGAGTCGGCCTAAAAAAGTTTTGATAAATGAGATGGTGAAATAATTGCTTTTCCACTTTCCATACTTCAGCAACATTTCTTTTTTTATTTTTTGAAAACTCAGTAATAATTTCATTCGTTCTAAAGAAAGGGGATTTCGTTTTTCAAGGTCTCCATAGATTTCATCTATTTTTTGCAGTACAGTTCTATATACTTCTATCTGCTCCTCCGGTTGCAGTGATTCAATCAGGTAACAAACAATTTCATTCTCTTCGGTAGGCGGTTTTATTTTATCCCACCTGCATTCCAACCCGTTCATATTTAATTCTTCAATTTTTTCTATATCCCTGGTTTGTTCAATACGACCGCCTTTTATCAATTGCTCTGCGAAATGTAATCCATCGCCAACAGTTACAGATTTGGGAAAACTACTTCCTAACTGCACTTTAGCAATTTTGACATAATGGCCTGCAACAATAATATCTTTGATCGGAACACTTCCCATATGAAGCTCCAAACCAAAGTTCTTCTTGATGTTGTTGTTATGTAAATGCAATGCTGTCAATACCTCAATCAAAAGTTCTTCAGGTACCAGAAAGGTGCCTCCGTCGCCACCAAAGAAAAAGGGTATTTCTATGCCCCTTCTTTTAGCAATATTAAGCGCTGCAATAAGGCTGCCTGCAGCAGCAAGGTTTACGTCGTTGTGATTTCCTGACTTAACGGCTGCAGTTGAGTTTTTAATATCGGATATTATAATGTGCCAGTCACTTGGGACATCTGAAAAGTTAGCGGAATGAAAAACTTCCGCAATAGGGAGCTTTAATGGTTTGAGATGCTTATAAAAATTTACTGTTGACACTGTTCCTCATTTTGATGCTTAAGTGGCCTCGTACTTAAATTTACAAAAACTATAAATTGAAATCGAAGGATTGCCAACGTTAGATTAGCTAATGGTTTAAATACACTCATTTTTATTAAAAAAAAGCAATGAATTTATTGATCCTTTGAACCTGCCTGATCGGATGCTTCGCCTGATACCAATAATTTTGAAATAGCTAAAAGCAGAAATGAAAAAAATAAGAAAGTAAAAAATAAAAATATGCAATTGATCAAAACCTTTGCATATCCTAAATGCCTCATATCAACGAAAGGGTATGGATAAAAACCCGAAGCAGCTCCTCTGAATAAAATAAATATAAGGTAAACCAAAGGATAGAGTAACCAACGAAAAATATCCTTCCACTGCAAATCTTTTTTTTGAACAAAAAACCACCAATACAAAACAAATAAAACCGGTATTACAGTATGGAGTATTTCATCTACTATCATTTGAAGACCCCTGGGCGACCATAAAAACCGAAGAACCAGGTTATAAACCAGTCCAACTACAATAATATATACTGTTACAGCTGACAATACTTTCGGGTTTGAAAAAAATATATACAAATTCGATTTAGAAGAACTTAATCGGGCAGTAAAACAAAATGCAACCAGAATATTTGTAAGAATTGTATAAAAACTAAAAAAACGTATGATGTTTCAGTTACAGATGCTTGCCTGTTAACAATGATGAGGTAAAATTGAAGTACGATGGCGACCCAGGACATACCAACACCAATATATATTAGAATGCGGTTGATTGTTTGGCGTTTCTGCATTTGCTCTACGATTTGAAATGATTGACCAACTTTAATTCAACCCACCGGAATATCCGGAATGTTTTTGAGAAGACAGCTAAATGATCATCAGCTTCGCATAATTCAACATGATCTTTTTCTCACCATTTACTTCAAATTTAATCGTTGCTACCGGGTTGTGCGCTGACCCTTCAAGCCTTGTAACTTCACCAAAACCAAATTTCTGATGCTCAACTTTATTACCTATTTCCAGTTTTGAAATATCGGATGGTATAAAACCGGGTGATGGTACATGCACTATTTCCCGCGGCTTAGTGTTATTGATAAGGGTAGAGACAAAGCTTTTTTCATTTTGTTCACCCTCGCCACCAAAGCCACGTTTCATTCGCTCAAAAGCATTTCCCAACCCCCACCCCGAAGATTGATTTTTTATGCCCCCGCCTGCATAGCTTTTATCCAGGAAATCCACCGGTATTTCATTGATAAAACGACTTGGTTCATTGGCAGTTAATGATCCGAATTTATAACGGGTATTGGCGTAGGTCAGGTAGAGCCGGATTTTGGCCCTTGTTATCGCTACATAAAACAGGCGGCGTTCTTCTTCCAACTCTTCCCGGGTATTCAAACTCATGGCATTGGGGAATAGTCCTTCTTCCAGCCCACCGACGAACACTACAGGAAATTCCAGTCCTTTAGCCGCATGTATGGTCATCAGCTTTACTGTATCTGCGTTGGGGTCTTTTTCATCAGCATCTGTCAATAGTGTAATTTGCTGAAGATAAGCTCCGAGACGCTTGTCACCCACCTCACCACTTTCTTCATTTGATGGTGTTTCGATAAATTCTTTAATAGAATTCAGCAGTTCCTGCACATTCTCATACCGCTGCACTCCTTCGGTGCTTTTATCATTGAAAAGTTCTCTTACGAATAATGTATGCTTGCCCACATGAAAAGCAATGTCGTAAGCATTTTTCGTTGCCTGCATACTTTGGAAGCTTTTGATCATTATTACAAACTCTTCTATTGATTGCAAGGTGCCAGGCTTAAAACCATATCCGGGTGCGTTTTCCAGCACCTGCCACATACTGATGTTATTATTATTGGCTGCAAGAATGGCTTTGTCAACAGAGGTCTTGCCTATGCCACGAACGGGGTAGTTAATAATCCTTTTTAGTGATTCTTCATCAGCAGGATTGACGATAAGGCGCAGGTAAGCCAGGTAATCTTTGATTTCCTTACGCTGGTAAAAAGATATACCACCATAGATGGTATAGGGGATGTTCATACGTCGCAAACTCTCTTCAAAAGCCCTGCTTTGAGCATTGGTGCGGTAAAGCAAAGCGAATTCTTTATTATGAAAATGATTGCGCAGTTTTTGTTCCTGTATGGCATCGGCCACAAATTTACCTTCTTCATTATCCGTCATGGTACGTACCAGCCTGATCTTTTCACCGGATGCATTTTCTGTAAAAAGTGTTTTAGGAATCTGACCTTTATTGTTTTTGATCACCTCATTGGCGATGCTTAATATATTTTGAGTGCTACGATAGTTTTGCTCCAGCTTTATCACCTGCACTTCCTCATAGTCTTTTTGGAACTGCAATATATTTTGAATGGTAGCACCACGGAATGAATAGATACTTTGAGCATCATCGCCGACCACGCATACATTTTCATGCGCCGCACCTAATAATTTAATGATCTCATATTGTGCCGGATTGGTATCCTGGTATTCATCAATCAAAATGAATTTAAACTTATGCTGGTATTTGTGCAATACTTCGGGAAATGTTTTGAGCAACTCATACATTTTGAAAAGCAAATCATCAAAATCCAAAGCACCATTTTTAAAACAGCGCTTCGAATAAGCATCGTAAATACTGCCGATCATAGGGCGGTTAGACCGCATATCTTCCTGCTGCAGGTAATAATCATTAATGTACTCTGATGGACCAACAAGCGCATTTTTAGCACTTGAAATTCTGTTGAAGACTACGTTGGGTTTATAGTGTTGTACATCAAGATTCAATTCGTTGGTAACTGTTTTCACCACGCTTTTCGAGTCGTCCGTATCGTAAATCGTGAATGAGTTGGGAAAACCGATACGATGGGCTTCGGCTCTTAGTATGCGTGCAAACACACTGTGGAATGTGCCTATATATAAATTGCGGGCTTCTGTATTTCCTAAAATATGTTCAACACGGTCTTTCATCTCTGCAGCAGCCTTATTGGTAAATGTCAATGCTAAAATATTGAAAGCATCTACCCCTTTTGCCATCAAGTGCGCTATACGTGTGGTCAGCACTTTGGTCTTTCCGCTGCCAGCACCGGCTACTATCATAAGCGGGCCATCCGTATGAAGTACAGCTTCCCGTTGCCGTTCATTTAACCCTTCCAGGTAATCTCGCATCTTGCGAAGGTACATTGAGGCAGGGTGTTTGCTAAAAAATTGAGTAGATAAATTTCCAATACTTTACCAAAAAAAGCATAGAAGACAACTGTTCACAGAAATCCTTTATTTTATACTTCAATTCGAATATCTCGCATGTTGTTTGTAAATGATTAACCTATGTTTCGAAGATTATCCAAGGGTGTAAAAAAATTTTGGGCTGGTGTAGCATTGCTGTCAATAGAAATGGGGGCCATCTTAGCGGTATTCACTCTTTCACTGATTGCTTTTATATACCTGGTACGAAGGGTTTTTGTTTTACAGAACAATGATTTTGATCAGCGGATATTTGATAAGCTTGAAGCCTATGTAACGCCTGCCACTAATAAATTCATGATATTTATTACCTACCTCGGCCGTCATGAATTTCTTATCCCTGCTAACCTGGCTCTTATTGCTTATTTTCTTTTTGTAAAAAAACACAAATGGTATTCCATCAAAATACCGGCAATAGCAATTAGCAGCCTGGCACTTATGTTCATTTTGAAAAGGCTGTTTTCCAGGGAGAGGCCATTAATACCATTATTGGAAGAAGCCCGTGGTCTTAGCTTTCCAAGTGGTCATGCTTTGATGAGTGTAACTTTTTATGGATTGCTTATTTACATCAGCTGGCATAGTATCAAAAACAAATCGCTCAAATGGACACTCATCAGTTTTTTTATTTTGCTGATCTTACTTATAGGTTTCAGCCGTATTTATCTGCGTGTGCACTATACAAGTGATGTATTGGCCGGGTTTGCAATGGGTTGGCTGTGGATAGTAATTTCTCTCAAGGTGATTCGCCAGATAGAAAAGCAAAGTATTCCCAAGATGGTCCCGGTTGTAGAAGCACCGCCTGAGCCTACATCTTAATATTAATGTGTAACAGTAGTTGTAGTACTGTCTATAGGCAGTTTTGTTGAATCATTCATAATTGGAGATGAATCTATGGCATCTATAGCTGCACTATCGGCCTTATCATTATTGGGGGACGCATCATTTGTGCAACTGGAAAAACAAAATGCGGCTATCAGTAAATAAATGGTTTTCATATACAAGGATTTAAGGAGTTGTATCCCTCTTTTCGGTATCTACTCTGTGATCATTATGTGCAGTGTCTATAGATGGGCTGGGTTGTAAAGGAGCTGTATCCTGTAATGCACCGTTTGCATCCAGTGTTTTGATGCCATCATCCACTGTACCGCTCTCTCCTGCATTATTATTGCATGCACTGAGTATTATTGCAGCCATGTATATAAAAAAGAATTTTTCCATACTGAATCATTTTATTAATTAACATACTGCAACTTTTTTGCCATAACGCTTAAGGTAAAACTATGAAAATTGTAATTCCCCGGTTTTTATATCTGATAACATTTAAATCATGCTGGGTTAATAATGGTTAATGTTTTACCAGTGGTGATGAATGAGCATTCTGGAAGGCCTAATTTTCTAAAAAAAATATGAAACCCACACAGCTTCTTTTTGTCTTCAGTTTGTTGATTTCATCTTTTTCTATGGCCCAGGCCGATACCATTGACAAGAAGAAATTTCATTTCGGAAAAATTTCAGATACTTCAGCGGGCTATACCCAGGCCATATTGACAGGTAATGTACTTTATCTTTCAGGAACTGTAGGACGCGGAGCCACCATGGCAGAGCAATTAAAATCCGCATACACGACTATAGAACGTACTCTGAAAAATTATGGGGCTGGTTTTCAAAATGTGGTAAAAGAAAACCTATATACCACTGATATTGATGCGGTAAAAAGCAGCAATGAAATCCGCAAGTCTTTTTATAACGGGGATTTTCCGGCAACTACATGGGTTCAGATCTCGCGTTTGTTCATGCCGCAGGCGCTCGTGGAGGTAGAAGTGATCGCCCAGTTACCAAAAAATAATTACTGAAGCAACAGTCTCTGAAAATCTGGGTATAAATGTTGATTCTTAACTTTTGTCACCCATTTAAAATTTTATAATAAGCTACCTTTGCGCCTCAATTTTTTGCGCAATGATCTCTGTTAATAATCTGTCTCTTTCATTTGGTAAACGTGTTCTTTTTGACGAAGTAAAGCTCAACTTCACAAAGGGCAATTGTTATGGAGTGATAGGTGCAAATGGCGCCGGGAAATCTACATTTTTAAAAATTTTATCAGGAGAAATAGAGCCAAATAAAGGTACGGTAGAGATCAGCCCCGGTGAACGAATGGCTGTATTGAAACAAAACCAGTATGCTTTTGATGAAGTATCTGTATTGAATACCCTGCTGATGGGCCATGAAAAGATGTGGAAAGTGATGCATGAAAAGGACGCTATATATGCTGATCCTGAAGCTACAGAAGATGATTATTTGCGGGCCGGCAATATGGAAGCAGAGTTTGGTGAAATGGGAGGATATACTGCTGAAAGTGATGCTGCCACTATGTTGAGTGACCTTGGCATTGGTGAACAATATCATCAGGCGCTCATGAAAGATATTCCATCTAATATGAAAGTCAGGGTGCTGCTGGCCCAGTCTCTTTTTGGAAACCCTGATATTCTTTTACTTGACGAGCCTACAAACGGACTTGACATAGAAACTATCGGATGGTTAGAAAATTTTCTGGCGGATTACGAAAATATTGTTCTTGTCGTATCTCACGACCGTCACTTTTTAGATGCTGTATGCACACATGTAGCTGATGTGGACAGGTCAAAAATTAAAATCTTTACCGGTAATTACACTTTCTGGTATCAATCATCGCAATTAATGGCCCGGCAACTAGGTGACAAAAATAAAAAGGTTGAAGATAAAAGAGCTGCTTTGCTGGACTTTATTGCCCGGTTCTCTGCCAATGCCTCGAAAAGTAAACAGGCAACCAGCCGAAAAAAGGCTTTGGAAAAACTGAATATTGAAGAAATAGAGCCTTCCAACCGCCGCTACCCGGGTATCATTTTTCAACCACTACGGGATGTTGGCAACCAGATTCTGAATATTGAAAACCTAAGTTCTTCTGTAGAAGGAAGATTACTGTTTGATAAAGTGAATTTCAGCATCAACAAAGGACAGAAAATAGCTTTCTTAAGCAAAGATCCATTGGCCGTTACAAACTTTTTTGAAATCATCAACGGTAATCTTTCTGCTGATAAAGGAAAGTTTGAATGGGGTACTACAATTACCAAAGCTTATTTACCCGTTGAAAATAATGAGTTTTTTCAAAATGGGATGACACTGATGGAATGGTTACGCCAATATGTACCACCCAATGTGACTGATGCTGACGAACCTTTCCTGAGAGGCTTTTTGGGTAAAATGCTGTTCAGCGGTGACGATATTATGAAGAAGACCACTGTATTAAGTGGCGGCGAAAAGGTACGCTGCATGATCAGCCGTATGATGTTGCAAAATCCAAATCTGATCGTATTGGACCAACCCACCAACCACCTTGACCTGGAAAGTATCCAAAGCTTTAATGAGGGTTGTCAGAGTTTTCCGGGGATAGTATTGCTGACCTCCCATGACCATACTTTTATGCAAACCGTGGCAAACAGGGTTATCGAGCTGACACCAAAAGGAATTATTGACAGGTTAATGACCTTCGACGAATATCTTGAGGACAAAAGGGTGAAAGAGCTTCGTGAAGAAATGTATTCTGTAAGGGGTGCTGTATATGCATAAATAATTGTTTCCTTTATAGGGTGGTTAAGAAAATAGCACCGGATAAATGGAGACATTTTTTTGCAGGAATTTTAATGGGTGCCATTCTCCAGGCATTTCTACTATATCTTCTCATAGACCATCCGCTTATTGCTGTTTTTATAGCATTTATATTGGTAGCTGGCATCAGTTATGGCTTTGAACTATTTTCAAAAATTACAGGGAAAGGCCATTATGATTTTATTGATGCTGTAGCATCTGTTATAGGTGGCATATTGGGAATGGCAGTGACTTTCTATTAGTATATCCTAATCAATTAACTTTATTATTAAAGTAAATACCGGGGGAAGCCCTTTGAGTGAGTACTTATCTAATTTAATGGAATATTGAAATACTTGATTATTAATTGTTTAACGGTTTTGCATAATTTATTTAAATTACTTTCACAACTGATTTACCAGACATCTCGTACATAACGATATAATACTGGCATGCGAAACTTAACAATTAAAGAACTGGAGAATTTTTCAGGCATTAAAGCACATACGATCAGGATGTGGGAGCAACGTTATCATTTGCTAACGCCGCTTCGCACTGATACAAATTTCCGCTACTATTCACTTGAAGATTTAAAACGATTGCTTCAGATAGCGCTTCTGAATGAGTTTGGATTTAAAATATCTGCTTTGGCTAAAATGAGCCGTGCTGAAATAGAAAAACAAATCAGCTTTTCCACAATTGACCGTAGCCGGCAGATGCAATCTGTTCATCACCTGCTCATTAGTATGATTAATAATGATTTAGAGGAATTCGAAGCAATTCTGGATAATTCATTATTATGCTGGCAGGAGGAAATAACAATAAACAAGGTAATTCTTCCTTTCCTCGAAAGGGCGGGAATTATGTCGTACCAGCAAAAAACCAATGAAGTGCATATGGCTGTTACCGCGGTGCGGAAAAAGATAATCCTGGGTATTGAAAGAGTAAATCCGGGCTATAAAGTAAACAAAACAGCCCTGTTATTTTTGCAGGAAGGTGAGCATTATGACCTGGTGTTACTTTATATGACTCTGATGCTTAAAAAAATTGGAATTAAAGTGTTGTACCTGGGTACGAATATTTCTTTAGATAATTTAAAAATGTTCGTTAGGGAAAAAACACCAGATTTTCTTTTTACTTACTTACCACCGAAGCAAATTTTAAAATTAGGAGACCTGCCGGAATATATACATCAGATGTTGCCTCATTCATCTCTTATAATAGGCGTTAGTGATAAAACAAATGCTTTGCCTGAGAAATCCAATAATGTAACCTTTATGCATTATGCCGATGTAGTGAATGTAGCACAGGCTTAATGATTAAAAAATCAATTGATCATTAAATTTGCTTGCAATTAAAATAATCAAAATACTCAGGGAAGTATAACTAATTTATCGACATAGACCCGGCTACCTTTAGAAATAACGTAACGGGTATTGATAATGCCGGAGTTGACGATGTCTTCTTTACAATCGAGGCATTTAAGCTGCACACCAATTTTAGTTAATGCCAGGTTCCCGTTAGTTTTTGGCACCACATAACCTGCATGCTCTGATTGCCAACCATAAAAATCAAAATGGTTATTATTCTTATTGATCAATTCACTCAAAGACATACCAAGGTGTACACCTTGTCTTGACATCCATTTATTTTGTTGGGTTTGTTTGTACTGCGTTTCTTCTCCTTTTAATGCGCCTCCTATAAAAATAAAAGAAGCATGTTTATAATTAATAACATCCTGCCAAACTATGATGGCCTGCGCATTAGTGCCGGGAAAAAGAACAGAACATGGCGTGTGTTCATCTTCACTTGTATAAAAAGTATCTTTTTTTATATTCTGAAACCCAAATACAGCAGCAAAGTATTCATGGGAAGTAAGTTGCAAAAGATCTTCAGCATATAATAGCTCATTTGCCGGTGGCAATGCTTTACGTTCTATATGATAACGAAAAAACCTGCTTTCTTCATTTTTTTCAATACTTGTTTTTATAGTGATGTTTCCTCTTTGAAACTCGGTTTCATTAACCGAAGGATTGGGTAGTATAACGTGGATGAAGCCATTAGCCAATAACTCTTCTTTTAATTCATTAAATTCTGCTTCAGAGTTTGTTTGGAACAAAATGCCTGAAACATCTTTATTCTGAAATGGGCTAAGGCTTTTGATGATTTTATCCTTAGTGGATTTTTGAAAATAAATAGCAGGCTCTGCGCTTACATTTCTTTTTGGCTGCTGGAAACCTCTTTTACCCACATAAGACGAAAACTGGTGGTAAGAAATGCCGCTATACTGGATAAGATCGGTAAGCGTAAGCTCTTTTCGTTGTGCCTGCACAACCAATAAAGGACATAGCAACAAACAGATCATCTTTTTCATGCGACGAATGTTATTGGTGTTTGCTATGATACCGGATAGTAATAAAGCGTCAGTTCATAAGATATGTAGCGTAGCTCTCGGAAGAACTTCTAAAGATAACATGCATTTTTTACACCATCAAGTACCCTGTAAATTCAGCCTTACGAAGGCTGATTGTCTAAATTTGTCCAATGACATGGGCACAGCATCTTTATTCCTTTTATTCCCTTCTGCAGCCACCTAAAGATTTGCCAAATGGGATAGAGTGGCTTTATCCGCAGCAAAAAACTGACGTGCTGGAAATAGTGAAACGTTTTCTAAACAAATTTTATAATGATGATCAGCCACGAGTGATTTTAATGGGGATCAATCCGGGCAGGTTTGGTGCAGGTGTTACAGGGATCAACTTTACGGCGCCTAAACAATTAGAGAATGATTGCGGTCTCAATCATTCCTTTCAAAAACAATCAGAGCTTTCCGCAGAATTTATTTATAAAATGATAAATACTTATGGAGGACCGGAGATTTTTTATAAACGTTTTTTTATTGGCTCGGTATCGCCGCTGGGATTTATAAAAAAGGGAAAGAATATCAATTATTACGATGATGCTTCCCTGCTTGTAAAAGTGGAACCTTTTATTGTTCAAAATATGGAGAATCTGCTTTCATTCAATGCAAACAGGGAAGTTTGTATCTGCATCGGCGAAGAAAAAAATTACAAATACCTGGCGGCCCTGAATAAAAAATATAATTGGTTTGAAAACATCAGCTCAGTTCCTCACCCAAGGTTTATAATGCAGTACAGACGTAAGAGAATGGAAGAATATATCCAACAATACATAAACATGCTACAATAAAATTTTACCTGACTAAGAAAACTTTTTATATTTTTATCTCTCTTAATGCGTTGCATATGAAGTTTATGTTGACCTGCTGCTAACTGAAATTTTTTGCCACACTGCAGGGAATTCACTTCATTTATTTATTTAAATTCTTCAAATTTCATTGATGTCGCAACCAACTACTTATAATGGTAAGTTATATACTATATTTTTTTTAATAAAAAGAGCCCTTCAGGGAGAGGAGCAGGATTATACTAAGGGCAGTATTCGCAAAGCGGTATTTATGCTGGCAGTTCCCATGATCATGGAAATGATGCTGGAAAGCGTATTTGCTATTGTAGATCTTTATTTTGTAGGTCACTTACCCGACAGCAGTCATGCTATACAAACAG
>MWVX01000041.1_pt1 | contig 38669 bp, 38 predicted proteins | sample 1047311 | NCBI WGS metagenome assembly MWVX01 (sample SAMN06349984, study PRJNA376086) | soil metagenome | isolation source: MtG-4 sample Antarctic (ecotone) soil | place: Antarctica | collected 2015-01-13 | reverse complement strand
GCACTCACTTAAAAAGATTGCAGCGAAGAACGATTTGTTTTTCAAAGACCAAGAAAATGTTCGAAGCGGTGGTTAAACTTTATATTCATCAGATGAATTCCACCAGCATCTCTTTTGTTACATGACCACAAAACCGAATCTCGCACCGGCAAGAATCACACCGACCATCGTTTTAGCATCTTCAATCGCACCGTTTTTTACTAATTCAAAAATTTGCGGAAAGGTAAATTTTTCAATCGAAAGAAATTCGTCCTCGTCAAGATTTTGTTTGGTTTCCCGCAAATCCGTCGCTAAAAAGACGTACATTTTTTCGGTTAAAAAGCCAGGCGAGACGAAAAACTCGGTCAGCTTTTCGATTTTTCCCGCAGCGGCGCCGATTTCTTCTTCAACTTCACGTCTGGCGCCGTCTTCCGGCGATTCGTCTTTTCCAAGCGTTCCAGCCGGAATTTCCAAAAGATGTTTTTTCGCCGCGTGCCGGTATTGTCGAACCAAGGCGACGGTGTTGTTAGCAAAAACAGGAACAATCACTGCGCTTCCTTGATGCGCGACGATTTCGCGCGAGTATTCATTTTCGCCTTCACGAATCACGTCGATGCGAACATCAAAGACTCTGCCTTCGTAAATTGTTTCGGTTGAAATAAGTTTCGGCGTCATAATTTTGTCAATGTTTAATGATTTATTTACGATGAACATTTTCCCATTCATTAAGAAAATTTCTAACTTTTTTCATATCTTCCCAGACTTCGCGTTTTTTGCTCGGGTCGCGCAAAATGTACGCCGGATTAAATGTCGGCATCAATTTTATTCCGTTGTAATCAACGAATTCGCCGCGTATTTGCGTGATTGATTTCTTCGTATTCAGCAAGGCTTTCGTCGGTGTGTTTCCAAGTGAGATGATAACTTTCGGATTTACGGCAAGCATTTCACGGTGCAGAAAAGGTGTGAAAAATTTTGAGATTTCATTCGTTATTTCGTCGCCTTGGGAAATAAATTTGACGACGTTTGTCAGATAACACTCTTCGCGGTTCAAACCGATTGCAGCAAGAATTTTTGTCAATAATTCACCGACCGGACCCATAAAAGGCTTTTCCGAATCGGCATCGGGAAGACCGGGCGATTCGCCGGCGATAACAACTTTCGCATCCGTTTTGCCCGTACCGAAGATAAAAAATTTATCAGCAAACAAAGCCTTGCCCTTTTCGAGCATTTCCTGATTAATCTCGTCAACCGTTTCGCTACTTTGCACTGCCGACAAATCAAAAAGCGAAGGATTATTCATTAATTTTTTCAGCTAAAACGAGCCGCGCCGCGAATTTTTTGACATCATTACGTCGCAGCCCGCCAAAATCGCTGCTCATTAATTTCCAACTCGTGCCAGTTCGTCTCGCACTTTTTTCATATCATCCCAAGTCTCACGCTTTTTCGTCGGGTCGCGCAGCAGGTATGCCGGATGAAAAGTCGGCATCACTTTGACGCCGTAATAATCTTGAAATTCGCCGCGCAGCTTGGTGATGCCGATTTTCGTGTCGAGCAAGTTTTGCGTAGCCGTATTTCCCAAAACGACAATCACTTTCGGACGCAAGACGGCAATCTCGCGCCATAAAAACGGTCGGCAAGTATGTGCCTCGGCGAGTGTCGGGGTGCGATTTTGCGGCGGGCGACAACGATTGACGTTGCCTATAAAAACGTCTTCGCGTTTTAAGCCGATTGATTCGATAATTTTATTCAAAAGCTGTCCGGCTTTGCCGACAAACGGGCGACCTTCGGCGTCTTCGTTAGCGCCGGGTGCTTCGCCTACGAAAATAAGTTTTGCGTTTAAGTTTCCCTCGCTATGAACGATTTTTGTGCGACCTTCCCAGAGCGGACAGCGCGTGCAGTTACCGATGTCGGCGCGAATTTCTTCAACCGTCTCGCTCGATTCGGGCAGTACTTGTGTTAAATCGCCGAACAGTGACGGCATTTCTGTATTTGTTTTCGTTGGCATTTCTTTTTCTCTCGGCTCTTCTGTTTGGTTATTTGCAAAACTCGTAACGGTCGAATTTCTTTTAGGAAGAAATGGCAGACGTGAAAGTTTTGTTGATTCTAATAGATTTCTCCGCGTCTGATTTGCTTCGCCATCTGAAACCTTTGACTTTTCAGGTGTTGAAACAATTGTAATTTCCGGTGGAACAAACCGCTCTATCTTCTGCGCCTGCGTTTCCGACTTTGAACTTTGAATTTTGAATTTTGAGCTTTTTACCTCCGGTAAATCAACCGCGAAATTTTCCACACTGAGTTCCTGCAAATAAAGAATTTGCTCTTTTAAGTCGGATAATAATTCTGAAACTTCGGATTTCAATTTCACCTTTTCACTTTTAGCTTTTGCCTTAAGCTTAACACTTCGTCCAGAATTTTGTCTGCCAATTTATGTTTCGACATCAACGGAATTTCAATTGTATCTACATCGCCGCGCCGCAAAATTGTAACAACGTTTGTATCCGTGTTAAATCCCGCGCCGTTTTTTGTAATGTCGTTGGCAACGATTAAATCCAGATTTTTCTTTTCCAATTTTGAACGCGCATATTCGATAATATTTTCGGTTTCCGCCGCAAAACCGACAATGAGAAGATTTTCGTGCCGGTTTTCTGAAACGTCCAATAAAATATCCGGCGTTTTCTCTAGTTCCAGAGTTAAAATGTCTTGATTCGTTTTCTTTATTTTGTTATCCGAAACGTTCTTTGGACGATAATCGGCAACTGCCGCCGCACCGATAAAAATACTTGCATCGGGCAATTCTCTTATCACTGACCGATGCATTTCATCGGCTGAAATCGCGCATATGATTTTTACATTTTCCGGCGCTTCAACCGTTGTTGCGCCGCAGACGACCGTTACATCCGCGCCGCGCTTTTGAGCAATTTCCGCGAGAGCAAAACCCATTTTTCCCGACGAATAGTTTGAGATAAATCGAACCGGGTCAATTGCTTCGCGCGTTCCGCCGACAGTAATTAAGATTTTCTCTTCGAGTAAATCCTGAGTCTCAAGTCTCAGGTCAGAAGTCTCAAGTTCTTGTGCATTCAACTTTGCCTTAAAGTCCTTGTGGTCATACTTTGGACTTTGGACTTTGGACTTTGGACTTTGAGCTAAAAGTTTTAAGGCTTGATTGACAATATTCTCCACGTCTTCGAGTTTTCCTGTCCCGACAGTTTTGCAAGCCAATTCGCCAGCGATTGGTTCGACGAAATCAACACCGTCTTTTTTCAATTGTGCAATGTTTCTTTGTGTTGCGGCGTGTTCCCACATCGTCGTGTTCATTGCCGGAGCGAGCAAAACAAGTGCGGTTGAAGCGAGAAATGTCGAAGACAGAAAATCGTCGGCGATGCCATTGGCAAATTTTGCGATAATATTTGCAGTTGCCGGAACGATTAACAGCAAATCAATGTTTTGGGAAAAATTTATGTGAGCAATCGGGTCGGGATTTTCCGGCGCGTAATCGTCGACTAAAACGTAATTTTCAGTCAAAGCGCGAAAGGTCAAAGGCTGAACGAATTCGGTTGCGTGTTCGGTCATTGCCACTTGAACTTCGCAGCCGGATTTTTGCAGCAGACGCAAAACTTCAATCGCTTTATACGCAGCGATTCCGCCCGCAACGCCGAGTCCGACACGATATATTTTGTTTTCCGACATAAAGCGAATTTAATCACAGAAAATAGTAAATAGTAAATAGTCGCTTTGTAAATGGAATTTGTGTTCGTCTGCGATTGATATAAATCGACGCAGAATTTGATTTCTTGCAAAACCCTTTACGAAACTAAAAAATTAATATGATAAAATTTTGATGACTCTTTATAGGAAAACGGAAAACCGAATTTGTTTAACTGACTAATGAATGACGAGCAAAAATTGATTCAACCAAATCTTTTCGATGACAGTGCAAAAAGCGTCGAAAGCGAAAGCGTTGTTTTATTTGCACTCGGCGACTTTCAATCGCGCGGGAAGACCCTTGTCGCTCGCCAGCTTCCGCTCGACCGTCTTCGCGGAGCATTCAAACGCGCCGCCGAAAGGTTTGGAATGGTTGAAATGTCCGACGAAAAAATCGCCGAACATTTAGAAAAACTCGGCGCGAAAACCGTCCGGGTTCCGAATTTTGTTGCCAAGCACCCGTTTCGTGTAACCGTTTCGCTTGAATTAGCCGAACAAGCAAAAGCATTTTATCGAGAATCGTTGGAAAATGATTGAAGAAAACGAATCAATAGAAAAAACTGATTTGTGGCAATATGTCGAAAAACATAAGCTGCAAATCGAAAAATCTCTGCGCGAATTTCTGCCGCTCGCGCCGCCGCAGATTGAAACGAAATTTAACGAAGCGGTTGACTACGCTTTGTTTTCCGGCGGAAAACGTCTGCGTCCGGTTTTAACTTTGCTCGGCGCGGAACTTTTCGGCGGAAAGCCCGAAACCTTTTTGCCGTCCGCTGTTGCTGCCGAATTTATTCACACGAGTTCATTGATTTTCGACGATTTGCCGTGTATGGATAACGCCGACGAGCGGCGCGGAAAAACTTCACTGCACGGGCATTTTGGCGAAGGTTTGGCGGTTCTGGTCGCATTGGGGTTTTTAAACGCTTCCTATCACTTGGTTTTCGTAAATCATGAAAATGTGCCGCAACGCGCAATTCGGGCGCACGCGGAAATTGTCGAATGCGTCGGCGCTTCGGGAATGCTCGGTGGACAATCAATTGATTTGGCTTTAGCCAAAGGCGCGGGCGTTGATTTCGCCCGAGAAGATATTTATAAATTTGAATCCGTCAGAAATTTGAAAACTTCCGCTCTGATACGTCTCGCTTTGCGCGTCGGCGCGATTTTGTCAGGCGCAAATTCTGCGGAACTCGCAAATTTATCCAGGTTTGCCGCGTTTCTCGGCGACGCTTACCAACTCGGCGACGATTTGATTGATCTGGAAGAAGATGACGAAATTTTCAGCGAAAATAAAACTTTTGCGATAAATCAGGGGAAATCAAACGTTCAGCTCCAACTGAAAAATTTAACCGAACAGGCGAGGCTCGTTTTGACCGACAACTTTGCCTCTTCCGAAGCGCGCATTTGCTTAATTCAATTGACGGATTATCTGGCGGAAAGGAAGTTTTAAGACTAAAATAAAAAGTCAAAAGGCAAAATAATTTTTATCGAATGTCTGAGCAAATTGAAAATGCTTATAGATACTGCGAAAGCGTAACAAAAATTCACGCCAGGAGTTTTTACTTTGCCGCTAAATTTCTACCTAAACACAAACAACGTCCGATCTATGCTGTTTACGCTTTGTGCAGAAGCGTTGACGACGAAGTTGACGAAGCGGAGGTTACAAGCGAAAAAGAAGCAATAGAAGCAGTTCAGCGTTGGAAAACAAAACTTAAAGAGGTTTATAATTCAGTAAACAATGGTCAACGATTATCAATTATTGAAGTAGAAAAACATTCGAACTCACCACACACTACTCATCACTCAGCGCTTGTATTGCTCGCATGGAAAGATTTATTGAAAACCTACAAAATTCCGCAAAATCTACCGCTTGAATTAATGAAAGGTGTCGTGCAGGACACGCATGTCAAACGCTATGAAACATTCGACGAGCTTTACATCTATTGTTATCGTGTCGCTTCGACCGTCGGCTTGATGTCGTCTGAAATTTTCGGTTACACCGAGCCGGAAACGCTTCATTATGCAGAAAGTTTGGGAATTGCAATGCAGTTGACGAACATTTTGCGCGACATAAAAGAAGACGCGGCGATGAACAGAATTTATTTGCCGCAGGAAGATTTGCGAAAGTTTAATGTTTCGGAAAACCAAATTTTCGATGGTAAAACGAACGAAAGCTTTGTGAAATTGATAAAGTTTCAGATCGAAAGAGCGCGGGAGTTTTACCGGAAATCTTACAAAGGAATCTCGCTGCTCGACAAGGACGCGCGCTTTACGGTTCTTCTTGCTTTGAAGATTTATTCGCAGATTTTAGACGAAATCGAACGCCAAAATTACGACGTTTTCCAAAAACGGGCGCACACGACTTTACGACAAAGAGTTTTTTCCGTCCCGAAGATTTGGCTCGAAGCGAAAAATTTTTGATTTTTGCGATTCGGTGATAATCTGTTCCAATCTTTTCCAAATTTTTTCGGAGTAAAAAATGAAAAAAATATTATCGTTTTTGCTGATTGCAGTTTTTATTCAACTGCCAATTTCCGCGCAAAAGGCAAGGCTGCCGGAAATCAAACAGCTTCAATCGCCGCAGAATCCAAAACTCGGCTTCATGATTCACGGCGGCGCGGGCGTCATACGGCGAGGCGATTTGTCGCCGGAAAAAGAAAAAGCATATCGTGCCAAACTCGAAGAAGCGTTGCTTGCAGGTTATAAAGCTCTGCAAAACGGCAAAAGCGGACTCGACGCCGTGCAGGCGGCGATAAATTTATTGGAAGATTCGCCGCTATTCAACGCCGGAAAAGGCGCGGTGTTTACAGCCGACGGCAAAAACGAACTTGACGCCGCGATTATGGAAGGCAAAACGCTGAAAGCGGGCGCAGTTGCCGGTCTTCGCCACGTAAAAAATCCGATAAATCTGGCGCGCGCCGTGATGGAAAAATCGCCGCACGTAATGATGATTGGCAACGGCGCAGAGCAATTTGCCAAAGAACAAAATATAGAACTCGTTGACGAGAAATACTTTTTCACGCAGGAACGCTGGGACGCGCTGCAAAAAGTAATCAAGCAGGAAAAGGAAAAGCAAATTCAAACACCGAAGCCGGAAAAGTCTATTCAAAGTCCCAAGTCTAAAGTCCAGGTTTTGAAGACAGAAATGCCGCAGTCCGTCCTTGAAAATCCGTATAACAAATTCGGCACCGTCGGAGCGGTTGCGCTCGATAAAGACGGCAATCTAACGGCGGGAACTTCTACGGGCGGAATGACTTATAAAAAATACGGGCGCGTCGGCGATGTTCCAATTATCGGCGCGGGAACATACGCCAACAACGAAACGTGCGCAGTTTCAGCGACTGGCTGGGGCGAGTTTTTCATTCGTCTCGGCGTGGCGCGTGATATTTCCGCCTTGATGGAATACAACGCGATGCCAATTCAACAAGCTGCTGACAGGGTTATCAAACAAAAACTGCAAAACTTGGGCGGCGACGGAGGCATTATCGCCATTGACAAATACGGCAATATGGCAGTTTCGTTTAATTCTGAAGGTATGTATCGAGCTTATATCGACGGAAGCGGAAAGCCCGTCGTTGAAATTTATAAAGATTAGAAAAAAGGTGATAGGTTTTAGTTGCTTTATTTGCACACGAACCTAAAACCTATCGCTTTTTTCAAATCATATCGCCTTCTTCTTTTGAGCTTTCGTCAAGTTCCCAGCGATTGCGGTCGCGTTTTTCCATTTTCTCAAGCAAATCGAGCGGTTCGTTGTCTTGAAAATCAATGCCATATGCGTGTGCATTTTCTTCAACGTCAGATTGGTCGGGCGTCGGATTGTGTCCGGCAAAGGCTTCGGCGCCGGTTGAATTTACTTCTTCCCAACTGGCATCAATGTCGCCGCCAGAATCCGCCGGGCTTGACGAGTTATGCTCGTCCAGGCGATTGAGTAATTCGCCCGGAGCCTGCGGCGCGTGAGCAATTTCCTCGTCCATAAATTCCTTGATGTTTTCGTCGGGCGGAGTTTCCTTTTCGTAAAATTCCAAATCTTTTCCGGTCATAGATTTTCACCTTTCCCTAAATCTTTAGTGATAAAAAAGAATAACACATCGAAAGAAGCAAAAAAATTCTCTCCTCTTAAATAAAAACAACGGTTTGCGACGACGGAATTTCAAATCGTCGGCGACAGCGCACGTTTTTGCACATTAGTTGGTCGTCAACGCGCACCATATAATCGCGCGATTTTTGAAAACGCGCGCGGTCTTGCTCGTTCATCTGGAGCGGCAAATTTTTCTTTTTCGTCCGTTTAAGCCAGCGCACTTCGTAATCGTTTCGCTCGCGGCAAAACGGACAGGAATAATTTGTACTTTTAGCTTCCTGTCGTTCGTCAAAAATATCCTTTTCCTGCATAAAAGTTTAATGTTCAAGGTTTAAAGTTGTATTGCTCAAGTTTGTTTTTACTTTGAACTAGCCGCTGAGTTTCCTCAAATACGCAAAACTGTAAATTCCAGTCTCGTGTCCGTCAGAGAAATGAAAATTCAGCGCGTAGCGTCCGACGATTGTAATGTGCGTAAAATTCAAGTCACTGGCAATTTGTTCGTCCTTCAAAATTTTCTCGCCCGTCCATTCGTTGATGCAGCCGGCACACGGACAAGATTTTCTGAGCTGCGCGGCATAATATCGGTTCTCGGTCGCGTCCGACCAGGTTATTGAAATTTCCCGGTCGTTTTCTTCAACGATTTGCGTCGGTTCAATCATAGACAAATCAAAAAAAAAGAAAAATTTAATTTGAACTTTACATTTTTAACTTCGCAGTAACATCCGCCGCCGTTACGTCGTAGTGAGATGCGTGATAAATCGGTTTGCCGTTTTTTAAAACAATTGCCTGCGGCGATTCGTGACGAATTCCGGTGCGTTGGGTAATTGCGTCGGAAACATTCCGCGCGTGCTGCATAACGACGATGTGAACATCCGCATCGGCGCCGGAGATTTCCTGATGAACGCCCGCGCTAATCGGACAGGTTAAGCTGTGTTTGAATAAAAAAATCGGTTTTTCGTTTGATTGCTCAAACAGTTTGTCTAATTCTTGGTTCGATTTAACTTCGATAAATTTTGCTTTCATAATTTTGATTATAACCGTAAGCGAGTGTTAATTGCTAAGTGGTAAGTTTTTGCCTCTCACTTACCACATAACCGTTTGCCTTTAAATATAAATTTTTTCTAGGTAATCTTTCAGCATTCTGTCGCTGGAAAACTGCGGCGTCAGCGTCACGAGCGCACTTTTCATTCGCCGAATCCATTTCCACGGTAAGCCGTCTGCGTTTTTTTCGTAATAATCCCGCACGACAACTTCTTCTAAAATTTGATACAGCGATTCGGCATCTTCCGCATCAACGGTTTTTTCGTCCGCACTCTCTTCGTCGTCTGGTGTTCCGATTGAAAAACCGTTTTCGCCGTTGTAGCCTTCAATCCACCAACCGTCTAAAATCGAAAGATTCAGCCCGCCGTTCATCGCCACCTTTTGTCCGCTCGTGCCGGACGCTTCCAACGGACGACGCGGAACGTTGAGCCAAACATCAACGCCCTGAACCAGATAACGCGCCACTTCCTGGTCGTAGTCTTCAATAAAAACGGCACGTTTTTGCCAGTTTGATGTGTTGCCTAAAGTCATCAGATTTTGCAAAAGTTCTTTTGCCGTGCGGTCTTGCGGATGAGCTTTGCCCGCAAAAACGAATTGCACCGGTCGTTCGGCGTCGTCAACCAATTTCAAAAGCCTCTCCAAATCAGTCATCAGCAAATTCCAGCGTTTATAAGCCGCGATCCGACGCGCAAAACCGATGGTCAAAACATCTGCGTCAAAAAGCGTGCGCGTATCTTCGTTCTCGTTGATTGTGTCGTGCAAGCCGGTTTGCGCCGAATAAACTCTTTGTCTGATAAATGAAATCAGCAAATGCTTTAGAAGTTTGTGGGTTTTCCAGATTTCGGCATCGGAAATTTTCTCGATTGAATCACGCCATTTTGTTTCGTCCTTTAGGATTTCTGTCCAATCGGCACCGATGTTTTTTTCGTAAAGTTTTTGAAAACCGGGCGCAATCCACGTCGGCGCGTGGACGCCGTTCGTTACAAATGAAATCGGGACTTCTGTAAAGCTTGTCTTTTCGGGGAACATTTTCAGCCAAAGCTGACGCGAAACTTCGCCGTGTTTTTCGCTCACGCCGTTTGCCGAACGGGTCAGGCGAATGGCGAGCGGAGTCATTCCGAACCATTCAGTTTTGTTTTCCGGGTTTGTACGCCCCAACCCCAAAAATTCTTCTTTTGAAATTTTCAGAGCATTAACAAAATTTTCGTCAAAACACGCTTCGATAAGTTCGGGCGCGAACGTATCGTTTCCAGCCGCAACCGGAGTGTGCGTGGTGAAGACACATTTTTGCCGGACAACTTTAACCGCATCCGAAAAATTTTCGGCTTCATTTTGTTCTAAAAATTCGCGCGCTAATTCCAAAGTCAGAAAAGCCGAATGACCCTCGTTTAAATGATAAACCGACGGTTCAATTTTTAGCCGCCTTAAAAGCCTTACGCCGCCGATGCCCAGAACTTTTTCCTGAACGACGCGCGTTTCTGCCGTTCCGCCGTAAAGGTGTCCGGTTATCAGCCGATCAACTTCTTCATTTTTCTCAAGGTTGGTGTCGAGCAGGTAAAGCGAGATTCTACCGATTTTAGCCAGCCACGCCTGTGCGAAAACCTCACGCCCGCGCATATGAACCATCACGAAAATTCTCTCTCCGTTTTCATCTAAAACCGGTTTGAGGGCAAGTTCGCCTGCAAACGAATCCAGATATTTTTCCTCCTGCCAACCGTCGTGTGCAATTTTTTGTCTGAAATATCCAAAGCGATATATCAGCCCGATTGCAACAAGTGGAATATTCATATCAGAAGCAGATTTCAAATGGTCGCCTGCCAGGATTCCAAGTCCGCCCGAATAAATCGGGAGCGAATTATGAACGCCGTATTCGGCGCAAAAATAGGCTATGGGTTGTTTTGAGGAAATACGTCCGATAACATTAGGCGGCTGTGAGAGGTAATTTTCAAATTTACTGTTAAAACAGTGCAGCTTTTCGACATATTCATGGTCATTTGCCATTTGCCATAGGCGAAGACCACTGACATTTTTGAGAAAAACGCGCGGGTTTTGTTCGCATTGTTCCCAAAGCCTTGAATCAATCTCGCGGAAAAGCTGCGCGGCGTCGGCGCTCCAAGACCAGAAATAATTCCAACCGATTCGGTCTAAGGATTCTAAATTTTCGGGTAAATTGCGTTTTGAGTTAAAATCGTCTCTAAAATTTTGTTCTGTCTGTAATATTGCGGCGGCTGATTGCATATCGATAAAGCTTTCGTTTGAAACTTCTTTCATAAAATTTGTAAATGTTATTTTGTAGAATAGACGAGAGAAAAAGTTTTACGCAACTTTAGCACTTCAACTTTTACATATTAAAGGAATAGAGAGTGAAATTTTCTGCGGCGGAAACGAAAAACTAAAACAATTGATGTTTAAGAAAATTCTGAGCATCCGCATTGGAAAAAAAACAAGAACGACTTTTTCTAAAGTTTCGTTTTCTTGTAAAAACTCTTTTATTGCAAGCGAAGCGACTTCTGCCGCTTCAATTTTTGGATAACCGTATGCGCCGGTTGAAATTGAAGGGAAAGCAACCGTTTTCAGATTATTTTCAACCGCCGGCACAAGCGAATTTTTATAACAATTTCCCAGCAATTCAGCGTCTGTTTCCTTATTTCTGCCGTAAATTGGTCCGACGGTGTGAATCACAAATTTAGCATGCAAATTACCACCGGAAGTAATGACGGCTTCGCCCGCAGGCAAACCGTCGGGAAATTCCGTACGCCGAATTTCTCTGCATTCTTCTATAATTTGTTTCCCGCCCACCTTGTGAATTGCGCCGTCAACGCCGCCGCCGCCGAGTAATGACGAATTTGCCGCATTGACAATCACTTCAACCGTTGCGCCCGTTATGTCACCGATTTCTACAAAAACACGATTGCTCAAAAATTCTTTCATTCATCACTCATCATTTACCATTCACCATTATTCTAACGGTTCGATACTGATTTCATCAAACATTGCCTGTCTTGTGAGAGTTTCAGCGAGTTTTTCGGCACGGTTTCGGTTGAGAATTTGTCCGGATGTGCGGCAGGAGATTTCAAAAACGCCGTCGTCAATTAGTCCGATTTCCATATCGCTTAGGGAAATGCCGCTTACAACGCGAATGTCATCAAAGTTGTGAATGCGAAACTTGCCGTTTTCTTCGACGAAATCTTCGATAAAGGGATCGCACAAAGCGTGTTTTGCTTCTTCTAAGCTCGCATAATTTCCTTCGACAATTAAACAAAATTCACTGGATTTTTGATTTATCATAATTTTCAACGTCTTTGCTTCTTTACAATTTATTTTTTATCATTGCAAAAAATATCTAGCAAAAGGAAATTTTAATTAATAATGATAATACCTGTCGAATGGACGGACGAAGCGGTGAAAATGCTCGACCAGCGGCTTTTGCCGATGGAAGAAAAATGGCTGATGCTGAAAAGTTACACGGAAGTTGCCGACGCGATACGTGATATGGTCGTGCGCGGAGCGCCTGCCATTGGTGTTTCAGCCGCTTACGGAATCGCTTTGGGCGCGAAACAATTTGTCGGAACTTCCGCCGCGGATTTGGAAGATGAACTTGATTACGTTTGCGAGGTGATGGGAAAGACGCGCCCAACGGCGGTCAATCTTTTTTGGGCTATCGACCGTATGAAACGCACGTTTCAACAAGCCAAAGCGGAAGGGAAATCAGTTTCGGAAATCAAGCAAATTTTGATTCAGGATGCAAAGGACATTCATGAAGAAGACATCGAATCGCAGCGGCTCATCGCGCAGTTCGGCGGCGAGCTTTTAAAAGACGATTCAACTGTTTTGACACATTGCAATGCCGGAGCGCTCGCCACCGGCGGCGTTTGGGGAACTGCTCTCGGCGTCGTGCGCGGCGCAATCAATCAAGGAAAAAAAGTTTCCGTAATTGCCGACGAAACCCGTCCGTATTTGCAGGGCGCGCGTCTGACCGCTTGGGAATTACTGCAAGACGACATTCCGGTTACGCTTATCACAGATAGTATGAGCGGACACATAATGAATCAAGGAAAAATTCACGCCGTCGTCGTCGGCTCTGACAGAATTGCGGCAAACGGCGATGTCGCCAATAAAATAGGAACTTATATGGTGGCGGTAATGGCAAAACGACATAACATTCCGTTTTATGTCGCAGCGCCGCTCTCGACCGTTGATTTGAATTGTCCAACAGGTGAGCAAATCCCGATTGAGGAAAGGAATATTCGAGAAATCACGCACGTACAGGAAATTCAGATTGCGCCCGAAGGAATCGCCGTAAGCAATTATGCCTTTGACGTTACACCGAACGATTTGGTTACGGCAATCATCACGGAAAAGGGAGTCGCGCGCGCACCCTACACGAAGAGTTTACGACGGATGTTTGAAGAGTAACGTGTCAAATTTGTGATTTAACAATTGAATTTTGAAGTTTTAAAGGGCGGAAGATTTACAGAAATCTCCACCTTTTATTATAGATTTTGCAAAAAGAACTAAAGATTCTTATAATTTTTATACTTCTGTAGACGGTAAAACCGTGCTTGCAGAGCCTTGTGCGCCGACTGATGTTTCTCAAGAAAAACATTTCTCAGATAGTCCTTCGACTGGCTTTAAGTCAATTGCTGTTTTGCCTCTGAAATTACTGCACGTCGTCAAGGAAGAAGACACGGGCGATAAATTTCTCGGCGTCGGTTTAGCCGACGCTTTGATTACACGGCTTTCAAAAATCCAGCGTTTCGTCGTACGCCCGACAAGCTCCGTTTTGCGTTTCGGAGAAGTACAATACGATCCGTTCGCAATTGGGCGAGAACTCAATGTAGAATACATTCTCGACGGACATATTCAAAAAGCGGGCGGGCGCGTTCGCATCTCGGTTCAGCTTTTAAATCTTGCCGAGCAATCAACGGTTTGGGCAGAACGATTTGATGAAAAATTCACCGATGTTTTAAGTCTCGAGGACATTCTATCGACGAAAGTTGCCGAATCCTTAATTCCGCGTCTGAGTATTAGCGAGCGCGAAAATCTGGCAAAACGCGGAACGAATGATCCTCAGGCGTTTGAAGCATATTTGCACGGTCGCTATTACTGGAACACTTTTACAGAAGAAGGTTTTGCAAAAGCGATTGTCGCCTACAACGAAGCGATTGCTCACGATGCCAATTACGCTCTGGCTTACGCGGGAATAGCTGATTATTACAATTGGCTAGCTGTCTTCAGTATTCTGCCTGCACAGGAATGTTTCCAAGCTGCAATTGATGCGGCGACCAGAGCCATTGAAATTGATGAAGCGCTTTCCGAAGCCCACGCCGCGCTTGGTTTTGCGGCAGTCGGCGGAAATCTCGATTGGGAACAAGGCGAAAATTCCTGTCACCGCGCACTCGAACTCAATCCGAACAACTCGACGGCGCACGTCTGGTTTTCTATCCAGCTTTTTATGGAAGGGCGCTTCGATGAAGGAATCAAACACGCTCGACGCAGCATAAAGCTCGACCTGCTTTCGCCGTTTAACCAGCACAATCTCGGCTGGGGTTTGTATTTTGCTCGTCGCTTTGATGAGAGCATCGAAGAATATCAGGAATTAGTCAAGATAAATTCGCAGTATCCACTCGGTTTTTACGGTTTGAGCTGGAGTTTGCGTAATCAAAAACGGTTTGAAGAAGCGCTCGCGGCAATAGGACGCGGCGTCGAGCTAAGCGGTGAAAGTACTTTTATGCTGACCTGTTACGGTCAGACTTTAGCGGCGGCGGGACGGCGCGAGGAAGCCGAAAAGATTTTAACCGAGCTGGAAAAACTTTCGGAAAAGCGTTTTATTTCCTCGTATCATATTGCAATAATTCACGCTTTTCTTGGCGAAAAAGAAAAAACTCTTCTTAAACTCGAAGAATCTTTTGCCGGACAAGAAGCGTGGATAGTTTGGATGGGTGTCGAGCCGGTTTTCGATTTTCTGCAATCAGAACTGCGTTTTATGAGTCTGCTCAAACGCACTGGCAATCCGCTTTTTTATCGCGCCGAAACCGTTTCTCTAAAAACTCCGAAAAGCATCTCCAGTCTGCCTGCCGATCCGGAAAAGTCGAATTACGGGGCGAACGAATCATTTCCAAAATCGCGTTACTGTTATCCCATAGCAATTGCTGCCGGAACGCTCGGTGTTTTTGTTTTTACCTTCTTTATCGGCACACGCTTCGGTTGGGGAAACGTTTGGCAAAACTTTGGAATAAAACAAGCGGAAACACAGACAATCGTTCCGTCGGAAGCAACGAAACCGACTTCTATTGCCGTTCTTCCGTTTGTTACCGTCGGCACAAAAAACGATAACGAACAATACCTAGGAGTCGGCACCGCCGATCTTTTAACCAGCAAACTCGGTCAAATTAACAAAATAAACGTGAGTTCGGCAAGCTCCGTCAGGCGTTATTTAAAAGCTGAAAAATCGCCTTTGGAAATCGGACGCGAACTTGCGGTTGATTTCGTGGTAAGCGGAAATATCGAGCGTAAAAACAATCGTGTTGGAGCTAAACTCGAAATGAGAAATGTTTCGAACGGGCGCGTCGTCTGGACAGAAACTTTCGACGAACCGGAAAACAATTTACTCGCTTTGCAGGATTCGATTTCCGAACATATCGTCAACTCGCTGAGCCTGAAACTCACCAGCGCCGAAAAACAAAATCTCGACAGGCATTTTACTGAAAACGGCGAAGCCCAGCAGCTTTATATCGCCGGACGTTTTCAATTCGGCAAACGCACGGTTGAAGGCTTGCGGCAAGCAATTTCGCTTTTCGAGCAGGCAATAAACGTTGACCCTAATTTTGCGCTTGCTTATACGGGGCTTGCCGATTGTCAATCACTGCTCAACTGGTATCAGGAGCCGCCGCCGCCCAGCGCCTGGGAAAATGCCAAGAAAGCCGCTGAAAAAGCCGTCGCGCTCGACGACGGTTTAGCTGAGGCACACGCTTCCCTGGGTTTTATAAAATTTCATTATCAGCGAGATTATAAAGGCTCCGAAGATGAATTTCGCCTTGCACTGAATCTAAAACCGAATTATGCGACGGCGCATCAGTGGTATGCTTTTTTGCTGTCGGCTGCGGGTCGCCATAACGAATCGGTCGCTGTAATGCGCCGTGCCGAAGAGTTAGAGCCGCGTTCAGCCGTCATCGCTAATGCCGTCGCCAACGTTTTGTTTCACGCTCGTTTTTACGACGAATCAATCGCGCAGGCAAAACGCTCACTGGAAATTGACCCGTCTTCGGTCGGCGCGCACGTTATAATGCGTTGGAATTATGAGAAGAAAGGAATGGCAAACGAGGCTTTGGAGATTTTTAAAAAAGAAGTCGCGTTTGCCGGCGACACGCCGACAAGTCTGGCAAAACGCGCGCATGTCCTTGCCGTCGTCGGCAAAACGGAAGAAGCCCGACAGATTGTCGAAGAACTCGTCCAGACAAATCAAACCCAACATATCACGCCTTATGAAATCGCCGTTATCTATTCGATTTTAGACGAACGCGCAAAGAGTTTGGAATGGCTGAAAAAGGCAAAAGAAACCCACGCCGTCGGTTTTTCGTTCGTTCGCGTTGACCCGCATCTCGACAATTTGCGTGCAGATAAACGATTCGATAATCTTTTGCATTAAAATTCGGCGCATCAGTGGTATGCTTTTTTGCTGTCGGCTGCGGGTCGCCATAACGAATCGGTCGCTGTAATGCGCCGTGCCGAAGAGTTAGAGCCGCGTTCAGCCGTCATCGCTAATGCCGTCGCCAACGTTTTGTTTCACGCTCGTTTTTACGACGAATCAATCGCGCAGGCAAAACGCTCACTGGAAATTGACCCGTCTTCGGTCGGCGCGCACGTTATAATGCGTTGGAATTATGAGAAGAAAGGAATGGCAAACGAGGCTTTGGAGATTTTTAAAAAAGAAGTCGCGTTTGCCGGCGACACGCCGACAAGTCTGGCAAAACGCGCGCATGTCCTTGCCGTCGTCGGCAAAACGGAAGAAGCCCGACAGATTGTCGAAGAACTCGTCCAGACAAATCAAACCCAACATATCACGCCTTATGAAATCGCCGTTATCTATTCGATTTTAGACGAACGCGCAAAGAGTTTGGAATGGCTGAAAAAGGCAAAAGAAACCCACGCCGTCGGTTTTTCGTTCGTTCGCGTTGACCCGCATCTCGACAATTTGCGTGCAGATAAACGATTCGATAATCTTTTGCATTAAAATTTCAAAACAGAAAATTAAATGCAATTACAGGGATTTCGCATTCAGCGGAAAAGATTTAATTGTTTAATTTATTTTTAATTTTGATATTATCCGCCATTTTCTTCTCTCGAAATTTGACCGTAAAGCCAGGCTTTTGCCATTCGCCAATGGCGTTTGACCGTGATTTCCGACACGCCCAAAACTTCCGCCGTTTCTTCAACGCTCAAACCGCCGAAATAACGCAGCTCAACGATTCTACTTTTTTGCGGATCAACTTTCGCAAGAGTTTCGAGCGCTTCGTCCAGCGCAAGCAAATCAACCGATTTTTCGTTCGTTACGACTATCAAATTTTCTTCGAGCAGCATTTTGTCAAACTCGCCCCCGCGCTTATTTGCGTTATGTTTACGCGCGTGGTCAACCAATATACGCCGCATAATATTTGCGGCAATTCCGAAAAAATGCGCCCGGTTTTGCCATTCGACTTGCGTTTGGTCAATCAATTTTATATATGCTTCGTGAACCAATGCGGTCGGTTGCAGCGTGTGGTCGCTTCGCTCGCGGCGCAGATAACTACTGGCAAGCCTTCGCAATTCGTCGTAAATAAGCGGCAGAATTTCATCAACCACTTCGGATTTACCGGCGGACAATTGAATCAGCATCTGTGTTAATTCCTGCGTCGATGTTTGTGCCATTATTGTCTTAATCTCTCATCGAATAAATTGATGGAATTATAAGAAAAATCAAATTCTTACGCAATTTTCGCTGGAGAGAAAATTTTTGCTGATACTTTTTGCCGCAAATCTGCGCGTTAAAATTCGAGGCGGAAAACACGCGCCGATTATTTCGATTTATAACCCGCAGAGGAGCAACGAAAATGAAAAAATATATTATCCAATTTGCAATTTTACTGGTCGGCTTGGTTTCGACCAATACGACTTTTGCCGATGTCAAAATCAAAACGCGTCAAACGGCAAACGGTCAAAGCAGCGAATACACGACATATATCAAAGGCAAGCGCGAGCGCACAGAGCAGAATAACGGTGGTTATGAAATCGTCAATATAACGCAGTGCGATTTGCGCCGCAGCGTTCAAGTTATACCGCAGGCGAAAGTTTATATGCTTGAACTTTGGGATAAAACCGACGACAGCTTAACGACAAAAACTTTAACGACCGACGATATGACGACGCAAACCGTTACACAAAAAGGCGGCTTGATTATGGCAACCACGACCGTCAAAGATACGGGCGAGCGCAAACAGATGTTCGGCTACACGGCGCGGCATATTATCACAAAGACGGTTATGAAATCTTCGCCCGATGCCTGCACGCAAATGAGCAACCGTATGGAACACGACGGCTGGTATATTGACGCGGCTTTCGCTTTCGATTGTTTGACCGAGCGGTACTAAAATTATCGTCCCGACGCGGCAAACCGAACAGGATGCCGCGACCGTTATGAAAGCAAACAAATCGGCACGGCGAAGAAAGGTTTTTCGGTTTACGAAAAAATGACAATATTCGACGAATCGGGCAAAGAAATTATGTCTTCAGTCAGCGAGGTTGTCGAATTGTCCAACACAACGCTCGCCGCAACATTATTTGACGTTCCGGCAGATTATCGTGAAGTCAAAGACCGTTCGGAATTGTATGCTTCGTTAACAGGCTCTGCGAACGAAAGGCAAACGATTTCCGACGCAAAATTGAAAACGATTGAAACAAATAATTCGGGCGACAACCAGAACTTCAAAAATATGGCGAACGACTCCGGTAATTCTAAAACCGAGCCAGGCGCCAAGAAAGCAGGCGTTGTTCGGGTCGGAATGACAAGCGTGAAATACCGGCGCAATCGGTCAAGGAATCAACGGGCAGGAACTTGCAGGCGCGATTCAAAACACTCTGGGCGAATACTTGAAAACTCCGCAGATTGAATTTATCCAACTCGAAGCAAAATTGCCGTCGGCAGTTGACGCCGAAGCCAGGCAAAAGGAGTCCGATTTTGTGATTTACGCAAACATCTCGCACAAAAAAGGCGGCGGCGGCGGTTTCGGAATGTTTAAATCAATCGCGCCGGTTTTAAGCAGCATCGCTCCCGTAGCCGGGATGGGCGGAAGCGTCGCGGGCGCGGTTGCTGGCTCGGTAGCTTCGACGGCAATCTATACGGCGGCAGATGTATCGGGAAACATCAAACAAAAAGATGAGTTAACGCTCGACATCAAAGTTATTTCAAGCAGCGGCGCGGTTACTTTAACCAATCAATACAAAGCAAAAGCCAAATCCGGCGGTGAAGATATTATCTCGCCGATTGTAGAACAAGCCGCGCAAGCGATTGTCGATATGGTTGAGAAAAAGTAATCGGCGAACAATTCACAGACAATTTCAAAACTTAAAACGATAGATTTTAGGCGAACCGGATGTTCGCCTTTTTTTGCAAAAATTTCGCAATTATAAAATATCGATGATAAAAATAGATGATACTTTTTATCATCTTATTGCGCGTTAAATAAGTGAAGGCGAATCCCGAAAATTAAAAAAGCAAATCGAAACGATTGAATAATTTTTCCCAATAAATTCAGAATACATAAAAGGAGTAGTAATTATGAATACACAAACAAACACAGCAACAGTTATGATGCCGGAAATGCCGCCCGAAGCACAATTAATGCAGATAGTCGGCGGATGCTTTATATCGCAGACGGTTTACGTCGCCGCTAAGCTCGGATTAGCCGATTTGGTCAAAGACAGCCCGCAAACTGTTAAATATCTAGCCGAAAGAACCGAAACTCATGAGCGCTCGCTTTATCGAGTTTTAAGAACTCTGGCAAGCGTCGGCATTTTTCGTGAAGTTGAATCGAAAGTGTTTGCACAAACGCCCGTTTCTGAAACGCTCCGCTCGGATATTCCGAACAGCTTGCGTGATATGACCGTTTGGATGGGCGAAGAAGAGCATTGGCGTGTTTACGGCGAAATGCTCTACACCGTGAAAACGGGCAAAGCGGCTTGGAGGAAAGTTCATGGTACAGAAGTTTTTCCGTATTTTGAACAAAATCGCGAGCTTGCCGGAATTTTTAATCGAGCAATGACAAGCCATTCGCACGCGGCAGTACCGGCAATCATCGAAGCATACGATTTTTCCGATGCAAAAAAACTCGTTGATGTCGCAGGGGGTTACGGGCATCTTCTTGCCGGTGTTTTGCAGGCGAATCCGAATGTCAAAGGCGTTTTGTTCGATTTGCCGTCGGTTACGGAAGGCGCGTCGGATTTGCTTGAAACGCAAGGCGTTGCCGAAAGAACCGAGATCGTCGAAGGCGACTTTTTTGAATCAATCCCCGTGCAAGCCGAGGTTTATATGCTCAAACATATTATTCACGATTGGGATGATGAACGTTCGGTTAAAATCTTAAAAAATATTCATTCCGTAATGTCGGATGACAGTAAAGTTCTGATTTTGGAAACTGTCATTACCGACGGAAACGAACCGCATTTCGGTAAAGTTATAGATATGGAAATGCTTGTTTCGCCAGGCGGCATCGAGCGCACAGCCGAAGAATACAGCGATTTGCTAACGCAAGCAGGGCTGAAATTATCGCGAATCATACCGACCAATTCTTATTTAAGTGTTGTCGAAGCGGTTAAGGACACGCAAAATTAATTATCTAAATACTTCAGGAATTATTAACGGCGTACCGACTGTCAGGTACGCCATTGTTTTAAAACGATAAAAAATTCTTAATAACAATAAAAAAAACGGCGGACGAGCGGCTTTTATTCTCTTCAAAACTTCGTGTTAATTTTTACGAACCTAGTTATGTATATTTCCGTAACTTTCCGATACTAGAAGTAAATTTCACTAGCTCTACTAAAAAACAAGTTCACGATGGTCTTGATATTGTATTTATTTTCTTTAGTTGGTTATTCAAGTTTACCTTCTGCTTTCTCTAATCTGCACTGTTTGCTTTGACAAAAAATTGCAATCTACGAATGAAAATGTAAAGAAATTTTGAAGAGTAGATTGAATTCTTGTCTATTGTTTACTGTTTCTAATTAAGATAATTCTGCTCTTCCTCTTTTATAATCGAGTAACACTTACAGGCAATTGTCTCTAAACCTGCTCGATTAAGAATAGATAAATTGCCTCGACTATAACTGATTAGTTGCTTTTCTTGTAAACTGCTTGCAGCTTTGGCTACAGCTTCACGGCGCACACCTAGCATATTTGAAATAAATTGCTGGGTAATGTTAAATTTGCCTGTTCCCATTCTATCGCTTGTCATCAGCAGCCAGCAGGTAAGCCGTTTACAAATTGGATGAAAACGATTGCAGGCGCCAATTATAGATAATTGTATTAACAACAAGTGAGTGTAATTATGGACGATACGCGACAATAAGATATTTTCTCTGCATTCGTTGAGAAAATCGGTAGCCTTCATTTTCCAGGCAATGCCTGTTGCTCTTACAACTGCGCTATTTGGTGATTTCGTTGTTCCCAGAAAAGTCGAAAGTCCGACCATTCCTTCATTTCCGACAAGTCCGACTTCAAGCGTTGACCTTTTCTCAATTGCCGTCAGAAACGAAACGATTCCACTATTTAGGAAATAAACATTCTTAATGTTTTCATTCGGCTTGTAAATTGTCTCACCAAATTTCAAGTCAAAAGGTTCTAGCTTATCTGCTAATCGTTGGTATTCTTGTGCAGGCAGAGCGGCAAGCATTTTGTTGCCAATCGGGATGTGTTGTAAAGCGGTTACGCTCATTAAAAATCTCCTTATTTCGGGGTTGTTGAAATAAACAACAAGCAACATAAAAAGAAGTTCGTTAAGCCTGTCTCATTGTCGAAGGATAATTATAAAAAGAACAATTATCCTTTGATAATAATTAACTATAACAGATAAAAGATTTAATGCTATCTATTTATTACCTGCCGTTTCGTATTCGTTTCTGTTTATCGGAATGTATTCGCCGAGCAGACGCTCATATTCGTCTATTACTATTTGATAACATTCGCAGGCAGCCGCTTCCAAACCTTTGCGATTCAGCATTGTAATCGTGCCTCGCGCATATTTTATCAATCCCTTTTCCTGTAACTTTTTAGCGGCGATAGTAACACCTTCACGACGAACGCCGAGCATATTAGCAATCAGTTCCTGTGTCATCACCAACTTATTAGTTTCCAATTGGTCGTGATTTATAAGCAGCCAGCGACAGAGTTGCTGGTTAACTGTATGCAGACGGTTACAAACTGCGGTTTGCGAAATCTGCGTCATCAATGACTGCGTGTAACGTAACAATAACTTCTGAAACAGACCGCCGCGGTCAAACTCGGCTTGTAACGGTTTAGCTTTTACCCGAATAGCATCACCTGAGCTTTGCACCACTGCTCGACTCGATGTTGATTCGCTGCCCATAAAGAGCGCAGACCCGATTAAACCATTGTTACCTGCAATTCCAATCTCGGCAGTCGCCCCATTTTCCATAATGTAAAGCATAGAAATGATTGCCGTCGTCGGAAAATAAATGTGCGTCATCTTATCGCCTGACTCATAAATAGCTTTGCCAAGCGTGAGTGAAATAGATTCTAAATGAGGTTCAAGACGAGCAAATTCCTGTTTGGGCAATGCAGCCAGCAGATGATTTTTTAGCACATCATTTTTTACTGGTATAGACATTAGTTTTCCTCTGTTTTTTGAAAGCGATAAAAATATTGTCTTTGACCTGATATTTTTTACAATAGTATCACAAAAAAAAAATTCTATAAGCGTAATGCCGCACATACAAGCAAAAAAAAATACTTTATTTTAAGTATAAGCCATTGAAAAAGGTTCAAGTTGTTGAACGGGAGTTGGGTTATTTACCTAGCTCATATTTATGAAATGTGCCTTGCGTTTCTGAATCCAATGGCAAAGTTTGATAAAGAACAAGGGGAACGAAGGGCAGTAAGGGAACAAGGGTTGTAAGGGGAACAAGGCAATATGAAGGATGGAGTCGGAACTCTGGCTGACCCATCCTTTACTTTTCAATTCACAATTTGCACTAACTTGAAATCAAACTTACGTATTTAGAGGCGAACGCAGAAGGTGTGTTTATGAAGATAGTTTCATTTACAGTGTCTTACTCAAGATTGTTGTTAGGCGTAATGTTTGGTCAGCGTCAAACTCCTTATCCATTAGGTGTGTTATGGCGCTGTCGACATGAAAGATACACAGATTTGTAAGCCTTATGAAACAATCTTCATTACAAAACGATTTTTACAGTAAAACAAATACTTACTCGAGTTTGCAAACAAAACAAAGAGTGAGTTCCTCAAATGTTTTGCAAAGAGTAATAAAAGGCGACCGCATTGCAATTAAAGAATGTATTGATAATTATGGCGATTTGATTTGGTCTATGGCAAAAAAGTTTACCGATTCAACCGAAGATGCCGAAGCGGTAACCCGGGAAATCTTTCTCAATATCTGGCATTATGCTGCGCGTTTTGAACAAACCAACTTTGATGAGCTAGTTTTTATTACTATTATTGCTCGTCGGCAATTGAGAAAATACTCGGAAAAATCCAATCATTCAATCAACTAAATATTATGTGTCCTTCACAGATAAAATAACGAGTAAGGGGCAGTTACAACGGACAGCCGATTCACGTAAATTGTAAAGGCTGTCCGCTCTGACTGAACTAGGAGGTTGATAATGCAATCGTTAATCCGTCCCCGTATTCTTTACGCTGATGAGAATGAAGATGCCTGCTTTATGCTCGGCACTTTACTTGGATTTTCAGATATTGAAACTACCTCAACTAATACAATTGACCAAGCGTTAAAGCTGGCGCAAGCCGAACGGTTCGATTTGTATTTGTTGGATACCCGATTTTCCGAAGGAAACGGTTTAGATTTGTGCCGCATGCTGCGCAAATTTAATTCTCAAACTCCGATTGTTTTCTACTCAGGCGATGCTCGTGAAATTGACAAAGCAAATGGATTAGCGGCAGGAGCCGACGCGTATTTGGTCAAACCTAACACAGATACTGTTACAGCAACTATATTTCAACTTCTTAAGCACACCTCTAAAAGCGTTTACCAAACAATATGAAAATCATTCAATTCAAAGTAAAATCATAGGAGAATATGCAGACTAAGATAAAGATTAAAGTAATCAAAAAGTATGCGGTAAAAAGTTATGAAACACCTGTAGTTATAGAGAAAAACCCGAACCAAGAGGCAGGGAGGGAAATAGTTTCAACTATTTCAGAATGGGTAAGTGAATTTCAACAGCGTCGGCGTAAAGAAACAAAACAAGCACTCAGCCATCTTGGTCGGAAAAACGTATTGCCATCGCCATTCTTTGGCGGCATTTTTATATTTGTGTTCGAGCGCAAAAGGCAGATACACTTCTCCGAAACCATTTCGCAAGTCATCTTCGTGCATTTTTTAACGCCTTCCAAATGCAATATCAAACTTTCTTTAACTGCTTGCGGCAGCATCGTCACGCGTTCTTTTTCTCCTTTGCTTTCGCGGACGATTATTTGATTTGTCTGAAAATCTATATCCTTGACGCGCAATCGTAGGGCTTCGGAAAGCCGCAAGCCTGAACCATAAAGCAGACTCGCAATCATAAAAGGTACTCCGCTGAGGCGACCAAGAATTTCACGGACTTCTTCCTGAGTAAACACAACGGGCAGATGTTTCGGTTTCCTGGCTCGAACGGCATCTATATTTTGTAATTCAACTCCAAGCACATTTCGGTATAGAAATAAAAGCGCGGCAAGAGCCTGGTTTTGAGTTGAGGCAGCAACGTTTTCAACGACAGCGAGCCGAGTGAGAAACTGCCGGACTTCTTCTTCACGCATTTCCATAGGGTGTCGGATATTATGAAAGTGTATATACTTTTTAATCCAAAATATGTATGCTTCTTCTGTTCTTAAACTGTAATGCTTCAGACGAATCGCGTGCCGCACTTGATCGAGGAGTTTAGACATTATGCGGCAAATTGTACCTATTTCGGGTTTATGCCGCAAGTTTGCGGTCTAATAACTAGTTCGATGTCTTTTTCCAGTTCAAAAATGTATGTAATTTAAAATGAATATCCAACACGTAATAATTGTTACTGTCATCTTATCAATCATCTCGGTGAAACCAACTCTTTCACAGACATAAAGCAAAGCCGACTTGGTTGTGAAAAATGCAAACGTCTATACGATGGATGCAGTACGGTCTTGGAAGCAGGCATTAGCCGTTAAAGATGGGCGTCTGGTGTTCATTGGCAACAATACGAATATAAAAACATGGATTGGTCAGAAGACTAAAATTGTAGATGCCGATGGTAAGCTAATTCTTCCCGGTTTTCATGACACGCACGTTCATCTGGCTTTGGCGGCTAGTCGCAAACAATGGTGCGATTTAGGTTATCCGAAGACACTCGCAGCCACTCAAAAAGCAATTAGCAACTGTGTTAAAAAAGCGGCGGGGAAATCGTGGATTCTTTTAACAAATCCGAATACGGCTGTTTTTCCCGCAGACGGTCCAGAGCTCAAGTTCTTGGATAACATTGTGTCGGATCGACCTTTAGTAATAAATGCTTTGCACTCTTCGTTTGCCAACTCACCTGCCTTAAAAATCGCCGGAATTACAAACACAACCGCAAATCCGCCGAAAGGCATTATCATTCGCGACCCTGAGGGACGCCCGACAGGAACTCTGCGCGGAACCGCACAGGATTTACTTTATAAACATGTGCCGTCACTGACGAAGGAAGAACTTGCTAAAAACTTTCGGGAAATCATGAATGAGCTGTCGAGCTACGGAATAGTTTCGGTTCAGGAACTAAGCGGACGTAGCCGCGCTGATTTCTATGGCGAAGCTCTGGCAAAAGGTTGGTTAAAAGTTCGAGTTCGACATGGGCAAATGCTGCTTAGCGGTGCGGAAGCGCCACCGATTGTGAGCGGTAAAGAGCAGTTCGTTATAAACGCTCGTCGTTATCAGGGACTTTGGCTTAACGCAGGAACAGTGAAGATTTTTGTTGACGGTGATCTTGGAGATAAAACCGCAGCATTGTTTGAGCCATATCTCGGCGAAAATTCAAAATGGTAATCGTGGTGAGCCAAACTGGACTCAGAACGAGTTAAACGCGTGGTCGACTCAATTAGACGCGGCTGGGCTTCAGCTTCACTTTCATGCGATGGGCGACCGGGCAGTTCATATGGCGCTAAACGCCATCGAACATGCACAACAAGTTAATGGTCGAAGAGATTCAAGACATCAAATCACTCACCTTCACCTGATAGCGTCCGCGGACTTACCCAGATTTCGGAAGTTAGGAGTAATCGCTAACATACAACCCAACTTTGGTGAAAACAACGAGTACAATACCGTTCGCGCCTTGCAGCTTTTAGGACCGGAAAGACACCGCTTAATGTTTCGGTTTCGCGATTTACTGCAAAGCGGCGCTGTTATGGCAGTTAGTACTGACGGACCTGTTGCCTCGCCGCTTAATCCCTTTGTTTCAATCCAATCAGCACTTACCAGAGAAGAAGCCGGCTCAACTGCACCCGCCTTTCTTCCAGAACAAAGACTGACGCTTCCGGAAGTGCTCGCGGCTTATACCATTGGCAGCGCTTATGCAAACTTTCTTGATAATGAAAGCGGATCATTAGAGACGGGAAAATCAGCAGACTTCATTCTGCTTGACCGCAACTTGTTTGAGATTGACCATGAGAGTATTCACCGCACGCGAGTTTTATGGAGTGTTCTTGAAGGGCGCGAAGTATTTCGGTCAGAAAACTGGAAGTAAGATCATTGAAATAGCTTATTTCAGAAAAACATGTCAAGGTAATGCCACATCGAACAAATCATTGGACGCGAGGCGCATTACGTACTTTCTTAAAAATGTTGCGTGTTTTGCGCCCGCGTCAACTCAATCGTTGGGTGCTTCGTGAATTTTCGCGCGGGAGTGTTAAATAGAGGCTTATGAAATTTATTTTAACATCAATTAAACTGCTATCGCTATCAAAGATTGATTTGCTGCGAATTTTGGGTATCGCGTTCGGACTGTCAATTTTCATTAGCGTTTTAGCACCGATTCAAATCTGCGTTGCCCAAGAAAAGAAATACACCATTGTTGCCGTCGAACCTCAAGCTGCCCGCGTCGGTTTTTATGATTCGCAAGCGGGCGCGAGGCTCGGCAGCGTCGCAGTCGGTTTCAAACCACACGAAGTCGAGATTTCGGCAGACGGCAAAACCGCTTACGTTTCAAATTTCGGTATAGAAGATTATGACCATCGCATCGGCACGCCGGGCAACAGCATTTCGGTAATTGACATTCGCCGAATGAAAGAGAAATACAAACTCTCGACTGAAAATCTTTTGACGAAAGACGGCGTTTCGGTTTCGGGCAAAGCTCCGCACGGCGTAAAGTTGCGACCGCCGAAAGGCGATGAATTGTTTGTCAACACAGAAGTCGGCGGCGATTTCGTCCTTGTTTATGACGTGAAAAAACGGCGGCTGAAACGCTCTTTCGCTGTTCCAGCCGGAACGCACAATTTTATTTTTTCGCCCGACGGTAAGTATCTTTATTTGTTTGCCGGAGAGAACGGCGTGTTCAAAATCAACCCCGAAACGGGCGAGATTCTGGCGAAAATGAAACTTTCAACGCCGGCGCGCGGTCTGCATTACACGACGGACAACCGTTTTATCATTGCCGCCGGGAGCGGTGAAGCCGTTTTACTCAATCCTGAAAATCTTGCTATTGAACGTCATTTTCAAGGCTTAGAAGTTGGGCAGATGCTTTATCCAAAACCAACGCCCGACGGCGAGTATATTCTGTTTCCCGCAGTGAACGATTCGCAAGTCGTCGTGCTTGAAATCAAAAGCGGAACAATCGTTCGTCGTTTGAAAGTTGGTAAAGCTCCGATTGCCGTTGCAGTTTCGCCGGACGGCAACGTGGCTTATGTTTCCAGCCATATAGACACATACTTTAGCAGCGTTGATTTGAAAACTTTCGAGTTCAAAAAATTCGCTGAAGCGGACGGCTCGAATGGCATTGGTATCGGCAAACGGGTTAAATGATAATCTCGAATTGTGCGGAATAAGACTGATTTTAATTCATTTAGTTTCTTTGATTGTCAGAAGACTTTTGAAACATAACACGCACCCAACAATTCAATGGACGTGAGGGCGAAACAGCGACCTTCTTATGACGTTGCTTCTTTACCCTAAACTTAGGTGGTGGCGGTTTCGCCCCACGTCATCTCAGCCGTTAGCCGCTTGTTTAAAATTAAAACGCCCTCCAACTAGAGCGGCTTTAGATTGGATGTATGGAGAACTGGGTTAGAAGCGTCTGCAGCAGCGGGCGGTTGAACTTGCCAAAGATAAACCATCTGCAGTAACCGGTGGTTTGATTAACAAAAGATAAACCGTCCGCTGCCGCTAGACCGCTTCTGATAGTGATTTTATTCCGTAGATTGATTCCAAATCCGCTCTAACCATCGCAATACATCGAAAACTCCGACAGATGCCAGCGAAGCGGTTTGATGTGCATCTTCGCGTTTGTATGTATCTTATCGAGTTAATGGCAAAGTTGCGGTTAATGAGGTATGAGATTGGCGCGCCGCATCAGGTCTGTGAAGCGTGAATCCGAGCGAAGCGGATCGAAGATTGGCTCTACTTTGAGAAAACCCAATTGCCAAGCCCGCTCGTCGTATGCTTTTTCCAGCCAGGCGAAGGCTTGCTCGCGTTCGCCGAGTCCGATGTAAATCATCGCCGTTTCAAACGGAGAAATTGGCTGATTCTTTGATTGTTCATTTATCTCCTTGAGAATCACCCGCGCTTCCTCCGGCTTTCCCGCCGTCGCGTAGGCGTAGCCAAGAAGCGCAAGCAAATTCGGATTTCGTTCCGAGAGTTTGACTACTGTTTGAAATTCGGCGATTGCCTCTTCGTTTTTTCCTTGCTGAACATAAACAAAGCCGAGAAAGATGTGCGCGTCAAGCGCGTCGGCGTTAATTTCCAGTGCTTTTTGCAACTGCGCGATTGCTTCGTCGTAACGTCGAGCGCGGTAAAGAGCTAATCCGACGTGCGCGTTGGCACTGGGCGAAATAGGGTCGACCGTCTGCGCTCGTTTTGCTTCTTCGATTGATTCGTCGAGCCGTCCCATTCGCGCCAATTGCTGCGAATACCAGTTACGCGCCACCGGATAATTCGGATTCAAGGCGATGGCTTGTTTGAAATGTTTTTCGGCTGCTGCCCAGTCCCAATAATAATCGGCGATGACCGCCGCCAGCGCAGTATGCGCTTCGGCAAGTTCGCCGTCTATCTCCAGAGCCTTCTCCGCCGCCGCCCGCGCCTTCGGATGTGATTCCTTCAACGGCAGCACGCCGTAGCTTCCCAGCAGATTGTAGGAATCGGCGAGTCCGGCGTAGGCGAGCGCGTAATTCGGGTCAATGTCAATCGCCTGCCGGTAAAACTCCAGACTTTTCTCGAAGCCTTCCGGCGTTAACTTGTTCCAAAAATAGCGACCTTTGAGATAAAGCTGATAAGCCTCCGTGTCGGCGGTGTATTTTTTGGTTAACTGATTACGCTCCTCGCCGGTCAACTGCAAAGCCAGTGACCCGATTATTTTTTGAGAAATTGAATCCTGAACGGTGAAAATATCCGTGAATTTTTCATCAAAGGTTTCCGTCCATAGCGTCCTGCCGTCTTCGACTCGCACCAGCCGCGTCGTTATTCTGATTCGCTCGCCCGCTCGCTGAATGTTTCCTTCCAACACCGATTCCACTTGCAGTTCTCGACCGGCAGAAGCCGCGTCCTGCTCCAAGCCGGTATAGCGACGCACGGCGCTGATTGGGCGCACCGTGATTTGCTGGAGACGGGCGAGTCTGGAAATCAACGTATCGCTCATTCCCAGTTCGAGCGATTCGTCCCGGTCGTTCGCCGCCAATGGCTTAAACGGAAGCACGGCGATTGATTTCGCCGTCGGTTGGTCGGTTGACGGCTGCGTTTGGTTCGCGTTCCAAAAATAGAAAAGCAGGCTTCCGGTTAAGATGAAAGTGGCTACTCCGACTAAAATTCGGCTTCGCTGTTTCCAAAGACCTGTCTTAAACGGCGAAATGTTTGTCGCAGGGCGCTTGCGCGTCGAATCAAGTTTTGCCGACGGCTTGCTTACCGGCTTTTCTGCCCGTATCTCTCGCGGTGAAAAATAGTCGGCAACGGACGCTTGAAAAAAGGTTACCTCTCTTCCTACTTGTGTTTTCGGTAATTCCTTTTCGTCGTTTGCAGGCTCGGTTGACGCGGTTTGCAACTGCCGGTTCGCGCTCGTTTCATCAGAAAAATTCGCTGGTGTTTTTTCCGATTCAGGCGTTAAATCTTGAAACGCTTTTGCTTCAATTTTTTCGACTTTGGCGATAAAACGATAACCGCGCCCCGAAACGGTTTCGATAAACTTCGGTGCTTTCCGGCTGTCGCCCAAAGCCTGTCTGATTTTGGAAATGTTATCGGCTAAGTTGCCTTCCTCGACAAATGCATCCGCCCAGAGCATTTCCATCAGACGATTTTTCTCAAGCAGATGCCCGCCGTTTTCGACGAGTAAGCAAAGCGTCTCAAAAGCCTTCGGAGTCAGCAGTATAACTCGTCCGCTGCGCAGCAATCGCCGCTCGAATGGGTCGAGACGATATTCGCCAAACTCGTAAAAATGCTTTGGATTTTCGCTCATAAGACCTTCCGAGAACCTGCCGAGAATTTTCCTAGAAATAATCGAGATTTTTCAGAGGACTTTTTAAATGCCCGGAGAGTATTGTCCAAACTGAAGCCAGAGACAGCTTTCGTTTCAAGATGTCGCTTTCGAGCGAAAATATAACACATTACCAGAGGAGATAAAAGACAATGCAAAAAATCAACTTGCCGGTTCCCGGCATCAGCATCAACCAACAACCAACACTGCAAAAGACAACCCGACCGATAAACAGCGTCGGTTGTTTTCTGCTTCAAACAACCAAAGGAGGAAATTTTATGATTATGAGAAAAATATTTTTGGCGTTAATTATCGCCGCGATGACGACAATGGCAACTTTTGCTCAATCCGATGAAAATCAGACTCAAGCAGATGAAACAACCATTAAGAGCAATTTTGATAATGCCGCGAACCCGACTGGCAGTTGGATGGGTGTCGTAACGGCAGGACCGGGCGGACCGCCGCCATTCCGGGTTCTGATGAACTTCACCAAAGACGGTGGCTTTACGGCAAGCGGCGACGGAGATGTCGGACCAACGCAAAGCGGCAGCCCGCAATATGGCGTTTGGGAACGAGTCGGCGGCGCAAACTCCCGACGATTCGCGGTGACATTTTTCCAGCTTTTCTACGCTCCTGATTCAAGTCCGACGGGGCTGCATAAAATCCGGCAGACCGTCATCCTGAGCAGGTCGGGCGACACCTGGCAAGGTCCAGGCAAAGTGGATATTTTCGCCCCCAACGGAACACTGGTTTTCTCCGGCACGGCAACGGCAACGGCGACACGCATTCAGTCAGAACCACTACCATAATCCGAGACGGAGGCGTTAAAGCAGTAGTTTGTTGCTTAGCCGTATAGCTAAGCAACAAACTTTATCGAAATATAAACTTGAATATGCGTTTGGCGGCTTTGTTTACAACCAGATGAGGAACAAGATGATGAAACGAATATTAATGATTGCTGTTCTTGCCGCGCTGTCGTGCGTTACAGTGAGTGCCCAAATCCATCACGTGGCGCAGATGAACGTAGAGCAGATACGCGCTCTCGACAAACAAAAAACCGTGGTCATACTTCCCGGCGGCATGCTCGAAGAGCATGGACCGCATCTTCCTTCGTTCACTGACGGCTACTCAAACGAGTGGCTGACCGAACGACTGGCGGAAGCGATTGTCGCGCGTTCCGGTTGGGCTGTGCTTGTCTTTCCGATAACGCCGCTGGGTCACGCAGGTGGGAACGAAATTGGCGGGAAGTATGTTTTTCCAGGCACTTATTCGATTCGCCGGACGACGTTGCGAGCCGTCTTTATGGATTTAGCCACCGAACTCGGAGAACAGGGATTTCGCCGGATTTTCATCATGCATGGTCACGGTGCGCCATTCCACAACCTAATGTTAGACCAAGCCGGAGATTACTTCCGCGATACTTATGGCGGAAGGATGGTTAATTTACACGGACTCGAACCTACGGCGGAACAACTATCTAAACTAAAGCTGATACAATCTTACCCGCGCGCGTCTGCGGCAGAAGAAAAAGAGAACGGATTGTTAGACGTTCACGCCGGATTGGAAGAAACGAGCCGCTTGTTGTTTTTGCGCCCAGACCTCGTTAATCCAATTTTCAACCAACTTCCGCCGCAGCCCGCTAACACTCTGCCTGAATTATTCCAAACAGCCAAAGCACGGAATTGGCAGGGTTATATCGGTTCTCCACGTTTGGCAACCGCTACTTACGGCGCACGATTGCAGCAATATCGCGCAGCGTGGAACAACGCTTTAGCATTAGCAATCTTGGACGGCTTGGATGAGCGAGAGATTCCTCGTTACGCTGATTTTATGTTGAATGACAGAATGGTAGTGAGAGAACTTGAGGGGTCAACCAAATACGAGGTGGAGATTGAACGGAAACAAGGAGAATGGATGAAGAAAAAAGGAATCAAGTAAGTTTCCTCCGCTTGTGCCGCCGCCGAACAATTCAATGGACGTGAGGGCGAAACAGCGACTTTGTTTGGTTAGTTGTCCGTTAAACTCAAACGGACTTCTGGCGGTTTCGCCCCACGTCATCTCAGCCGTTGGATGCTTCTTTTTCCAAACGTAAGAGTTAAGTTTAAATGATGGATGGATTTTCCCAACCACATCACGTTCAAGGGCGCGACTCGATTGCAGACTTGTTTCCGTCAGGTAAGCGTTGTGGTCTCTACATTCTTCAATTCTCTGATGGCGAGATTTATGCGGGTCAAGCGTTGGATGTAACTCGTCGCTATGTTCAGCATCGTAAGGTTCACTGCGACATTGAGAAGATAAGATTTAGGCGTGTAGCTAAAAAGAACTTGAATGAGGAAGAACGCGCCCTAATATGGATGCTCGAACATGAAGGCTATCGCTTACGAAATATCACGTTCACAAGCATTCCGAGAGGCGAATCTGATTTCGACCTTATTATGTCTGCGGAGGAGCAAGAGCGATGGCTGAAGTACACAAATTATGTTGACCTTAGCGGTAGCAGAGTTGTTGACCCGGAGTTGCGGCGAAAGTATAGCAAAAAGTTCCAGCGTTTTGCTGCTTTGCCTTATTCTAATGAGACTATGGATGTTTTGCGTAAATACGTTCACGCGGGCATACCATCACCTTTGCGAAGCGAACTATCTTTCTGGGCTTGTTCATGCTTGCCGAGTTACTCATATCCTAACGAAACCGTTTATTCGCGCATAAACATACATTGGCAGGAAGTCTTTACTGCTTCGGTGTATAAAGGTAATGTTGTGTTTTCATTTCACCTTGCGTTATCACCTCTCGAAGAGGCATTTGGGAAATCGCTGTCGCCACTTCTGGAGAAGTTTCCTTCCCTAGAGGCAACGGAGCATTTTTATGAACCGGGCGGGCAGAATCAAATCAATCTCGTGATTGAAGGAGCAGAATCAGCAGAGATATTTATGCGGCAGAAGGAAATCGTTTCAGCCATGCGGTTGTTCAACTTGCGCTTAATGAAGAAAGGAGCTTGCGCTTACAGCCGCTATCACTGTATGGATTTAGCCGATAGGCTAACCCGCATCTAACAAGTCAATGGACGTGAGCGCAAAACAGCGACGTTGAATGGTTATCTAACTTGCGTGTGTTTTGCGCCACGTCATCTCCGCCGTTATGTTTTTTACTGTTGTTTTCGGTTGGCGAAAACCAATTGAAATTTTTGCCGCTAATTTACTCTTTTCATCTCGAATTGTATAATTAGCTGTGAAATTTTTGAGGCGAATTTTTCAACCTGTAATGCGTGTATGGCAGCTTGTCCCACTGCCGATTCAAGGAAAGATTTTCGTTGCTTTGCCCCTGCTTGCCGTAGCGGTTTCGGCTGTTTTAGCCGGTGTCGGTAATTATCAGCGTTACAAAATTCAATCCGCCGTGCAGCGTCATTTTCAGATGGCAAGTGGCGTTAACGAGGTTTTGGCGTTGATGGTTAACGCCGAGACCGGGCTGCGCGGTTATTTGCTGACGCGCCGCGAAGAGTTTTTACAGCCTTATGTTGCCGCGTCTGAAAATCTTCCGGCGGCTTTTGAGCAACTTCGCACTTTAGCCGAAGCCGAGCCGGGCGATGAGCCGCGCACAAGGAAATTGCAGCAATTGGAACAAATTCGGGCGTTGCTTGACCTTCAAATGGCGGATTTGACTTGGCAGCGAAGTTACATCGCCGCACCAAATGCGTCAGATGCGGAAATTTATAATCATCTCGCTTATGGCAAGGAGTTGATGGATAAGATTCGCGCCAACTTTCACACGATGGAAGCCGAAGAAGAAACTTTGCTCGCGGAACGTCTGGAAGAAATCAATGCGATTCGCCGCCGAGATTATTTTGGAGTTTTCATCGCCCTTTTTTTCGGTGTCGGGACGCGGCTTCTTGCTTGGTATCTTTTCAATTCCGGCATCACCAGAAGAATTGAACAGCTTGTCGAAAACACTCGCTCGTCGCGTCGCGGCGCGTCTTTGCAGTTTCCGCCCACTGACAAAAATGATGCGCTCGGCGACTTGGAAAGAGAAATTGTTTTGCTTGATAAGCAGTTAAACGAAAATAACCCGACTTTAATAAATTCCGCGCTAGACGGCACGGCAAGAGCGGAAATGAAAATGAGATGAATCAAGCGTTATCGCTATTTTGCAGTATCGTGAAAATATTCGGCAAAACATAACAAATCATTGGACGTGAGGGCGAAACAGCGACTTTGTTATTTGGCTCGTCCGTTAAACTTTAGCTTGCGTGTATTCGGTTTCGCCCCACGTCAACTCAGCCGTTAGACGGCAGCTAGATGATAGAGATCGAGGAGCATATGCAACCATCAAACACCCTAACTCGCCCCGCTGACCGTGTGGAGTTTGTGGACTCGTTACGCGGCTTCGCGTTGCTCGGCGTCTTCGCGGCGAACCTGTTAATATTTTCAGGTTTCACTTACATGTCTGACGAGCAGCAGGCGATGCTGCCTACTGCCACCATAGATCACGTCGTTCATCTTCTCGAACTAATCTTTATCGAAAACAAGTTCATGGGGTTATTTTCCTTCCTTTTCGGAGTGAGTTTCTGGCTATTTCTGGATCGCGCCAACGCTCGCGGTGCTGAAGGGGTAAGCTTATTTTATCGTCGCATCTGGTGGCTTTTCGTCATCGGCGCGGCACATGGCTGGCTTTTCTGGTTTTGGGATATATTAAGGTTCTACGCGCTGTGGGGATTGCTCCTGCCTTTGTTTCTGCGTGTATCAAACAAGGTGTTGTTAGGCTCTGCCTTATTCTCCGCCGTCATAGCACCGGCATTAATCGGCGGGCTTCGTTCGCTACTTATGGAACCAGCGGCGCCAAGCACGGCGCTCAATGCCCTCGCGCTAGAGACATTCTCTTCTGGAACCTATGCGGAGGTGTTGCGCATCAACTGGCTTTATGATTGGGATATGACACTTTCGATCAGCCAGATAGCTTATCAAGTGGCTTTATTCGGCAGACTTCTTCTTGGACTTTACGCCGCGCGTCTCTTGATACACGCCGATCTCGAACGCCATTATAAGCTATTCCGTACATTGCTGATCGCGGGAGCGATTATCGGAATCCCTTGCAATATCCTTATCGCGGGGCGTTACCTTGATTCTTCTGCTGCCGGTAGTTTCCTGATGCCTTTTGGTAGGAGGTTCGTTGCTCAAACCGGATATTTGGCACTAACCCTAGCTTATGCTTCAGCGCTGGCATTATTATTTCAGACATCACGATGGAAGCCATACTTGCTTATGTTCGCGCCAGTCGGCAGGATGGCACTCACATGTTTCCTCTTGCAGACTTTGTTTGGCTTATGGCTCTTTTACGGCTTTATGCCGGGACCGAATTTGATGGGCAAGATTGGTCCTCTATGGCTCATACTGGTCTGGGTGAGTGGGTATGTGATTCAAGTGTGGTTTGCTTCCTTCTGGCTCCGCCATTTTAGATTTGGTCCTGCGGAGTGGCTTTGGCGGTCGCTTACATACTGGAAGATTCAACCGCTCAGGCTAGCGGCTCGGTCAGCCGTCTAACAATTCAATGGACGTGAGCGCAAAACAGCGACTCTTTTATTACGTAGTCTTTTGACCCTTAGCTTGCGCGTAGCTGGTTTTGCGCCACGTCATCTCAGCCGTTCGACGCTTTTCGTTGAATTTTACGCTTTTGATTTTTGGCGACAAATTGCTATGTTAAATCTGCGAGAGGACATTTATGATTATTTTCCGCAAGCTGATTGGATTTGCTTTATGCTTTATCTTTCTTGCCTTAATAGATGTGCAAGGGCAAATTATCAAGGTAACTCTTTTAGGAACAGGCTCTCCTTCGCCCGTGATGGAACGCTTTGGACCAAGCATTTTGGTTGAAGCCGGAGAGCAAAAATTCCTCTTTGATGCGGGGCGCGGCTCACTCCAGCGACTGACGCAAATCAATGTTAAATACAGGGAAATACAAGGCGTGTTTTTCACGCATTTGCATTCAGACCATGTGGTTGGATTTCCCGATTTGTGGTTGACCGGCTGGTTGACAGGTCAGCGTATTGCACCGTTGCAGATTTGGGGACCGAAAGGCACAAAGAAAATGATGTCGAATCTTGAAAAAGCGTTTGAGTTTGACATCAAAGAGCGGATTTCCCATGACACAGGCTCGCCCGCTGGTGTTGTCATTAAAGCCGAGGATATTAAAGAAGGTGTCGTCTTTGAAAAAAACGGCGTTAAGATAACGGCGTTTGAAGTTGACCACGCGCCGGTTAAACCTGCTTTTGGCTACCGAATTGATTATATGGGACGCTCAGTAGTTTTGTCGGGCGACACGCGCTACTCGGAAAACCTCATTCGATATTCCAAAGGCGTTGATTTATTGATTCACGAGGTTGTTTCGCCGGAAGCTATCGCGCGTATGAAATTTCCCGCCGATCTCGCTAAAACTATTATTGGGTATCATACGACACCGGAACAAGCCGCCGCAATTTTTTCTCTTGTAAAGCCGAGAATGGCGATTTTTTCACATATTATTCTCCCAACCGCCACCGAGCAAGATATTATTCCGCTAACGCGAAAGAATTACGCTGGTGCAGTAGAGTTGGGCGAAGACCTGATGGTGATTGAAGTCGGAGAAAACATTAAGATTAGCCGACTAACTGCAAAGACAAATTAGAACATTTGAAACACACGGCGCGTCGAACAAGTCATTGGACGTGAGGGCGAAACAGCGACTTTCTTATCGCGTCGTCTTTTTAACTCGGAGTTGCGTGAATTCGGTTTCGCCCCACGTCAATTCAATCGTTGTGCGCTTTCTGGTTGCGATAGTATGAAACCACCTGAACGAATTGAAACTGAGCGATTAGTGCTAAGACTTCCGTCTGTCGCAGATGCCGAAACAATTTTTAACTCGTATGCTCAGAAGGAAGAAGTGACGCGCTATCTGGTTTGGCGACCTCATCAACATCTTCGAGAAACAGAAAGTTTTCTCGCGGGCTGTGTTGCTGCTTGGGAAAAAGACGCACTGTTTCCTTATATCATTACCATTAAAGAAACTGATGCAGTCGTAGGTATGATAGAGATTCGTCTCGACGGCTTTAAAGCTGATGTCGGCTATGTTTTGTCGCCTCAATTTTGGGGCAAAGGCTTGATTACGGAAGCGTTACGCAGCCTTGTTGAATGGGCATTAAGCCAGACCTCAATTTACCGAGTATGGGCATTATGTGATGTAGATAATCTGGCTTCCGCGCGAGTCCTTGAAAAAGCGGGAATGCAATGCGAAGGATTATTGCGCCGCCAAATAATTCATCCCAATATCAGCGATGAACCAAGAGATTGTTACTGCTATGCGATTGCGAAATAGTTCTAATTACATTGCCATTTGTCATAAACACCGCGCACAACAAGTCATTGGACGTGAGGCGAAACAGCGACCTTCATAAGAACGTCGCTCGTTAAATCTAAAGTTGTGTGTGGCGGTTTCGCCCACGTCAACTCCGCCGTTAGATTTCTATTGAGTATTTACGAGAAAGAATAGCAACCAATCTTTTGAGGGAAACTTATGAAGAAATTTACAGAGGCGGAAAAGCAATTGTTGATTGTGATTGGTTGGCTTAAAAGTCGCTATGGCTTAATGGCAGGAATGAATGTTGACGGCAAGGCAAGTCGAAGTAATCTCGAAAAATTCGGAAAGGTTTGGATTGGTAAATATCTCGTTGATTGGTCTGATGCTTACCGGAGTCTAGTTGCGAACGGTTATTTGTTGGAGAACAACGAAGATTATTTACTAACTGAAAAAGGAAACGAAGCGAGAAAGGAGTTGGAAATAACCAATCCTTTATGGCTGTATGAGTACAATAACTTTTTCAGTATTGCTGAAAAGAGCAATGCTCACGCGCTGTTTTGCGAAAAAGTTTACGGGAAGAATCTTTGCCAGCACGGTTTAGCCGATATTTTTCAGTTAAATAAAATGCTTGAAG